>JGI24714J26587_10000124_pt1 | contig 47612 bp, 52 predicted proteins | sample BioPla4DNA2_FD_26587 | JGI IMG/M metagenome (IMG submission 26587)
GTAGGTGCCTTTGTTTCAGACATATTGATCCTAATATTAGTTACTTCTGTTAGGATATTTCCATCTTCATCTGCTGCATAACCTAAGACCTTTAATCCATCGGCTGTAACTAAATTTCCATCCCTATCTAAGGAAAAATTCCCAGCCCTAGTGAAATACCTATTATTAAAATTTGGGTCGTCAGAAACTACGAAGAAACCTTCTCCATCTATCATAAGGTCAGTTGGGTTATCAGTTCTTTGGCCAGGACCCTTAGTATGAATAGTATTAATGGAACCCATTGCAGCTCCCATACCTACTTGTTGAGGGTTTGTACCCCCTTTACCTCCCGTTGGTGCAGAAGCACCCCTTACTACTTGACTAAAAACCTCCTGGAAGGTAACTTGTCCCTTTTTAAATCCTACTGTGTTTACATTGGCTATGTTATTGCCAATTACGTCCATCTTGCTTTGATGTATTCTAAGGCCAGAAACGGCTGAGTACATTGATCTCATCATAAGACATACCTCCTCCATTATTGGAGCAGCATAGACTCTCTGTCGATCAAGTCTATATAGCCTCCTAAGAAGGTCCGGCTATATTATCACTGCTCCATCAATATTTGTAAAAACATTATCCTTCAACTGTTCTTTATTAATAGTAGTAACTATAACTTTGTTGTTGATACTGGCAATAAAAGCCTTGTCGTCCATTATAATTAATGCGTCCTTAACTCCTTTGCTTTCTGCCTTTATAAAGGCATTTTTTAACCTATTAATCTCATCCATATTTAAGTTCATATTTCTATTGTTTAATCTTTCTGCTGCATGTTTTGAAAATCTAATTTCTAAATCTTTATTTTGTATATTCTCTAATATCTGCTCAAAATTCTTGCCCCTATTAACAGAATTTTTTCCTTTGGAATTTGAGATTAATTGATTTTCCAATCTTTTTATATTTAGGTTGTTATTAATATTCTTCATATAATCAGCTCCATATTAGTTCCCAATTACGTCTTCTGTATTAACATCTTCAGCTGGATCTTCTGGTTTTAAATTTTTCTCTATTCCATATGCCTCTATTGCCTTTCTTATATTGATCAACTCCATTAAAATTGCCACATTAGCATCTACTTGGTTTGTATTCATAACGTCAAGAAAATCTAAAAGCTCTTCTGAGGTGACCCTAATTGTAGTGTTTAAGTTCTGCATCTGTTCCAAAGCACTAAATTGTGCTAGTTGAGCTATGAACTCCCTATCTTCCATAGGATTTAAAGGGTCTTGATTTGATAGTTGTACTGTCAACAGTCTTAAAAAGGCGTTCTTGTCTAAATCGTAATTATTAGTCGGTTTTGTAGTATTATTATTTTTTTCGTCAAATTTGTAAACATATTCTAATTGATCATTATTAATCCTCATCTTTGCCTCCTTTCTAAGCTAATAGGTCTAGGCTGCTTTCACCATATAGTTTTAGTTCTTTGCCAGATTCGGATATATTTTCATCATAGCTTATAGTTGCCTTTGAGTTTGTNCCTCTAATTAAAATCCTTCTTTTATTTTGGTTGAAGTTAAAATGGTTAAAACTATGCTTGTCCAAATCTCCGCCATTACCTACATATACTTCAAAGGTTTTAATCTCAAGTCCAGTATCTTTTATTTCCTCTCTCAATTGAATTATGTTCCCTTCAATTATTTCCTTGGTTCTTTGATTTTCAACCATGATTCTTACAACTATTGACCCCTTTTCTACTTCGATTTTCATAGTCATTTCACCAAGAATTTCAGGTTTTAATTTGATTCTAATCTCATTTTTATGGCTTTGAAAATCTAGCTTAATCTTCTGAACTATTTGATTGATTAAATCCTTTTTATCGATTGTATCAGCCTTATCTAGTTCTATTGTATTGTCTTTTACTGAAATGAATTCATTGTTAGCTGTTAGTATGGGTTGAGGATCTATTTTTATATCAGTCTCTTTTGTTGCTATGTTATTCCTTTCATCAGTAACTAGCTCTATTTCTGGATTATCTGTCTTGTATTGTACTGGTTCTTGAATCCAATTGCTCTTATTTTCTTCAGGTTCAAGTAAATAACCCTTTACGGTATCATCCGTAACAGAAGCTTTGTCAAGTAAGTTGCCTTCCATTGGATTTAAGTCCATTGTATTAACCTGAATTTTGCCACTATCTTGAATAAAGTCTGTTTTAATAGTTGACTTATCCTTTCCTGTAAAATCAACCTTGTCGGTGGGATCATTTGATATTTCCTCTTCATGCACAGGCTTATTTTTTTCAAGATCAAATTCTTCATTGTCTACTAACAATGTGTTGAATAAAATTTCTTCATCATTTACATTGACACTTTCGACTAATTCTGTTTGTGGTCCTGTTTCCAGTTCAAGGGAATTAGGTTCATCTTCTAAATTAAGGCTATCTGTTATTAGAAATAGGTTTTTATAAAAAATTGGAATATTTACATCTTCCTCTATTTCAATTACTCTTTTATCCCTTTCCTCATCCTCTTTATCAGCTTTAATTTTATCCTTATACTTTACCGTATGGCTATTTAGATCCTTTTTACTTCCCTTGTTACTAGGACCTTGGCTTTGATTCTTTTCTTTAATTGCTTCTAAAGTCGATGAAAAATCTCTTTCACTAGACTTAAGATCTTTGCTTATTGTTTTTGTTGCAGCTTGTATTTGAAAGTTTAGATCTAATATAAGTGTTTTCACCAACTCACCTCCTTTTCAATGTAATCTTTATTAATTAGGACTTGCTAAGAGCCTAGTTAAATGTGATGCAGTTTCTGGTTCCATGTAGTCTAGTATCCTAGATTGATTTTGTTTTCTCAGTTTTGACAATACGTCTATGATTATATCTCTATCAGATATTTCTAATATGTTTTCTTCTTCTAATTCAAGCGAGGCTATAGGATTTGTATTGCCTATCATACTCTCTACTATTTTAGCAACCCTTTCGGGAGACATCTTGTCATAGATCATTACCAGGTCATTTATTTTTTCACTATATTCATTGAAAAATTCTATTCCTTTGCTAATATTCTGGGTAATATTCAATTCTGAATTTCTTAACCCTTCATACCTAATAATACTTGAAAACAAGTCTTGTATGAAGTTTTCATCTTCTACATTTGACAATATTTCGGAAGATTTTAATACGGATAAGTTGCTGAAAATAATAGCCAGTTCGTCCATGGAATATGTATCTGTATTTCCTAATATGTCTATGGCAACATCTATGGGTTTAGTTTCGTATACCTTGGCAATTTCTTCTAAATCGATGATTTCCTTAGTCTTTCTATTAATAACACTTAATATTGCATTTTTCTTACTATGATTGAAACTACTTAAAATATAATCTTGTAAATCTGAATCGACATAATAAAGGATTTCTCCAAGGGTGTCTATATTAACTTCTTCTAGGACTCTCAAGAAGTCCCTATCGCTATAATTGTTTTCGATTTCTCTAATGGATAAAATAATGTCTTGATTTTCAATCCTAGTTACTTCCGAAAGGAACTTTTCCTCTTCTTCTTTCAAGACCTCTTCATATACAGAAAACAATAAGTCTTTTCGCAATTCCATATTCCTAATTCTATTAATTATTTCTTCAGTCTTAGTAAAGGAAATAGAATTCATACTTTTTATTAATTCTACATAGAGTTTTTCATCATCTTTTTTTAAAATATAAATTTTTTCTGCTGCAGTGTTTGGATCTAGCTCTAAGTAATATTCAGACAAATATTGGATTTTTTCTCTTCTTTCCATTTCAGTAGGAATGTTAGCAAAATAGTTGCCTACAGCCCCAGGCATCTTTGACAAAAATTCATTTGCATTTCTTTTAAAAGTTTGATTCAAATTATAAAATAGCGTTAAAATACTTATTGGTATTAGCAATAAAACAATTAATAATATAATGAGAAATCTTAATTTAGGACTTCTTTTTTTAGTTTCATTGATATTTGCTGAATCCATAAGCTTTCCCCCTATTTTCGGGTATTAGTTTTATAAGTTACTATACCATCTATTAATTTTTCTTCCCTTTTCTTCATATCCATCAAATATTCTTCATAATGAATTTCCTTTAATTTTTCAAAAGATTTCCTTTCCTTCATAGCTACTAGCAATTCTTCCTTAGCCCTATTAAATTCTTCTTTTGCATCCTCAACTGCCTTTTTTTGATTTTCTATTTTTTGGGACAAGTCATTTATATAAGTGCTATATAGTTTATATTGGCCAACACTGGCTGTACTCTTAGCCTTTTTTTTATTTAGTAGACTTTCCTTATACTTATTAAAATATAATAATCTTTCTTCTTCTATATTGAGTTTTTGGCTGCTTTCAGCAAACTCTACTTTTTTTATATCCTCTATTTTTTCTTTATAATTCAACAATTTCTCCAGCTTGAAAGTATATCCTGCCAAAGTAACTCACCTCCAGGGAGTTATTGGATTTTATCTATGATGTTTTTCATAATATTGAAAGTCTCTTGAAAACTTGGCGAAGCCTTAACATCTTGTTTTAAGAAGTTTTCAATATCTTCCATTAAGTCAATTGCAATATCAATTTTCTTATTTGAACCCTTTTTATATGCTCCAATATTTATTAAATCCTCTGCTTCTCTATATACAGCCATTATATCCTTTATTCTATTTGCTATTTCTAGGTGTTCTTTAGAAACTATATTTGGCATTACCCTACTTACACTAGCAAGTACATCAATTGCTGGGTAATGATTAGAGTTTGCTAATTTTCGCGAGAGAACAATATGACCATCTAATATTCCCCTTGCAGTATCCGTTACTGGCTCGGTTAGATCATCACCATCTACTAAAACCGTATATAGGCCAGTGATAGTTCCCTTGTCGGAGGTTCCTGTTCTCTCAAGTAATTTAGGCATCATGGCAAAAACAGAAGGGGTAAAACCTCTAGACACTGGTGGTTCTCCTATGGCTAGTCCAATTTCTCTTTGAGCCATGGCAAATCTAGTTAGTGAATCCATAAGCAACATCACATTCATACCTTGGTCTCTAAAATATTCAGCTATTGCTGTAGTAACCAGGGCCCCCTTGACCCTTATAAGAGCAGGCTGATCCGATGTTGCTACAACCACTACAGATTTTTTTAATCCAGCTTCAGTTAAGTCATTTTCAATAAATTCCCTGACTTCCCTGCCTCGTTCGCCAATGAGGCCTATTACATTTACATCAGCAGTGCTGTTTCTAGAAATCATACCCATTAAGGTACTTTTGCCAACTCCAGAACCTGCAAAAATCCCAATCCTCTGACCTTTTCCACAAGAAAGCAGCCCATCGATAGCTTTTACACCAACAGAAAGTGGTTCTCGTATTACCTTTCTTTTCAATGGACTAGGAGGTGAATTCAAAACTGGATAGTACTTGTCAGATTTAATAGGCCCTAAGCCATCAATTGGGTTCCCTAAGCCGTCTACAACTCGTCCAATTAACTCCTCTCCTACATTGACTCTGAGACTTTTACCACTGCCAATTACAGTACTACCACTGGCTATTCCCTCCATCTCACCTAAGGGCATAAGCAAAATCTTATCCTCTTTAAAGCCCACTACCTCTGACAAAATTGACTTATTACTCTTATGGGGGTAAATATAGCATAATTCACCTATTGTAGCCATAGGTCCATTCGATTCAATGGTTAGCCCTGTTACCTTTGTAATCTTACCAGTATATTTTATAAACCTTTTTTCCTTAACTGCCTTTATATATTTTCTTAAATCTATCGTTTCTGTCATACTATCACTCATTGTTTAATATTGAAGTCAATAATTCTTTTACTTCTTCCAATTGATTCCTTATACTAACATCTATACTTCCCTTAGAAGTTTCTAAGATACAATCACCTTTTTTCAGTGATACATCATACTTAATTTCTAGCTCGGAAATAAAGCTTGATTTTGCTAATATTTCCTGCCTTGCCATTTCTAATATTTCATAATCTTCTTTGGAAGAAATAATAGTTAGTTTATCTGTTAAATCGAGGCTCTTTATCCCACTTAATACTAAGGAGATGATTAGTTCATTATCTTCCTCAGTTTTTTTGTTAATAACTTTCTCGTATATGGATATGACTAATTCTATAATATCCTTTTCCAATTCCTTTAATAATGAGTTTCGTTTTTGTATGTAGTCGTTCTTGATTTTTAGAGATTCTTCAATTAATAATTGGGATTTTTCCTTTCCTTCACTATATCCCTTTTCATAACCCTCATTGTATCCAATTTCATACCCCTCTTTGTACCCTTCTTCTTTAGATTGGGTTAATATTTCCTGTGCCCTTGTATAGGCTGAATTCATCGTTTCCTCATATTTGTTTTCAGCATTTTCAATTATCTTTTGTGATTCAGCCTTTGCATTATTGATAATGGATTCATATTCTTTCTTTGCTTTTGCTAGGACATCTTCCATTATCTTACTTATCTCTTCATCATTTATGGATGCCTTTTGTTCAGTGGACTCTACTGTTGATACTTCCACTAGCCTAAAGGATTTTATAATACTAGACAATTATCTCATCTCCTCCTCTTGGAGTGATAATCTCACCATCTTCTTCTAACTTTCTAATGACGTTGACGATATTTTGTTGAGCATCTTCAATATCACGTATTCTAACAGGCCCCATAAATTCTATATCTTCTTTTATCATCTCTGCTAAACGTTTAGACATATTGGAGAAAATAACTTCTTTAACCTCTTCACTTGCACCTTTAAGAGCAATTGCCCATTGAGAATTGTCAATTTCTCTAATAATCCTTTGAATACTCCTATTATCTAGTATTATTATATCTTCAAATACGAACATCCTTCTTCTAATTTCTTCGCTCAATTCAGCATCCTTTGCATCTAGTTCTTCTAAAATATGCTTTTCTGTTCCCCTATCGACAGCATTCAATATATCCACTGCAGATTGAATTCCGCCTGTAGTAGTATAGTCTTGAATTATAATATTTGAGAACTTACTCTCTAAGATGGCTTCTATTTCTCTTATGACTTCAGGTGAAGTCCTGTCCATAATTGCAATCCTTCTAATTACATCAGATTGTTTTTCTAAGGGTAAACTAGAAAGGATTTGTCCTGCCTGAGAAGGCGATAAGTATGATAATATTAAAGCAATAGTCTGTGGATGTTCATTTTGTATATAGTTTAAAAGCTGATTAGGATCAGCTTTTCTTATAAACTCAAAGGGTCTAACGTGAAGGGAAGATGTAAGTTTACTAATTATCTCCCTTGCTTTTTCTGAACCTAAGGCTCTTTCTAAGACTTCCTTTGCGTAATTTATTCCACCTTCAGATATATATTCTTGAGCCAAGCATAGTTGATAAAATTCCTCTATAACCATTTTCTTTTCTTCAGGAGAAACCATTCTCATATTAGCAATTTGTAAAGTCAACTCTTCAATTTCATCTTCATTGAGGTGTTTAAAAATCTCTGCAGACTTCTGTGGTCCTAAGGCTATAAGTAAAATCGCTGCTTTTTCTTTTCCTGTAAATTTCCTTCTTTGCATATTAGATCGCTCCTATTCATTTAACCAATTTTTAAGGAGTTGAGCAACAGATTCTGGTTTTCTTTCAACGAATCTATCAATTTGAGCTTTCATCTTAGATTCTTCAAATTCAAAGTCTAAGTCTGCTACTTCTAATTCAATAGCATTTTTCTCTTCCATTAATTTTTCTAGCTCTGCTTCAGTGGCTTTTTTAGCCCTTATTCGTAAGTAAATAATTAAAGTAATTAGTCCTAATAGCAATATTGAAGCAATAATTCCAACAACTAACCAGTTTACTGAAGGCTCGTCGTCTATCCTATCAATTCCTTTAGTACTAAATTTCTCTGCCTTTACTTGAACATTTTTAGTATCTAAGCCTGTGGCTGCGTATATTAAATCCACAAATTCTTTTTCTTTTTCAGGAGTCATCTCTCCATCTACCAGGGCATCACTATTGATAAGCACAGCTACAGTAACGCTTTCTACTTGACCAGGAATCTTGCTAATTTCTTTGTTTATTTCATTTAATTCATAATTAATAATTCTGCTGACCCTATCATAACGACTAGTAGTATCATCAAAAGTCTGATAGTCTTCAACATTAGGGTCAACCGGCACACCGCCTCCAGTACCTCCAACCATATGCTCTTCCACTTCTTCAATAGACCTGATCAAACCCTCTTCATTTCCTTCAATTGGAGGTGCAAATTCCAAAATCGTAGTTTTTTCACTTTCCATATTTATTTTGACACTAGACATCACATCTACATTGCCATATCCTACTATATTCTCTAAAAATCTTTTAATTCCCTCATTTATCCTATTTTCTAAGCTATGTTTAACTAAAAACAAGTCCTGATTAATAATACTATCTTGGTTATCTTCTCCCAGCAACCTACCTTCATCATCTATTACTCGAACATCCTCTGGTTTCATATTTATAGATCCTGCTACAAGGTGTTTAATTGCTTTGACTTTATCGGCTGAAATTTGCCTATTATCAGATTTTACTATGAATACTGATGCTGTAGTCTTATTATCTTCACTATCTAATACAAAGTTTGTTGTATCCTTTTCATCTATAAATACTTCAGCACTATGTATACCATCTATTTCAGAAATAACTGAAGCTAATTCACTTTCCTTTGCTTTTTTTAGCCTTTGTTTCCTATCAAAATCTGTCATGGTCCAGGTCATATCCTCAAATGCATCCATATATGTATATCCTTCTTTTGGCAAGCCATAAGTGGCTAATTCAATTTTTACACGATTTTTTATATCAGCTGGTACTAATATGCTNTTCTGATCATCACTGCTTTTCCAAGGAACTCCCATTTCATCAAGTTTTGCAGTAATTTGACCCATATCTTTTAAACTCAAATTACTATATAAAACTTCATACTTTGTCCTAGTCAAAGTAATAATAAGTGCAGTTATAACCAGAAAAGAGAAAACACTAGTAACAATTATTCCTAACTTTTTCTTCTTTTCCAGGGACTTCCAATATTCAGTTATTTTTGCTATATATTTATTAACAGTTTCCTGCACTATTACACCTCTTCTCTATCCGCTTCTAAATTTGAATCCTCATAATTTCCTTGTAAGCTTCAACAATTTTATTTCTTATGCTCATAGTAATTTGTAAAGCTATATTGGCTTTTTCTGCTGCTATTGTAACATCGTGAAGGTTGTCCACTTCTCCGAAAACTAACATTTTTTTATATTCTTCACTTTCTATTTGCATCATATTTACCTTATTTATAGCATCCTTTAACAAGTCAGTAAATTTAATACTGTCTTCCCTATTTTTAAGATTACTATTAAGGTTAAGAAGATTATTGTATTCGTTTATTCTATTGATATTCAATCATACTACCTCCTTCCTATTTCCAGAGCCTTCATCAACATTGATTTTGAAGTGTTTATAGCGGTTATATTTGCATCATAGGATCTTTGAGCGCTTATTAAGCCTACCATTTCCTTCATTATATCTACATTAGGCATTCTTACATACCCATTCTCATCAGCATCTGGATGTCCTGGCTCATAGACTAGCTTGAAAGGAGATTCATCTTCTACTATTCGACTTATTTTTACCCCTTTTCCATTAATTCTATTAAGGTGCTTATCTAAATATTTACTAAAGGGATTAAGCTTGTTTTCTTCAAAAACTACCATTTGCCTCCTGTAAGGAGTACCACCAGTAGTCCTAGTGGTATTGGCATTTGCCATGTTTTTAGCTATAATATCTATCCTAGTTTTCTCTGCTGTTAAAGCAGTAGTAGAAATATCAATTGAACGAAAAATACCCATTATTATTTACTCCCTTCTGTAATGACATTTTTTATCTTTTCAAATTCGCCTATTACTTGGTTTATCAAGGCATTATACATAATTTGATTTTTAGCAAGGTCAGCTGCTTCTGTGTCAATATTGACATTATTCCCGTCAGGCCTATAGGAAAGAGACCTGTCCTCTAAGATTCTGGGTTGAAAACTAGTTTTTCTATTTCCTATATGCCTTTCATGGGTTGTCCTAAGGGAAACCTGTCTTTTTTCCATGGCTGCCTTTAATTGCTCTTCAAAAACTACAACTTTTCGTTTATAGTTGGGAGTATTGGCATTAGCTATATTATGAGAAATAGCAGTATTCCGTAAACTAATACCATCTAAGGCCTTTTTGTAAAAATCTATATTGTTAAATACCTGTCTCATAACATCCACTCCAAGTACTTTTATTTTTCATCTTACTACAGTTGATATCATTTTTCTACAAAAGTTTCGAAACTAGCAAAAAAATAATTTTACAAACTCAATTTATTTATTATTATATCTAATTAAGTAAAAAATTGGAAGTAGTTAATCAATTATAATGTCATTTCACACCAAAGTCCTATAAAACAAAAGAATAGTTAATTTACTATTCTTTTGATTTTAATAATTCTTCCTTTAGTTTGTCATTTAAAATCTTTATATGAGTACCCTTCATTCCCAAAGATCGAGTTTCTATAACTCCAGCACTTTCAAATTTTCTCAAGGCATTAACTATTACAGAACGGGTAATACCAACTCTATCGGCTATTTTACTTGCTACTAATAGTCCCTCATTTCCTTCTAACTCTCTAAAAATATGTTCCATAGCTTCTAATTCTGAATAGGACAAGGTTCCTATAGCCATTTGAACAACCGATTTCTTTCTAGCTTCCTCTTCTATTTCTTCTGATTTAGCCTTTAATATTTCCATACCTACTATTGTTGCACTATACTCGGCTAAGACTAAGTCATCTTCAGTAAATTCACTACCAAAGCGGGCCAAGACTAAGGTACCCAATCTCTTGCCTCCACTACTAATGGGAATAATAGTAGATACTTTATCAGGATAATCACACTTAGATACTTGATCAAATACACACTCTGTAATTTCTTTTACATTTTCATTGGTTTCAGAATATCTTAACAACTCATCGTTGTACTTCTTTGGAAATCTCTTTTCCTTAACTATTTCAGATTGGACTATATCACATTCAAAACCTTCTGACAATTCATATCCCAATACCTTTCCGTTAGTATTGGCAATATAAACATTGGCATTTAACATGCGACTTAAAATTTTGCTTAGTTCAGTAAAAGATATTGGTTTGGAACCATAGCTTTGTAAAGTTTTATTTAGTCTTCTAGTTTTTTGTAATAAGCTTTCCATTCATAATTCCTCCTTAAGTTAATATATCTATTTTTCTATCTTTTTCAGTATCATTATTATCCATTTTACTACAAATACTTATAAATGTACAGAAAATTTTAATTATTTACTTTTTTCGATTTGTGTATGTCCACACTCTTTATTTGTGCAGGTTATTTGTTTTTCCTTTTTGCTTTTCTTTATGACCATTATACTACCACATTTAGGGCATTTTTCTTTTACAGGTTCATTCCATAAAACAAAATTGCAATTAGGATAATTACTGCAACCATAAAATACCCTTCCATTTTTTGACCTTCTTTTTACTAAATTTCCATTACAATTAGGGCATTTAACATCTAATTCGTCCAGTAGTGATTTAGTATTTTTACATTCAGGATATCCTGGACAGGCTAAAAACTTGCCATACCTTCCATGTTTGATAACCATGTTTTTTCCACATTTTTTACAGATTACATCTGTAACCTCATCTTCTAAAACTATCTCTTCTATTTCTTCTTCCGCTTTCCCCAAGACAACAGAGAAGTTATCATAAAATCCTTTAACTACTTCTACCCAGGATAATTGCCCTTCTGCTATTTCATCTAAATCCTCTTCCAACTCTGCGGTAAACTCTTCGTTGATTACATCATAGAAATATTTCCTAAGCAAATCGTTCACTAGGATGCCTAGTTCTGTTGGTACAAAATACCGTTTTTCAAGGGTAACATAATTTCTTGATAGGATAGTAGCAATTGTAGGAGAATAAGTACTGGGTCTGCCTATACCTAATTCTTCTAAGGTTTTTATTAATGAGGCTTCAGTATATCGAGGTGGTGGCTGGGTAAAATGTTGATTAGGTATTATTTCTTTTAATTTTAATTTATCATTGACTGCCAAATTTGGCATCTTATTATCCTTCTCGTCATCCTCATCATTATTATAAATTATTAAGAACCCATCAAATACTAACTTGGAACCTGTGGCTTTAAATATAAAATCATTACTTCTTATACTTACTGATAATGTATCATATAGAGCCTGGGTCATTTGAGAGCTAATAAATCTCTCCCATATTAACTTGTAGAGCTTGTATTGGTCTGTTGTCAATGACCCCTTTATCAAATCAGGTTCCCTAAGTATACTAGTAGGCCTAATTCCTTCATGGGCATCCTGAGAATCTTTTTTTGATTTATTTAAATATGAATTTCCTCCATTGAAGTACTTTTCACCAAATTTGTCTATGATAAATTTCCCAGCATTTTTAATGGCTTCTGGAGAGACCCTTGTGGAATCAGTTCTAATATAAGTAATTAATCCGACTGAGCCTTCACCTTTTACATTTATGCCTTCATATAATTGCTGTGCAATCATCATAGTTTTTTTAGTGCTGAAACCCAGTTTTTTAGAAGCATCTTGCTGTAAAGTGCTTGTAGTATATGGAGGATATGGATTCCTTCTTTTTATTCCTTTTTTTACACTTTCAACAAAGAAATTATTTAAATCCAAGTTATTTAATACCCTATCTACCTCTTCCTTATTCTTTAGCTCAACCTTTGTTTCTTTTCCTTGAATATACTCCCCATAGAAATTAGCTGTGAAAGTTTCCTTATTCTTTATTAATTCTGCTTTTATGCTCCAGTACTCCTCAGGTATAAAGTTTTTTATCTCTTCTTCTCTATCACATATTAGTTTTACTGCAACAGATTGTACCCTACCAGCACTTAAGCCCTTCCTAATTTTTCTCCAAAGTAGGGGGCTAATTTTGTAACCCACAAGCCTATCTAAGATTCTCCTAGCCTGTTGAGCATCAACTAGATTTTGATCAATGGCTCTTGGTTTTTTCATTGCACTCAAAACAGCTTCTTTTGTGATTTCTTTAAATTCAACCCTAACCTTTTCTTTGTTATCTATTCCCAAAACATATGCTAAATGCCAAGAAATTGCTTCTCCCTCCCTATCGGGGTCAGTTCCAAGAAAGATTTTTTTTGATTTCTTTGCTTCCTTTTTTAATTCTTGTATTATGGGCCCTTTTCCCCTTATTGTAATGTACTTAGGTTCAAATTCATTCTCAATATCTATTCCAAGACTACTCTTTGGTAAATCTCTTATATGTCCTATGGTAGCAGCAACTTTATAATTTTTACCTAAAAATCTTTCTATTGTTTTAGCTTTAGCTGGAGACTCAACTATTACTAAGTTTTTTTGCAAAATAGACACCTCCATACATATAAGAATTAGCAAATGGTAAATAGTTTGCCAGGTAATTCTTTAATCATTCCTTTTAGCTCTAAAATTGTCAAAACACTATTGATTGTGGATATATCTAGGCCTATTCTATAAGCAATTATGTCTATATATAGAGGACCTTCCTTCAATAATTCTATTACTTTCATTTCAGTTTCACTCAAGTTTGAGTAATCTATATTATTAGTTTTACTAATCCCTTGTTTTTTCATTAATTCAGGGATTTCCTCCGTAATATCTTCAATACTTAAAAGGGGCTTAGCTCCATCTTTAATTAGTTTATTAGTTCCCCCGCTAAATATACTATTAATATTCCCTGGTAAGGCAAAAACTTCCTTTCCCTGCTCCAATGCATGATGGGCTGTAATCAGGGAGCCAGACTTTTCCTGAGCCTCGATAACGATTACGCCCATTGATAGTCCACTAATAATCCTATTTCTTTGGGGAAAATTATATGGTAATGGAGGCGTTCCTAAGGGAAATTCAGAAATTAACGCACCATTTTCTATTATTTCCTCATATAGTAACTTGTTCTTTTTAGGATAAATTACATCTATGCCATTACCTAAAATTCCAATAGTTCTACCACCTTCATTTAATGCAGTCCTATGGGCAATAGTGTCTATGCCTAATGCAAGCCCACTTATAATAGTTACTCCTAAGTTTACTAAGTCTCTAGTAAACTTTTCGCATGCCCATTTTCCGTATGCAGTAGCCTTTCTAGAACCTACTATTGCTAAGGCAAGATTATCTTCTTCTATAATTTGACCTTTTACATATAAAACATTTGGACTATCATATATATATCTTAAACTTGTTGGATAATTGTCATCGTAAATAGTTATTACATCTATTTTTTTATCTTCTAATTTCATAAGTAATCCTTCAATATTATCTATATTCTTATTTTTTATTATCTTCCCTTTCACTTCATCTGTTAATCCACCTATATTATATACATCTTTTGTTTCTGCTGCCCAAAAATCCTTTAGATTACCAAAATAGGATCTTATATTTTTTATGTGATTATTACTTAGACCTATACTATTTAGCCATATTAGGATTTCTCTATCTGAAATTTTCATGCCCTACCCCCAATACTTATCTAGAGTTCTGTATCTAATGGCTTCTAGTATATGTTTATCTTGAATTAATTCTTCACCATCTAAGTCAGCAATTGTTCTAGAGACCTTTAGCAGTTTGTTATAGGTCCTGGCGCTGAATTTGTATTTGTTAAAAGACATATTTAAAATATTTTCTGCTTCCCGAGTCAGCCTACAATATTTTCTTATATCCCTATTGGATATCTGAGAGTTGCTGAATATTTTTCTATTTTTATATCTTTTTAGCTGGATTTCTCTTGCTTTATTAACCCTTTCTCTTATAGTAGCTGATTTCTCTTCTTCTATTTTATCAGTTAGGTCGTTATAAGTTACAGGCTGTACTTCAATGTGAATATCTATTCTATCCAATAATGGATTGCTAATCTTACCAAGATATCTATCTATGCTGGCTTGTGAACAAGTACATTCATGAAAGGGATCACCATAATAGCCGCATGGACAGGGATTCATACTAGCTACCAACATAAACTTAGCAGGATAAGTTACTGTACCATTGGCCCTAGCTATGGTTACCGTCCCATCTTCCATGGGCTGCCTTAAAACTTCCAATACAGTTTTTGAAAACTCAGGTAATTCATCTAAAAACAAAACCCCATTATGTGCCAGTGAGACTTCACCAGGTTTTGGAATTCTTCCTCCACCTATTAGGGATACAGAAGAAGCTGTATGGTGTGGAGATCTAAAGGGCCTTTCTTCAATTAATGACTTAGAAGACAATAGGCCTGCTACACTATAGATCTTTGTAATTTCTATAGCTTCTTCAAAGGTTAATTTAGGCATTATGGTTGGTAGCCTCCTAGCTGCCATGGTCTTTCCTGCTCCAGGTGGTCCTATAATTAGAATATTATGGGACCCAGCTGCAGCTACTTCCAAAGCTCTTTTTAAGCTGCTTTGACCTTTTATATCAGAAAAATCAACCCCATAATCCTTTTCTCCGCTGTATAATTGATTATGCTCCCTAGCATAAGGGTCTATCTTTAATTCTCCATTAAGATAATCTACAACTTCCTTTAATGTCTTTACTGGAATTATTTCAATATCTTTTATTACACTACATTCTTCTCTATTATAAAAGGGAAGGATACACTTACTTATTCCTGCTTCTCTCATGGAAATAACCATAGGAAGGGCACCATCTACAGGGTTTATCTTACCTTCTAAGGAAAGTTCACCAATAAAAGCCATATCCTGTAGATTATCGTTTAGAATAAAACCGGAAGATTTTAAAACCCCTATGGCAATGGCTAAATCCATTTGGGAGCCTTCCTTTTTTAAGTTTGCAGGAGCTAAATTTATTGTTATTCTGCTCAATGGAAATTCATAGCCACTATTTTTTATTGCAGTTCTAACCCTTTCCTTGGATTCTTTAATGGAAGTGTCAGGAAGCCCAACTATATTGAATACTGGTAACCCTCTAGATAAGTCGGTTTCTACATCAACTATATTTCCATTGAGGCCATGTAGTACGCAGGTTTTTACATTAGAGTACATAATAGACCCCTTTCACCTTATTATCTCATTCCCTGGGCAATAGTGAAAAAAAGACATTTTTCAATCATAATCAACAAAAAGCATTTTCAATATGATTTACTTTAATCTTTTCTGTCAAATAAATTTCTATTATGTCATATCTTAATTGATAATCGTAATAATTATTTTCCTTTATAAAAATATATGATGATTTAATTATCCTATCTTGTTTTTTTCTATTTACAGCTTCAAAGCCATATCCGAAATTTATACCTGTTCTCGTCTTTACTTCTATAAATACTAATGTATCTTCATCCAAGGCTATTATATCTATTTCTCCCTGCTTTTTCCTGTAGTTTGTTGCTAATATCTTATATCCTTTTTCCTGTAGATAAGTTCTTGCAATTAACTCTCCCCTAGTCCCCTTTTCCAGATTGTTGACCATCTTCTTTACCCCTTTGCCTATCTAGATTATAAACATAAAAAATAATCTCAGCTAAGACTTCATAAAGTTCCTCAGGGATTTCTTCATTGATTTGCAAATCTATAAGGCTATTTACAAGGTCCACATCCTGATGTATATATATTTCTTCTTCCATACCCTTTTCAATTATTTTTTCTGCTATAAACCCTTTTCCCTTAGCTACTACAAGGGGGGCATTATCCCCATGCTTGTACCTAAGTGCAACAGCCTTCTTCATGTCTTTATACTTGGAACTATTATCCCTTGTCATGAAAATCACACTTTCAAATCTAATATATAAGAAGTAATAGGTTTAGGGCTTTGGGTATCCAATATAGAAATTTTTTCATCAGTAATATAATCAATTCCCTTTACACTATAGCCTATTGTTAATATTTTTTCAATTAATTTTTCTTCATTTGATCTAAAAAAGTCTAAATCTTCTTTCCTAATGCTCATTTTTATCTTCAAGAAATCTCCTGCAAGAACACATAAAATCCTTATATTTCCAAGATTTTCTGTATCCAAATTTAATAGTATATTTAATTTGCCTCCTAGGCCCTTTCTTTTTCTTTCCTTTATGAAAGTTATCAAACCTTGCAACCTATCCTTAAAACCATAATCAATGGGAAAAAACATAAAAGAAAATTCATCACTTAATTCCTTCAGGAAATTAAGTTTGCTTTCTAATTCCTTCATTTCATCTATATCTTTTTTACTGTTCTTGATTGCTTCAATTATAATATTCTTTAACTCATTTAAATTTTCTTCTTTATTTGTAATTATTTTTAATCCATCTGCTATTTCCATTTTATCTTTAGTTGTGTTTTTTATCTCAATAAAATTATCAAAATTAGCTAATTGGAAAAGCTCTTGAATTTCTTTAAAAAATTCTGTAGGCCTAGTATCTAATTCATTAAAATATTTTAAATTTTTGAGAGTAGGTTTTATATTATTTTTTATAAAAAAACTAGTAATTTTTATTAAGCTTTCTTCATCATCTAACTGTAATTCATTCCTTATATATTCCTTTATTTTTTTTGATATGTCCTTTGCAAGACTATCATCTAAGTCCCCATCTGAAAATTGTATCAACCTAATATCTAAGGTATCTATATCTAATAAGGAGGTATCCTTCAGTAACCTATTATCAGATATGGTTATATTTTCCTCATCCAATAAGTATGATATTCCAATGAGCTTTTCAAATATTGTAATAGCTTCATTTATTATATCCTTGTTTATTGGTAAATTATAGGACATTAGTCTTTCTACTAAGCCTAAGGTGATTTCATTTTTTTCTATTCCCATTTCTGTTAAAAGCCTTACTATTGGGTTTTCTGTATTAGTTTTGCTTTGGCTTGTTTGTAAATCATCTAAGGGCTTTAAATATATCCTATTATTGTCTATTGATTTTACTAAAAATAAAATCTTATTACCGATTGTAAATTCACTCTTTGTATCTAAGGTAGCTTCTAGAAGCCCATACTCTGGAATATTTATAAGGACTGAATTATCTTTAATCTCGACTATTTTGCCTTTAAAAATGGAACCTTCTTTTAATAAATCTATTTTATTGCTATGAAGTAAATTGTTTAGTAGGGTATATTGGATTTTCAAATCAATCACCCTTATTTATTTAAAATATTTTTTAAAAAAGTAATCCTATGAATGGGAGAAGGACCTAAATCCTTTATTAGTTCCCTATGTTCTTTAGTTCCATAACCTTTATGCTTTTTTAGGTTGTAACCAGGATACTCCTTATCCCATTGGGTACACAACCTGTCCCTATATACCTTTGCTACTATGGAGGCGCAAGCAATCCCAAATGATTTTTCATCCCCCTTAATTACAGATTCTTGATCAATATCCATATCAATTTTCTCAGCATCTATTAATAAAAAATCTGGTAAGATTTTGTTTCCATCTTTATCCTTTAAATTGTTTACAGCCAACTTCATAGCCAACTTAGTGCTTTCTTTAATGTTTATTTCATCGATTTTCTTAGGGCTTACCCTACCTATACCCCATGCTATACTGTTTGATAGGATCTTTTCATATAAATCTTCTCTTTTCTTCTCAGTTAATTTCTTAGAATCTTTTATACCATCTATACTAAGGTTTCTAGGCATAATAATTGCACAGGCTACTACATCTCCTGCCAAACAACCTCTACCCACTTCATCTATACAAGCAATATATTTATATCCCATATTATAAATTCTCTCTTCTATTTCAAACATAAAATAACCCCTATTCTTCAGGATATTCCAAAGTGATTCTTCCTATAATTCCTTTCCTAAATTCATCCAAGATTATATTACTTGTCTTGGTGTAGTCTATTTCTCCACCTTTTATTAGGGCTCCCCTTTTCCTACCAATTTCCTCCATAACCTGCAAGTATGATTTGTTATCTATTTCAACATTATAGCGATTTTTTAAAAGATTGGGAAAATTCTTTGCAAGAATTTCTATGAGTTTTAATGCCAAGGTTTCTATATCCAGTATTTCATCTTTAATTGCACCTGTAAAAGCTAAATGTAGTCCTACCCTTTTATCTTCAAATTTAGGCCAAAGTATTCCAGGAGTATCTAAAAGTTCTAGGTTAGATTTTGTTTTTATCCATTGATTAGACTTAGTAATGCCAGGCTTATTGCCTGTCTTAGCACTTTTTTTCTTTGCAAGGGTATTGATTAAAGTGGATTTCCCCACATTAGGTATGCCTAAGATCATGACCCTAATAGGTTTATTAATTATTCCTTTTTTCTCAAAACCATGCCTTTTTTCTTTATATAATTCATTTGAAAGCTTTATCAATCTATCTATACCTTTACCACTTAGAGCGTTAATACAAACAGTAATTAAGTTTTTTTTGAGAAAATACTCTTCCCAAACCTTATTCCCTTCCTCACTGGCTAAGTCTGATTTATTTAATATTACAATCCTAGGTTTATTCCCTAAGATATCGTCTATTATTGGGTTACGACTGCTTATTGGTATTCTAGCATCGATAAGCTCGAATACAATATCAACTAAGGGAAGATTCTTTTCAATAGACTCCCTAGTCTTTTTCATATGTCCTGGATACCAGTTAATATTCATAATTTCACCTACTTAAATAAAATTGGGACTAAAAAGTCCCAATAAATTAGTAATCTCTCTTTTCTTTAACTCTAGCAGACTTACCTTGTCTATCCCTGAGATAGAATAGTCTGGCTCTTCTAACCTTACCTCTTCTAGTAACAACTATTTTATCAATCCTTGGAGAATGAATTGGGAAAGTTCTTTCAACTCCTACGCCATAAGATATTCTTCTAACTGTAAAAGTTTTTCTTGCCCCGCCACCTTGTATTTTAATTACTGTACCTTCAAAAACTTGAATTCTTTCACGATTACCTTCTACAACTTTATAATGAACTTGAATAGTGTCACCTACGTTAAACTCTGGCAAATCGTCTCTTAGTTGTTCTTCTTCTATCATTTTAATTATATCCATTTCTATAGACCTCCCTTCTCCACAGATGTTCTTGCCCATAGGCAGAGGACCATCCCTATTTACATACGATAAGTATTATAGCATAACAAAAGTTGAATTACAACTTACTTTTCATGCATACAATCTTTTATACGAGATAATATTTCCATTTCCTCTTTTGTTAATTCAATTTTTTCAAGTAAATCAGGCCGTTTAACAAGGGTGGCTTTTAAAGATTCTATTTTTCTCCAAGTTTTGATCTTTTCATGATGGCCAGATAATAAAATATCTGGGACCCAATGGCCATTAAACTCCCTAGGTCTCGTGTATTGTGGATATTCCAACAATCCATTATAATGAGATTCATTAATAAAAGATTCATCTGAAGAAAGTACTCCAGGTAATAGTCTAGCTACAGCATCTATTATTACCATTGCTGGTATTTCTCCACCAGTTAGTACATAATCTCCAATAGAAATCTCTTCATCTACATAATGTTCTACAATTCTATTATCTATTCCTTCATAATGTCCACATAATAGAATTATATGTTCCTCTTTAGAAAGTTCAATGGCTAATTCTTGATTAAAGACCTTTCCCTGTGGTGACAGGTAAATTACCCTTGTATTGGAAGCTTTTACGCTTTGGATGGCATCATAAATAGGTTCTGGCTTCATTACCATACCTGCTCCGCCACCAAAGGGATAGTCATCTACTCTTTTATGTTTATCCTTTGAAAAATCTCTGATATTTATACAGTTAATTTGGATTATACCTTCTTCATAGGCCCTACCTATTATGCTCCAATTACAAAAAGTCTTAAAGAAATCTGGAAATAGGGTTAATATATCTATTCTCATTCAATCATTCCTTCAATAGGGTCAATAATGATCATTTTATCCTTAATGTTCACATCAATGACAAATTCTTTTACAGCAGGAATTAGATATTCTTTTTTATTATTAGCATCCTTTACTACGTAAACATCATTACTGGGCCCTTGCAATACATCAACTAAATGACCAATTAAGTTTGAAGCAGTATCGTAAACTTTACAATTTATCAAATCTGAGATGAAATAATGGTTCTCAGGTAAAACTATCCTATCTTCATCTTTGATGTATATATAATCATCTTTGAAAGATAGTATTTGATTTATATTATCAAATCCTTTGAATTTTAGAATTCCAAGGTCTTTATGATATCTAACTGCTTCAATCTCTGCCTCAATTTTCTTTTCTCCTATATAAACAATTTCTAAATCACTGAACCTATGAAGATCATCGGTTAAGGGATAGACTTTAACTTCACCTTTAATACCGTGATTACTAATGATTTTTCCAACTATAGTATAATCCATTTTTTCACCTATTCATTTTAATAAGAATATCTTATTGAATTATTTCTACAACTACTCTTTTATTATCTTTAATAGCTGCAGCTTTTACCACTGTTCTTATGGCCTTAGCAATTCTTCCTTGCTTGCCTATAACCTTTCCCATATCATCAGGATGTACCTTTAATTCAATTATTACAGACTGAGTTCCTTCAATTTCATTAACCTCTACTTCATCTGGGTTTTCAACAAGTGATTTAGCAATGAATTCTACTAATTCTCCCATATTCAGCACCTCCTTGATATTTTATATTACTCAGTTTTATTTTCGTATATACCAGTTTGTTTAAACAATCTATCTACAGTATCAGTTGGTTTTGCACCATTTCTTAACCACTTAATAGCCTTTTCATTATCTATTTTAACTGTTTTAGGCTCAGTTAATGGATTATAATAACCGATTTCTTCGATAAATCTTCCATCTCTAGAAGCTCGAGAATCAGCAACAACTATTCTATAGAAGGGATTTTTCTTAGCTCCCATTCTTCTTAGTCTAATTTTTACTGCCATCTTTTCACCTCCTGTTAAAACTAATATTTATTTAAAAAAAGGGGAATCCAAATTTCCCTCTTTTCTTCAAGGTTTTTTCCATATCTGTAAACTTCTTCATCATCTTCTTAGTTTCCTTAAACTGTTTTAGAAGTTTATTCACATCTTGGACTGTAGTTCCACTACCACGGGCAATTCGTTTCCTTCTGCTGCTATCTATTATGTCTGGGTTTTCTCTTTCTTTTTTTGTCATAGACTGAATAATTGCTTGAATTTTAATAATATCTTTTTCGCTAACATCAAGTCCTTTCAATGCCTTAGAGTTTATACCTGGCAACATGCCGAGAATTTGATCTAAGGGTCCTAAGGACTTCATCTGTTCTAATTGATCGAGAAAATCGTCAAAGGNAAATTGCTGGGTTCTAATCTTCTTTTCCAATTCTAAGGCTTTTTTAGCATCTATGTTTGCTTGGGCTTTTTCTATTAGACTTAATACATCTCCCATTCCAAGTATTCTAGATGCCATTCGATCCGGATGGAAAGGCTCCAATTGATCTAATTTTTCTCCCATACCAACAAACTTTATGGGTTTTTGAGTAACTGCCCTTAGGGATAAAGCAGCACCACCTCTTGCATCTCCATCCAATTTTGTTAGGATAACTCCTGTAATGCCCAGCCTTTCATTAAAAGCTTCTGCAACGTTTACAGCATCTTGACCAGTCATGGCGTCAAGGACTAGTAGAACCTCTTGTGGATTAACAGCAGAATGGATATTTTCTATCTCTTCCATTAATTCTTCATCTATATGGAGTCTGCCTGCTGTGTCTATTATAATAACATCATTTCCATGTTTTTTTCCATGTTCTAGGGCTGCCTTAGCTATGTCTACAGGATTGACCTTATTTCCCATAGTAAAAACTGGAACATCAACTTTTTCACCAACTACTTCAAGTTGTTTAATAGCTGCAGGTCTGTAGATATCGCAGGCAACTAGTAAAGGTCTTTTATTTTGCTTCTTTAAATTAAATGCTAATTTTCCAGAAGTCGTAGTTTTACCTGCACCCTGCAAACCACACATTAAAATTACAGTAGGGGGACTTGGTGAAAAATTTATTTTAGCTTCCTTTTCTCCCATTAACTTAGTTAATTCTTCGTTTACTATCTTAATAACCTGTTGCCCAGGAGTTAGACTTTCCATCACTTCAGAGCCAATTGCTCTTTCTTTAACATTCTTTACAAAGTCCTTAACTACTTTAAAGTTTACATCTGCTTCTAATAAGGCCAGCCTAACTTCCCGCATAGCCATGTCAACATCTTTTTCTGAAAGTTTACCCTTTCCTCTTAATTTGCTTAAGGCATTTTGTAATTTTTCAGATAAGGATTCGAATACCATTAACCCATCACCTCCCTACTGTCGTTTAAAATCTCCTTACTTATTTCATTTATCCTAAGAGATTTGTCGTATATATCTTCCATATGGTTTTTCTCTGCTATATCCATTATTTCTTCTGATATTTCAAGGATCTTTCTTATACAGTCATGACTGCTAAAAAACTTTTCTACTAGTCTTAGGTTTTTTTCATATTTGTATAACTTATCCTCTGCTCTCCTTAAAATATCAAAGACACCCTGCTTAGTAATCCCCAGTTCATCACCGATTTCAGCTAGAGACAAATCATGGATATAATAAAGCTCAATAACTAAAAACTGCTTTTTACTAAGTAATTTCCCATAGAAATCAAATAATATACCTACTTCTACAAGTTTTTCTACCATTGTATCACCAAAAAAATAATACTGTCAAGTTTCTTACTTGACGGTATTATTTTAATATAAAGTATTTAATTTGTCAACACATTTAATCAATAATTGCCTTAACAAAATCTTCTACTATAAATGGTTGTAAATCTTCTATTCCTTCTCCAACGCCAACTAGCTTTACTGGTATTTTTAATTCTGATTGCAGTGCTATAATTACTCCACCTTTTGCTGTACCATCAAGCTTAGTTAATGCAATGCCTGTAATATTTGCAACTTCATTAAATACCTTAGCTTGATTCATTGCATTTTGTCCTGTAGTGGCATCTAGGACCAATAAAACTTCTTTAGTAGCTTCATTAAATTCCCTTTCAGTAATCCTAAATATTTTATTCAGCTCGTTCATTAGATTAGATTTATTGTGTAACCTTCCTGCAGTATCGCATATTAGAACATCTACCTTCCTTGCCTTAGCTGCCTGTATTCCATCGAAAATCACTGCTGCTGGGTCAGCCCCTTCACTATGAGATATTACATCGACACCTGCCCTATTCCCCCATTCCTCTAATTGTTCTATGGCTGCAGCCCTAAAGGTATCACCTGCTGCGATTAAGACTTTCTTCCCTTCCCTTTTTAGCCTATATGCTAGTTTTCCAATAGTAGTTGTTTTGCCTACTCCATTGACCCCAACAACTAAAATAATAGAAGGAGAAGGTTCTATATTTAGTTTATAATCCATATTTTCTTCTGTCATTAATTTTTTAATTTCATCTTTTAGCAACTCCTTAACTTCCTTTGGTTCTGATACCTTTTCCTCTTTTACCCTTTCCCTAAGATTATCAATTAAGGTCATAGTAGTATTAACGCCTACATCAGCAGTTACTAATACTTCTTCTAAATCATCAAATAATTCCTCATCTACTTTTTTATATGACTTTAATATGTTATCTATTTTGCTGGATATATCCTTCCTTGTCTTAGTCAAGCCACCCATTAACTTTTCAAATAAGCTTATTTTTTTAGGCNCTTTATCTTCGACTTCTTCTTTCCCTTCTTCTAATTCATTTACCGTGGATTCTACATTTATATTTTCATCAATTTCATCATCTTCTACTTCTTGAGTTTCTGCTTCATCTTTTTCCTCTATTAATTCTTCCTTATCAAATATTTCATCTTTTTTCTTATCCTTCTTTTTAAACCATTTAAACATTTAACTTCCCCCTAACTTGCTATTTCATCCATATTATCCTTTAGTTTAACCGATATTATCTTGGATATTCCATCCTCCTCCATGGCTACTCCGTATAAGACATCTGCTATTTCCATGGTAGTCTTTCTATGAGTGATGATTACAAATTGTGTATCCTTATCGAAGCTCTTCAAATAGTTGGTATACCTATTGATATTGGCTTCATCCAATGCTGCATCTATTTCGTCTAAAATACAGAATGGTGAAGGTTTTAGTTTTAAAATTGCAAATAGTAATGCTACTGCTGTTAAAGACTTTTCTCCTCCAGATAACAAGGAAAGACTTTGGAGTTTTTTACCAGGAGGTTGGGCAATAATTTCGATGCCTGAGTTTAATATGTCATCTTCATTTTCTATTATTAACTCAGCATGTCCACCATTAAAAAGGATTTTAAATATTTCTTGAAAATTACTGTTTATTTTATTGAAATTCATTAAAAACTGACTCTTCATCTTATTTTCCATATCTTTTATAACCTGATTTAGGCTTTCTTTTGCNTCTATTAAATCATTTTGCTGTTTTAGAATAAAGTCCAATCTTGATTTTTCACTTTTATATTCTTCTATGGCACCTAGATTTACATTACCTAGTTCCTTGATTTCGTATTTTAATCTCCTTGTTTCTGCAATTGCTTTTTGCATATCTTCTAATTCTATTTCATACTCCAGGGCCTCCTGATAGTTTAAATCATAATCATCATATAATTTTTTATAATAATTATCTAATTGAACAGCGTTCTTAGCCAACTTAACTTCCAGTTGATTAATTGATTTTTCCATGTTGTTAATCAATTTGTTAAGTTCTATCAATTTGTTTTGCTCGTTATAAAAACATTTCATAACCTCATCTTTATCAACAATTAAATTATCTAATTCTATTTTACTTATCTTTGCTTTTTCTTCAAGTTCTTCAATGGAATTATTGAAATTTTCCCTAGCCTTAACTATATCTTCAATATTATTTGTATTAGTGATTATAGCATTATCTATTTCCCTAAGTTTATTTAGGCTTTCTTTTATTTCAATATTGGTTTTTTCCATATTTTCATTGAGACTAAGAACCTTGTTGTCCATTGTATTTAATCTTAGCTTCAAATCAGTAACTAATTTTGATTTCTTTTCTATTTCTTCTTTTTCTCTATTATAATTTGACGTTAAATCCTTTATCTTCTCCCTATTCACGTCAATTTGCTTTTCAAACTGTTTTATCAGGTTGGAAAGATTTTCAATTCTCTCATTATAACTCTTTATTTCAGTGTTTAGAATATCTATTTCACTAGCTGCCTTTTCAATGGACTTATCAAGCCTTTCCATTTCCAACCTATTGTTTTCCATTAAGTTCTTTATATCTATTAATTCAAATTCCTTTTCCTTAACAAGTTTTTCAATTTCTATTATCTTGTCCCTTATAGCCTCCAACCTTTCTATATAAATTATTTTTTCATTTTCTAAGTTAGTTTGATTGTTTTTTATTTCTTCAATTTCCTTATTTAACCTTTCTATTTTACTTCTTCTGCTAATTATACTAATACCACTGTCCCCATAACTTCCTCCAGTTATGGAACCTCCAGGATTTAATACTTCTCCTAATAGTGTAACAATTCTGTATGAATGGTTATACTTTCTTGCAAATTTTATTCCGTAATCCATATTTTCAATAACAATTGTTCTACCTAGTAAAAATTTAAATATATTATCGAATTTTTTATCAAACTCTATTAGTTCATATCCTAAGCCATAAATTTTGTACTCATATTTGTCTCTTGGATCAATTGCTATATTATTTCCCTTGATGACACTGAGAGGCAAACATGTTATCCTACCTAGTTTATTATCTCTTAAATATTCTATAATCTTTTTTGCGTCTTCCTCTGTTTCAGTAACCACATTCTGAATATTTGATCCTAAACTTACTTCTATGGCTTTCTCAAACTTTTCATCTACCTTTATTAAGTCTGCCACTATGCCGATGAACCCCTTGTTTAGATGGGAGTTTTCTTTGCTTAGTTTAAGTACTGATTTTACCCCTTTAAAATAGCCTTCGTAATCCTTTTCCAAATTTTTAAGCATATTAAGATTTGATAACTTACTTTGTAAATTTATATTGTTTTTGTTTATTCTTTCATTGATTAAATTAAGAGACCTATTATATTTCATTTCTTCATTCTTCATCTTATTAAGTTTCTCAGTTAAATTGGATAATTCAAGATTAATTTTAGTTTTCTTGTCAAGATACTCATTATATTTATCTAAATTAGACTTTTTTTGAACTTCCATAAGCTCAATCTCTTTTTTTAATTGGCCTATTCGCTTTTCCACATTTTCGTTAAAGGAGATAATACTGTTTAATTCTGACTTTTTGTCAGAAGACTTATTATACAATTTAATCATATTATTTTTTTCTTCATCTATATCTTTTTCTATCTCCCTAAGTTGCTTTTGCCCTACTTCTAGTTCATTACTTTTGCTCCTAAACTCTTTAAGAATATCTTCATACTCTATTTTTATTTTTGAAATTTCCTCTTGAATTTTTGTAGCAGCTCCTTCTAATTCATCAATCTTTTTTATTAGAGAATTTTTTTCAGCAGTTAGCCTTTCTAAATCCCTTTTATAATACTTTTCCTTTTCTTCAACTATCCTTAGCTGATTTTCATTGTATTCCAATTCCCTAGTAAGACTTAGGTTATAGTTTCTAGAATTTTCAATAGAAGTATCTAAGTCCCCAATTTTTTCCTTAAGGATATTGAATTTACCTTCTATTTCCATTCTTTCTTCTATTTTTTTTGCAAGCTTTTCTTCAAGCTCTGCTTGTTCCTCATTGATTTCCTTAATTTGACTATCTATTTCCCTTATGTTTTTTAAGTAAATATTAACCTCCAATTTTTTAAGCCTGTTATATAGTTCTGTGAAAATGTTTGCTTTATTAGCTTCAGCTTCAAGGCTGTCTAATCGGTTGTTAAGTTCATAGATAATATCCTTAATTCTTAGAAGGTTTCCCTGGGTTTTTTCTAATTTCCTCTCTGCTTCTTCCTTCTTAGTTTTGTATTTTACAATCCCTGCAGCCTCTTCAAAGATATGTCTCCTGTCCTCCGGTTTGTTGCTAAGTATTTCATCTATCCTGCCTTGTCCAATTATGGAGTATCCATCTTTTCCCACTCCTGTATCCATAAACAATTCTCTTATATCCTTTAATCTGCAGGAGTTTTTATTTATATAGTATTCTGATTCACCAGACCTAAACATCCTTCTAGTAATCTCAACTTCTGTATAATCTAGAGGTATTTTTCCTTCTCTATTGTCAAAGGTTATGGTGACTTCTGAGTAGCCAAGGGGCCTTCTTTTGCTTGTACCAGCGAATATTACGTCCTCCATTTTGCTACCACGGAGGTTTTTTACGCTTTGCTCACCTAAGACCCATCTTATTGCATCTGCTATATTGCTTTTACCACTACCATTAGGTCCTACTATGGCCGTTATTCCGTCAATTATTTCTATTGTAGTTTTATCCGCAAAGGATTTAAATCCCTGTATTTCAACTTTTTTAAGTCGCAATTATAACACCTCTTGTCAGTATTGTCAGACCTTAATCTATAATTAAATTATCCTTTAAATAGGCTTTAGTAAATAATTTAATATCCATTACCTTTGAATTTTCCCCTATAATAACATTGATGATGTTCCTACCTATTTCTTTAGGATAGATTTTAATCTTATTGAATTTATACTTCTTAATAAAGTAATTAATATTGCTTGATTTTTGTCCGGCAATTGCTGATACATTTTTATTGTTAGCTTCTATTATTAGCTCCTTGCCTTCTGTGGATATTCCTTTATATTTTATAAAATATTCTAGTAATATTCTAAAAATATTTGCTTCCACCAATTGCCTAAAGGCGGGATGAAATGGACCTGCTACAACATCTTTGCCCATCTGAATATTTTCAGTGGGCTGTAGCCCCATCCTGATTACTTCTATATCCTCTAGGTTAAATAACATAAGCAATAAGGAAGATATATCTATTGCTTCATTAAGAGATAATGGCTTATACTTTTTTCTTAAATATAGCTTTTCTAAAAAAGTATCCTTTATGACTAAGGTAGGATATACTCTTACACACGATGGTTTTAGCTTTATAAATTCCTTGCAAGTATGTAAATCCTTTTCTAAGGTATCTTCTGGTAATCCTATCATCATTTGTAAACCTAAGTTGAATCCATATTTTTTTATTAATTTTGCTGCCCTATATACATCTTCGGAAGTATGACCCCTTCCACTTGCATACAATACCTTTTCATCTAAGGACTGAACTCCCAGTTCAATAGTATCTACAGAGTATTTCTTTAAATTATCTAGTATTATATCATCTATAGCATCAGGCCTTGTTGAAAGCCTAATATTATTTATCTTACCTGCTTTCTTATAATTATAGGGAACTTCCAATAACTTTTTTTGAATATCAATATCTATTGCGGTAAAACTACCACCATAAAATGCTACTTCTATAAAGGAATCTGGTTTAAAAGTGGCCAAATATTCTTCAATTGTTTTTTCTACTTCCCTTGGGGTCACATTGGTAGATAGGCCAGTGATTCTTTTTTGATTGCAAAAAACGCAATCATGGGGACAGCCAAAATGAGGAACGAAAATAGGTATTATATAATGCCTACTCATCTAATTCACCCATAATCAATAATGCATCCTTAGCTGCCATTTGCTCTGCTTCTTTTTTATTTCTACCAAAACCTTTTCCCACTATTTTATTATCTACTAAAACATCAATATAGAAGATTTTATTATGGTCCGGTCCAACTTCTTTTACTACCCTATATTCAATTTTAGATTTGGTTTTCTTCTGAAGATGCTCTTGTAACTCTGTTTTATAATCTATGAATAAGGCTCCCTTTGCAACAGCATAAACTAGGTCAGCCTCAAAGTTTTCCAATAGAAGTCTATTAGTTGTTTCAAAATCACTGTCCATATATATTGCCCCTACTAAGGCTTCACTTGCATCTGCCAAAATAGAGTCCCTATCTCTACCACCAGTTGCCTCTTCCCCTTTCCCTAATAACAAATACTTGCCAAGTTCTATTTTTCTTGCAGCAAAGGCTAAGGATGATTCACATACTACCTTAGCTCTAATCTTGGTCAGCTCCCCCTCTGGATAATTAGGGTACTTATTATATAGATACTGGCTGACTATGAAATTAATAATAGAATCACCTAAGAACTCCAGCCTTTGGTTACTATCTGTGGCTCTTAATTTGTTTTCATTGGCATAGGAACTGTGAGTTAGAGCTGTAATAAGTAATTCTATGTTTTTAAACTTATAGTTTAAATTTTCTTGTAGTGGTTCCAACCATATTATTTCTTTTGATTTTTTCATATAATACCCTCCAAGTGTTGGTAAAATAATAGGGCTAAATAGCCCTATTATTACTCATCTTCTCCCAAAGCCTTATTGATATATTCTATAGCATCCCCCACAGTCTTAATACCTTCCATATCCTCATCTTCTATTTCTAATCCAAATTCATCTTCCAAGGCCATTACAAGCTCTACTAAGTCTAAGGAATCTGCATTTAGGGTATCCCTAAATGCAGTATCCATAGTAATCTCATCTTCATCGATATTAAATTGAGTTGCTATTATTTCCCTAACTTTTTCAAAAACCATTTATATTCCTCCTTTAGTCATTATTGTTTTCTATATGAATATTTGCTTCAATTATTTTTATTACATCATTTTCAATAAATTTAACTAGCTGCTTTATTCCATTTTTAATGGCATAGGCATCAGAACTACCATGGGCTTTGACTATTGGTTTCTTAATCCCCAATAAAGGGGCTCCACCGTATTCCCTATAATCTAATCTATTCTTCATATTTTTGAACTCTGGTTTTAATATGGCTGCACCTAACTTTGTCCTAGTATTTTTCATTAATTCTTCCTTTAAAAGGGAAAATGTTGAAATTGCCATGCCTTCTGTCAGCTTCAAGGCAATATTACCAGCAAAACCATCTGTGACTATAACATCTGCTTTTCCTGCTGGTAAATCCCTACCTTCTATATTGCCTATGAAATTTAGTTTGGATTCTTCTAAAATAGCATAAGTATCCTTAGTTAGTATATTTCCCTTTCCCTTTTCTGTTCCTATATTTAATAATCCAATAGTAGGCTTAGTAATACCCATAACCTTTTCCATATAAATGGATCCCATTAAAGCAAATTGATATAAATATTCTGGTTTACAGTCTACATTAGCACCTGCATCTAGTAGCAATGAGAACCCTTTTAAGGTGGGATATAAAACTGATAAAGGAGATCTATGTATACCTTCTATCCTCTTAACAATAAAAATGCCTGAGGCCAATAAAGCTCCAGTACTGCCTGCTGATAAAAAACCATCTCCTAAGCCATCTGCTAAGGCCTTTGCACCAACTACCATGGATGAATTTTTCTTTCTTCTTATGGCCAAGCTAGGATCTTCATCATTTGTAATTATATCATCTGCATTAAGTATTTCAACCTTATCCTCTGGATAAGTATATTTTTTGAGTTCATCCCTTATTATATCCTCATTTCCTACTAATATAATATTAGTATTTAATTCATTAACAGCCTCTATACTACCCTTTACCATTTCCAATGGGCCCAAATCTCCACCCATGGCATCCACAATAATTTTCATAATTACCTCCATATTAAGAATATTACTACTGATATTTAATATATATTAGGGATTGTTAAAAAGCAATATAAAATTAAAAAAAGATAGTGGCCACACTATCTTTTTATACATTATAAGGAAAATTCTACTCATTATCAAAGTATCTATCAATGAGTATTAATTACTTCCTTAAGGTAAAATTATTCTACTGATATAACTTCTCTGTTTTTGTAATAGCCACATGATCTACAAATTCTATGTGGTAATTTTGGTTCATGACATTGTGGACATTCAACGATTGTGGCTTTATTTAGTCTATAAGCTGAAGCTCTTCTTTTATCTCTTCTAGCCTTACTTGTTTTTCGCTTTGGTACAGCCATTACAAACACCTCCTTAATTCTTTGGCAAAAATTCCTTTAGTTTTTCAAGCCTTGGATCAATATTTTCAATTGTGCAATCACACTTGGATCTATTTAAGTCTGTTCCGCATTTGGGGCATAGACCTTTACAATCCTCCTTGCATAAGGTCTTCATAGGTAAAGAAAGTATGATTTGGTTTATAGTATAATCCTTTAAGTCTAATAAATTGTCCTCATAGAAGATTAATTCGTCGAAGCCTTCATCTTCCACTTCGTCTTCATCTTCTTTCTTTCCCTCTACAAGTTTTCCAGATAAAGCTGTCTTAACATTTTTTGTAGTTGGTTTTAAGCATCTGTGACAAATCTCATCATATTTATATGAGATTCTAATGTTTATTATTTTATCCCCATCTACTCTTAAGACTTCACCTTCATATTCAACTGGCTCAACTATAGTTATATTACTATTATTTAGATCCAAGTCTTCTAATTTTATTCTTCCGTCAAAGTGCAAACTTTCAACGGCATTATCAAGAAAACTTGATAGGTCAATTTTCATTTATTTCACCTCTAAACTAACAAAGATAATTATATATAAGGAGGCATCTATTTGTCAAGCTAATATTATTTAGATACTAACTCTAAGGTATCCCTAGCTATCATTAATTCCTCATTAGTGGGTATTACGAAAATAGAAGCTGAAGTTAAATCCCTATTTAGTTGAGCCTCTTCTCCCCTAACTTTTCTGTTTAATTCTGGGTCAATTCTGATATTTAGACATTCTAGCCCTTCACAAATTTTCTCTCTAATATAGCTAGAGTTTTCCCCTATTCCAGCAGTAAATACTAAGGTATCTATACCGCACATGGTAGCAACATAAGCTCCTACATATTTTTTAACCCTGTTAACAAATACATCTAAGGCTAGTTTTGCTCTCTCGTTTCCTTTCTCTGCAGCTTCCTCCAAATCTCTAAAATCGCTACTAATTCCTGAAATTCCCAGAACTCCAGATCTTTTGTTTAACATTTCATTTACTTCATCAAAAGTAATTCCTTCCTTATCCATAATAAATGGAATTATTGCTGGGTCAATATCGCCTGATCTAGTTCCCATAGCTAAGCCTTCTAAAGGGGTGAATCCCATACTAGTATCAATTGATTTACCGCCTTGAACTGCACATACACTGGCACCATTACCTAAATGGCAGGTAACAATATTTAAGTCTTTTATATCTTTTCCTAGTAATTCAGCAGCCCTTAAGGAAACATATTTATGGGATGTCCCATGGAAACCATATCTTCTAATTTTATATTTTTCATAATACTCATAGGGTATTGGATATATATAATTATCTGGTTCCATAGTTTGATGGAATGCTGTGTCAAATACTGCTACCATTGGAGTATCAGGCATTAGCTCTTTACACGCTTCTATACCAGTAATGTTTGGTGGATTATGCAAGGGTGCTAATTCAGCACATTCATATAGGACTTTCATAACCTCGTCATCTATAATAACTGATGATGCAAAAGTTTCTCCCCCATGAACAACCCTATGTCCAACAGCCCCTATTTCATCTAAAGATTTTATAGCTCCATGTTCTTCATCTACTAAGGCTTTTAGTACTAAGCCTAGGGCTTTTTTATGATTTTCTAAGGGTTCTTCTATAACAACCCTTTCCTTACCTGTTGTATCATGTTTTATTCTAGAACCTTCGATACCAATTCTTTCAACTAGTCCTTTACATAATAATTTTTCGCCATTCATATCTAGAAGTTGATATTTTAGTGACGAACTACCACAATTGATTACAAGAATTTTCATACTTTTTCCTCCTATTTCATTGTTTTATCATATTTAAATAATATTATATTTGTGTTAAAAAATCAACATGATATAATTAAAGAAAACGAATTTTGGAGGTAGCTATGACTGTAGTAGGATTTATTACTGAGTATAATCCCTTTCATTTTGGTCACAAATACCACCTTGAACAATCGAAAAAGAAAACTGGAGCAAATTTTACAATTGCCATAATGAGCGGTTCCTTCGTTCAAAGAGGTGAACCATCTCTAATCGACAAATGGACTAAGGCCAAAATGGCAGTTGATAATGGTGTAGATTTAGTCCTTGAACTGCCCTTTATTTATGCCACACAAAGTGCGGAACTATTTGCATACGGTGGCGTAAAACTAATGGATAGTTTAAATGTAGTTGACTATATATCCTTTGGCAGTGAACTAGGTGAAATAGAGCCTCTATACAATATAGCTACTATTTTAATCGAAGAGCCACCATATTTTAGGGAAAGACTTAAATCTAAGCTGTCTAAGGGTGCATCCTACGCTGCAGCAAGAAGTGATGCCACAATAGAATATATTAAATCAATTTCTTCAGATTTTCAATATGATTATAAGGAAATATTAACCAATCCAAATAATATCTTGGGCATCGAATATATAAAATCATTAATAAAAATAAATTCTAAAATTAAACCTGTAACTATTAAAAGATCTGGAAGCAACTATAAAGATACAAATATTGGCCAAGGTTTTGCCAGTGCTACTGCCATTAGGTATTCAATCAGGAATAAAAATTTAAGTTCTATAAAAGATATTGTGCCTAAAGAAACATATTTTTATCTAAAAGAATTTTTTGACCAACATTATAATTATAACTTTTTAGAGAATTATAATCAAATATTTCTTTATTTGTTAAGAACTATTAATAAAGACATTTTAAAACAATATATGGATATTGAGCAAGGCTTAGAAAATAGGTTAGTAGAATTTAGTCATAAATATAACGATATTAGACAAATTATTGACAATACCGTTACAAAAAGGTATCCCCGAACTAGGATACAGAGGATTTTAATTCAATTACTAAATCGATTAGATGAAGATACCTTTAAATATTTAAATGATAAATTTCCCTCTTACATAAGAGTATTGGGAGCTAATAAAAAGGGTTTGATCCTTATAAATAGAATAAAAGAAAAGTCTTCTTTACCTATAATAACTAAATTTGCTGACTTCAAATATTATAATAATAAAGCATTGGAAGAAATCCTTTTATATGATAAAAGGGCAACTGACTTGTTCTATCTTGGATTAAATAGTCCTGCCTCAAGATCTAATATGGATTATTTTACTTCTCCATATATAAAAGAATCATAATAATCTTTATCCTCTCATAAATTATCTATGGGAGGAATAAAGATGGGCGCAAAAACAGAGGATACTAAGCTTTTTACAAAATTAATATTTTTATTAATTATTATTATCCTATTAATAGGAGTGATATTAAATCCAACCCTTTCTTTACAAGGTGCTAAAGATGGTATTTTAATATGGATTAATATTTTGTTACCCTCCTTGCTTCCCTTTTTCATAATATCAGAGATGTTAATTGGCCTTGGTTTTGTAGATTTTATTGGAAAACTCCTAAAACCCCTTATGAAGCCCATATTCAATGTACCTGGTGAAGGAGCCTTTCCTTTAACCATGGCTATGCTCTCTGGCTATCCTGTAGGTGCTAAGCTAACTTCAAGGCTGCGTGAAAATAGATTGATTACCAAGGAAGAGGGTAATAGGCTTATATGTTTTTCCAGCACATCTGGACCCCTGTTTATGCTTGGAGCCGTAAGCATCGGTATGCTTGGGGATTCAAGTCTAATACCTTTAATAATTTTACCCCATTATTTATCCATATTGATAATAGGTTTATTTATTGGCTCATCTAATTTAAAGGATAAAGAAGAGACATTTTTAAATGAAAATGAAAACCTGATTCAAGAACTTCAGAAAACTTACCTAACTTGGATAAAAAGAAAAAAATCCATAGGTTCTTTGATAACTAATAGTGTCAAAGAAAGTATGGATTCTATATTAATAATTGGTGGCTTAGTTATTTTTTATTCAGTACTAGTGGAGATCTTGTTTAATTTAAATTTAATATATAATATTATAATAAAGATAAGTAATTTTTTCTCTACAGACATTCAGTTTTTAAAGGGTGTAATAGTTGGTTTTATTGAAATGACTACAGGCTGTAAAAATATTGCTGAAGCTAATATAAATATCCTATATAAAATTTTAGCTATAAATTTTGTAATAGGTTGGAGTGGTATATCTGTTCATAGTCAAGCCCTAAGCTTTATTAATAATACAGATTTAAATGGAAAACTTTATATTGCATCTAAGTTTTTCCATGGATTATTGTCCGCTATTCTTGGATTTGTCCTATATACTTTTAAATTTAGTGATTATATACAGCCTGCTTTTTCAAACAATATACAATTGTATAGCGAATTTCACTTATTTAATTGGATTTCCCTGGTGTTAAAATCTACAAAGCTTGTCCTAATGTTAAATCTATATATATTATTAGTATCAATCTTTATATACCTATTATCTAAACCATCAAAAGCAAAAAGTTAGTTACCCTTAAGTTCCTTCCTATTGTCATTTAATACCTGAATAAGTTTTTTTAGGTTTTCCTGAGTCTCTTCAAGTATACTGTCAGCATATTCTAAAGCACCTAATCTAATATCCTTTGCATTTGATTGGGCCTTAGAAATAATTTCCTCTGCCCTAGCATTTGCTAGTTTTATTACTTCCTGTTCTTCTATTAATTCTTCAAGCTTATATTCAGCTTCTTTTAGCATTGTATCTGCATCTTTTTGAGCCTGTGCCAAAATCCTCTGCCTTTCTTCCTTTATCCAAGCAGCCTGCTTAATTTCATCAGGTAATTTTATTCTTATTTCCTTTATTATTTCCAATACTTCTTCTTTATCTATCATCACCTTACCAGAGAAAGGTACAGTAGTTCCTGCTTCAATGATGTCCTCTATTTCATCAATTAACATTAAAATATCCATTCTAAAGACCTCCTTTGAATTTGTCCTTAAGGGCTTCTTCTACAACCTTTGGTACAAAGCAAGAAAAATTCCCATTTAGTTGAGCAATTTCCTTCACTATACTAGAGCTTAGAAAAGCATATTTACTATCTGACACTAAGAAAAGGGTCTCTATTTTAGGATTTAATTTTCTGTTAACTAAGGCCATTTGCATCTCATATTCAAAATCAGAAACTGCCCTAAGACCTCTAATCATAGTAAAACAATTTTTCTTAACTGCATAATCTGAAAGCAAACCTGAAAAAAAGTCTATTTCCACATTTGGTAGATGTTTAGTTACTTCAACTAGTAGGTCTATCCTTTCTTCCACAGTAAATATTCCTTTTTTAGATGGATTGTTCAATACTGCCACTATTAAATGGTCTAATTTTTTTGCAGCTCTTTCTATAATATCTAAATGACCATAGGTCACAGGATCAAAACTACCAGGATAAATAGCATTCATAAAGCTTCACCTACTTTTCTTATAAAATGTTATAGTCTTAGTCCCATATTTTCGAGAATCTACTTTAATAAAATTATATACTTCATCTTCTGTAGAAAGCTCAGATTCATGCTCAATTATAATCAGTCCGTCATCATCTAAAATAGCTTCTTTGCTGATACTATGTAATAATTTATCTATATATCCATCTTGCCTAAAGGGTGGATCTAGATAGATATAATTAAAGCTTACTCCTTCCACTTTTAGGTGTTTTATGGCTGTAAGAAAGTCTTTTTTTATAACCTTACTTCGGTCTAAGAATTTTGTTCGGGTCAAATTTTCATAAATTAACCTAATACTGTCAGTGGAATTATCAATAAAATAACAAAATTCAGCACCTCTACTTAAAAATTCAATACCTATGGAGCCAGTCCCTCCAAAGCCATCTAATACAATAGCTCCTTCATCTATAACACCTAGTATATTAAAAACTGATTCCTTGATTCTATCCTCCGTTGGTCTTATATTTGTTCCCTTTGGAGATTTTAAGCGTTGTCCCTTTCTAATTCCTGATATAACCCTCAATGTTTTCCACCTCATGCTTTATACAATAGTATTTTACCATAAATTATCAATATTTGAATAGTCTTAATTGAAAACTATTTCTTTACCAGCTTTGCTAAATAATTGTTGAATTTTATGTCTGATTTTTTCATATCCTATTTTCTCCAATTTGGGATCTTTTAAAATAATTTCCATTGCTTCTTTTTGTGCTAGTTTTAATAAAGCCATATCAGTAAATAAGTTGGCAACCTTTAATTCTGGTAATCCATGTTGTCTAGTGCCAAAAAATTCACCAGGTCCCCTCAATTCTAAGTCTTTTTCCGAAATTACAAAACCATCGGTGGTGCTTTGCAATATCCTCATTCTTTCCCTAGATATTGGATTGTTACTTTCATTTATTAATATACAATAAGACTGATAATTACCCCTACCAACCCTGCCCCTAAGTTGGTGAAGCTGGGCTAAGCCAAACCTTTCAGCATTGTAAATCACCATTATATTGGCATTAGGTACATTTACTCCCACTTCTATAACTGTGGTGGATACCAGTATATCAATTTCATGGTTTTTAAATTCTTCCATGATTAAATCCTTTTCTCTTGGTTTCATCTTACCATGAAGTAGGCCTACCCTAAAGCTTGGAAATACCTTATCACTAAAATTTAAATATAAGTCCTCTGCTGCCTTAACAGTTAAAGTATCACTTTCTTCTATTAGAGGACATACAATATAGGCTTGCCTACCTTCTAAAACTTGCTTTTCTACAAATTTGTTTACCCTTTCAATCATTTGTGGACCTACTGCATAAGTTTCAATTTCCTTTCTACCAGGAGGTAGCTCATCGATAATGGAGATATCTAAGTCCCCATATAAAATCAGAGCCAAGGTTCTTGGTATAGGAGTGGCAGTCATCACAATAATATCAGGATTCCTGCCTTTTTGAGTTAACAATGCTCTTTGTTTCACTCCAAACCTATGCTGTTCATCTGTTATGGCAAGGCCAAGATTATGAAATTCTACATTATCTTGTATTATGGCATGGGTGCCTACTAGTACATCTATTGCTCCTTCCCTTAGTCTTCCTAATATTTCCTCCTTCTTCTTTTGGGGAACACTACCTATTAAGAGTTCAACTTCTATATCATATCCTTTATAAAACTTCTTCAAGGATTCAAAATGCTGAGTAGCCAGTATTTCTGTTGGAGCCATCATAACAGCTTGATAACCAGACTTTACTGCTTTAAAAATAGCTATGACAGCTACAACAGTCTTTCCTGAACCTACGTCTCCTTGAACTAATCTATTCATTTGAATATCCTTTTCCATATCCTCCTCTATTTCTTTAACTACTTTCCTTTGGGCCCTAGTAAGCTTAAAGGGTAAATTTTCAATGAATTCATCTATTTCATCCAGTTTTTTAAACCTTATACCATTTTTAGAATTGATATTTTTGTTCTTTAGTAAGAAAAGCCCCATTTGCAAAACTAATAGCTCTTGGAAAGAAAGTCTTCTTTTTGATTTTTCTAATAAGGACTTATTTTTAGGAAAATGTACATTATAAATTGCCTCTTTTATTCCCATGAGATCATACTTATTTATTATTTCCTGTGGCAAAAATTCATCCACGTAATTTAAGTATTTTTCCATCGCACTTTGAACTAGTTTTATTATTTCATTATTAGTTATACCTTCAGTTAAAGGGTATATAGGTACTATTCTACCAATTTTCTCCCTTGCTCCAGTTTTTTCATATATGGGATTAACTATTTGCAGCTCTCCACCCATCCTGTTTATTTTTCCGTTTACAACTAGTTTTTCTCCAATAAAAAACTTATCCTTCAAATATTCCTGGTTAAACCAAACTAGATAACCATTATAAGAAATATCCCTAATTGGAATTTTTAGTATTGATAGATTTTTCCTAGGCCTAATTATTTTTGGCTCTCCAAGGATTTCCACTTCTAAACTTGCCTTTTCTCCCACTGTGCACTCTCTAAGGGTTTTAAACTGGGTCCTATCTTCATAATCCCTCGGTATATAGTATAGTAAATCCTCTATGGTATTAATGCCTAATTTTCTAAGCTTATAAGCCCTTTTAGGGCCAACGCCCTTTAAATATTGTATATTCGTCGATAAAGGTTCCATTTATTAACCTCCGTATGCAAATATTTCCTTTTAAAAAACCCTACCAAAAGGCAGGGCATTATTCAACGGAAAATATATAATAATAAATTGGTTGACCACCATAAATTAATTCAATATCAATATCAGGATATCTATCGGATAATTGGCCTTCTAAATCCTTAGCCATTTCCTCTCCTATTTCATCGCCGTAAAAAATTGTTACCAAAGAAGTATCATCATCTATCATATTCTCCAGTAGCTCCAATGATACCAAGTTAATGTCTTTACCACTTGCTATTATATCACCTTCTGATATACCTATAATATCGTTTTTATTTATTATTGTATCATTGTATTCAGTATCCCTTACAGAGTAAGTAACTTGCCCTGTTTTAACATCTTGAATTGCTTCCGTCATACTTTCTAGATTTTCTTCAAAATTTTTCTCCTCATCAAAGGCTAGTAAGGCTGAAATTCCCTGTGGAATAGACTTAGTTGGGATAACAGCAACATTTTTATCGCTAAGCTCCTTGGCCTGTTCCGCTGCTAAAATTATGTTTCCGTTATTAGGAAGAATGAAAACATTCTCTCCCTTTGTATCATTAACGGCCTTTAGTATATCCTCGGTGCTAGGATTCATAGTTTGACCACCAGAAACTAACCTGTCTACATTTAAACCCTCAAAAACCTTGTTAAGGCCTTCTCCTACAGAAACTACTACAAAGGAGTATTTTTTTACACCTTCATTGACAGGATTATTGATATCTGAAGAAGCTTTTAATAGGACCTCTTCATGTTGATATCTCATGTTATCTATTTTTATATCAGTTAATTCTCCTAATTTTAATGCTTTTTCAAGCACTAGTCCAGGGTTATTTGTATGGACGTGGACTTTAATTAAGCCTTCTCCACCTACAACTAATAGAGAGTCTCCGTGTATGGATAATTCCTCCCTAAATACATCTATATCCTTATACTCAGTATTTATAATGAACTCAGTACAATATCCATATTCTATAAAATCAGTATCTATTGGTTCTTTATGGGTAGTTTCTAAATGAATCTTAGGTTCTTCAACCTCAATATGAATATCTTCAATACCTGCTAAGGCATTATAAGCACCTGTAAAAAGATAGACCAACCCCTTTCCGCCAGCATCCACAACTCCTGCTTGCTTTAAGACCGGTAACATGTCTGGTGTTTTGTTTAAAACCCTATTGCCATGCTCTATAATCCTTTTAAGGAAGGTTAAAATGTCCTTTTCCTCTCTATAAATTGAAAGTGCAAATTCACCGATTTCCCTTGCAACAGTCAAAATAGTACCTTCCGTTGGTTTCATTACGGCTTTATAAGCAGTATCAGCTGCTAGTTTTAAAGCATGGGCAAGTGATTTAGTATCTACTTCTACTTTTCCATCTAAGCCATTTGCAAATCCCCTAAAAAGCTGAGATAGGATTACACCTGAATTTCCTCTAGCACCCATTAGAGAACCGTAAGAAGTAGCTGAAGCAATTTTTGCAACATCGTTATCATCAAGGCTAAGCCCATGTTTAATGGCAGAATTTACTGTAAGAGACATATTAGTTCCCGTATCTCCATCAGGGACAGGAAAAACATTTAAAGAGTTTACTTCCTCTTTATTTTTATCTAAATATTTAGCTGCTCCTAATAAAGCTTTTTTAAACAATACTCCATCTAGTATTTCGATTTTCAATTATAGTACCTCCTTAAACTACCTTTCTACTCTAATTCCCTGTACATGTACATTTATTTTGTCTACTTTGAAACCAGTTAAATTCTCCACACTGAACTTAACCTTTTCTATTATATTTTCAGCTACTACTGAAATCTTAACTCCATATTCTAAAATCACATGTAAATCGATAATCAATGAATCTCCTTTAGAATTGACTTTTACACCCTTTGATAGGGAATCCCATTTTAACAACTCAAATAAACCATCAGCTGCATTTTTAGAAGCCATACCTACAATACCATAGCTTTCCATTGCTGAAATACCTGCAAGGGTGGCAATAACATTATCGTCAATGCTGATAGTCCCAAACTGATTCTTGATTTTGGCTGGCATTAAAAATCGCCTCCTCTAATTAAATATCCATACTTTATTTTACCCTAAAAAAAATAATAGTTCAACTAATTCATAAGTTATTTCAAATATTATAATACATTTTAGTTGCATTAATGTGGAATGATATGTTAGAATATAATGTGTTGTTGTTAAAAGTGAAAATATGCTTTTGTGGATTTATAGTTTTAAGGAGGTGTATTTCATGGCAAAGGTATGTGAAATCTGCGGAAAGGGAAAAGTGTTTGGTAATAAAGTTACTTTCTCAAATAAAAAGAATTCAAGAAGCTGGTCTCCAAATATTAGAAGAGTAAGAGCAGTTGTAAAAGGCGAAGCTAAAAGAATAAATGTATGTACCAGATGTTTAAGATCAGGTTATGTTGAAAGAGCATTATAATACAAAAACTCAAATAAGGCTTACCATTTTATCTTTTTAATTAGTGGTAGCCTTATTTTAGTTTTAAAATCAATGCCCCCATTATTAATAACCCCAAGCCTATTAATATCAATACTGCTTCTATAGGTAGGAAATTTATGATAATTAATATGCCAACTGCACATAAGGTTATTCCAATTATTTTTCTTGTTTTTTGTCGATACCTATAATAAAATTTCCACATCCATGGCACCTCCAATATGGCTTATTATATTTTATTCATTATATTAGATAAAAGTTACAAAAAAAAACTTAAGGCCAAACCTTAAGTTTTAATCCTTAGAGATAAATACTAAAGCTTTACCTGAATGAATTTTTATTTTACCGCAATCTTCTATAATCCTATTACTTATACCGTAGGTAGAACCGAATTCTATTTTCCCCTTATTTAAGTTGTAGAAAAATCCTTCAAGAGATACAACAACACCTTTTTCAGATATAGGTATTATGGAAACATAGGAATTTTCCATGTATTCAATCTCTAGATACTCATCTACTAATTGAATAATATTATTATCATCTATTATTTTTCCCTTTACTCCCCTCTCCAATAATGTGTTTAGCAATAGGATGTTAGCCATTGTATGGTCCATCCTAGTGCCTGTAACTCCCATAAAGGTTATTTCATCAAAGCCCCTATCTAGTAAGTATTCTAGGGCAAGAGCAGTATCGGTATCATCTTTAATAGATGGAAATAATTTAACTTGAATGCTTTTATTTTTTATATAGTCTAAGCCTAGTTGACTTATAGAATCTAAGTCACCTAAGACTAAATCTGGTTCAGCATTTAATTTTATTAAATATTCAATTCCACCATCGGCACAGATTATAAAATCTGAAGTGTCTATTTCTTTTTTTAATCTGTCATAATCTTTAATGGTGCCATTTGATATAATTAAGCCTTTCATTAAATCAATCCTTCATTAAGATTTAAGAACTCTTTGTAATGGTTTCCATATAATAAATATTACTATAAATGAAATTATAAATTCAGGCACTAAATAAAATGCATTATATTGGATAGAATAAATCCAAGGGTTTTTATCTCCAGCATATTCAGCAAAGAATACAACTCCAGATAAAACGTGACATACCATTCTGCCAAAAATTCCTAAAAAAATCGATAGAAAAATCCTTATATACTTATTGAAAGAATCCTTTTCTTTAAAATGAAATATAATGCCAGCCAATCCTAATAATCCAAAAGCCAGTGGATAGTCTAGTAAAAATTGAATAGGATGATAAAAATATGGTTCTAGAATAAACTGTAAGATTCCATGGCAAGCCCCTATGGCCAATCCTGGCACTATACCCCAACGTATGGCAAATAATATTATTGGAATCATACTACCAGCTGTAACTGATCCACCCATTGGGGCGTCATAAATTTTTAGATAGCTTAGAATTGTAGCTAAGGCTATCATCATTCCCCCTTCAGCTAAGATCCTTACCCTTAATCTTTTTTTCATATATATATCCTCCTTTAAATAATTTATCCCATTACCAGCGTAGGCAATGGGTATATTTAAAGGAAAATATACACACACTTCCCTACGCTAGCATTATCTAGGTCAGGTAATAAGGGTCGGGATTTAACCCCTCTCAGCCTTAATGGCTCCCCTAGTGTTTATCTACTCAATTATCTATTTAATTATCTATATTATACCAATTGTAAAATAGAATTACAATCTTTTAAATTCTTTTACTCTCTGCTCAATATTTTCTGCATTGAATATGTCAGAACCTACCACTAATAAATCAACACCCCAGTCTAAGATAGCCTTAGCATTGCTTAGTTTTACTCCTCCATCTACTTCTAAAATAATATCTAAATTTCTTTGGTCAATGATTTTTCTAATCTTTTTTATTTTTCTATCCATCTGATTAATAAAAGATTGTCCACCAAAGCCTGGATTTACTGTCATGATCAAAATCAAATCTATGTCTTCTAAAATATATTCTAGGGTTTCCAATGGAGTTGTAGGATTTAATGAAACTCCTGCCATTATGCCATAGGATTTTATTTCTTGTATTGTCCTATGAAGATGAATTGTGGCTTCTTGGTGTACAGTAATTATATCAGCACCTGCCTCGACAAAATCCTTTATAAATCTTTCTGGCCTATCAATCATCAGATGCACATCAAATGGAAGCTCAGTTACTTCCCTTATTTTTTTTATTACGGGAGCTCCAAAAGTTATATTTGGAACAAAGATTCCATCCATTACATCTAAATGTAGATAATCAGCTCCACCACTTTCTACTTTCCTTATTTCACCTTTTAAATCAGCAAAATCTGCTGAAAGTAAAGAAGGGGCTATTTTAGCCATTTTAGTACCTCCTATATTTTCTTATCTCCTGTAGAAAATCTAGATAGCTTTTATATCTAGTTTCTGGTATATTCCCTAATTCCACTTGCTTTTTAACAGCACAATCTGGTTCATTCTCATGTAAACAACTAATAAACCTGCAATCTAATCCATATTTTCTTATCTCTATAAAGTAATCCCTTAACTCTATTTCATCCTCTATAAAACTTAAATTCAAGGACCCAAATCCTGGAGTATCAAGGACATAGGCAGTTTTATCTAATTCCAATAACTCCACATGTCTTGTTGTATGTCTGCCTCTTTTTGTTTTAGCACTAACATCTCCAGTTTTTAGTTCAAAATCATTATTAATAGAGTTCAGTAAAGATGATTTACCTACCCCAGAAGGGCCAGCAAAAACTGATATATTATTATTTAAGCTTTCTCTTAATTTATCAATACCTAATTTTGTTTTTGTACTTGTTCCTATAACATCATAGCCTATTTCCATATACATATCCATTATTTCTTTTGCCTTATTTGGATCTAAATCTAATTTATTGATACAGATAAGAATATTTAAACCTTCTTTTTCAGCCATAACTAAAAATTTATCTAATAACCAAGTATTAATGATAGGCTTTTTTATACTCATTACTATTATTACCTGGGTTACATTTGCTACCGGTGGCCTAAGTAATTGAGTTTTTCTAGGAAATATTTTTTCTATATATCCAGTATTATCTTCATGGTTGATTCTTATAAGTACCCTATCTCCGATTAAGGGGGTCAGATTTTCTTCCCTAAAGAGCCCCCTTGCTCTACACTCAATTATATCTTCTTCAGTTTTTACATAATAAAAACCACCTATGCCTTTTATTATTATACCTTCAACCATAAAAGCCCCCTATTCTTCTTTAGGAATAGTAGTTTGATATATATCATCATAATATATTTCAAACAGTGCTCCAACTTTGCCTTCTAGGGTAATGATAGCTACTCCATCACTTGCTTTATGCTTTTTATTATACACCACTTGACTAACCCCATCTTGAATTCTAATGATTTTGATTGATGTTTCTTCCCTATCTTGTAAGGGTGTTAAGGTAAAAGTAATTGGAGTTTCTTCTACTAAATCAATTTCATCGTCTCCTTCTTCCGTTTCTTCCCTACCACTACTTACATATAAATCAACTGCTGTTTTTGTTTCCAACTCAGTACCGGGCTCATAGTTTTGCCATACCACTATATCCTTTTCATACTCATCGCTAGGTTGATATACTATTTCACCTTCCACAAGGTCTAATTCTTTTAGAATTCGCTTTGCATCTTCAATACTCTTTCCTATTAGGTTATCCATTAGGACGTATTTTGTTTCTTCCCCTTGGCTTACAATTAATTTTACAGTAGTACCTGGTTTTACTTCTGTACCACTTTCGGGGAATTGTTCTATGACAACATCTACTGGTACTGTATCAGAATATTCGTATTCAATTTCTACTTCAAGGTTTGCATTGACCATTAAATCTTTTGCATCTCTTACATCTCTGTTAACTCCACTTGGCACCTTAACTAAAGCTTCTCCTTCATTGATTAGGACCTCTATAGGAAAATCTTTCTTAACAGTAGTATTTGGATCAACGCTTTGATATATTACTTCACCAGGATTGAAATTATCATTTCTTCCAGTTCCCTTAACTACAAATTTTAATCCCAAGTCCTCTATTTTCTTCCTAGCTTCTGCTTCATCTAAACCTATGATGTCTGGAACCACAACTTCCTCAGTCAATAGAAAATCCTTTAATTTGTAATAACCAAAGAATATACTAAATGCCAATAAAAAAGCTAAGAGAATACCTAAAAAAACAACTTTTATTGTACCATCTTTCTTTTTCTTCTTCCTTTTATTTTTCATATAAACATCATCCTCTACGTTGACAGCTGGCATAATCTTTGTATGAGAATCGAGGTTATCTATATTGTTTAATATAGGCTCCTCTTTATTGGACTTAATCTTCTTTAGATCCCTAATTAAGTCACCAATGCTATTATATCTATCAGCTTGTCTTTTTTGAACTGATTTTAATATTATATTTTCAAAACCAAGAGGTATACTTGGATCTATTTCCCTAGGCGGCACTATATCTTCTTGTACATGTTTCAATGCTACTGTAATAGGACTTTCACCTTGATAAGGTAGTACTCCTGTAACCATCTCATACATAACTATACCTAGTGAATAGATATCAGACTTATCATCAGTATATCCTCCCCTTGCTTGTTCAGGAGAGAAATAATGGACAGAACCTAGTACATTAGAAGTAGTAGTAACTGTGGAGCTTGTAGCTGCTCTAGCAATTCCAAAGTCTGTAACTTTTACCCTGTTGTCATCTGTAATCATAATATTATGTGGTTTTATATCCCTATGAAATATTCGATTGCTGTGAGCATGTTGTAAGGCTTCTGCTATTTGATAGGAATAATCAATAGCTAAATCTATTGGCAATTTTCCCTTTTCTTTAATTATTTCTTTTAAAGTCTTCCCCTTTATGTATTCCATTACTATATAATATATCTTATTATTGCCGTCTTCTTCAAAACCAACGTCATATATATTGACTATATTAGGATGTGATAATCTGGCTGCTGCTTGAGATTCTCTCCTAAACTTCCTAACAAATTCTTCATCGTTTACAAATTCTTCCCTTAAAATTTTTATTGCTACAAATCTATCTAAAAGCCTACACTTGGCTTTATAAACTAAGGCCATGCCTCCTCCGCCTATTTGTTCAACTATTTCGTATCTTCCACCTAGTGTTTTGCCTATCATTTTTTCACCTCTTTTAATTTAATTTAAT
>JGI24714J26587_10000131_pt1 | contig 46906 bp, 44 predicted proteins | sample BioPla4DNA2_FD_26587 | JGI IMG/M metagenome (IMG submission 26587)
CAAGCCCAATCAAATCTCACACTTAATAGTCTACAACTCAATTGCACTTAAAGCAATCAAGACCGCCTATATAAAAAGCACCAAAAATGGCGCTCTTCTTCTAGACATAAATTTGATTTTACAAAAAACAATATTTACGAGGCTTTAATCAAGGAGAATGCTTCTGCCCTTGTGGCCTCATTGCTTATAAATAAACCACGCACCGCAGATGTTAAAGTTTTGGCCCCCGCCTTCTTTATTCCCCGCATGGTCATACACATATGTTCTGCTTCTATGACAACAATAACACCCATCGGGTTAAGAGCTTCCATTATAGTATCAGCCACCTGAGAAGTCAATCTTTCCTGCAGCTGTGGCCTCTTCGAAAGAATCTCCACTACCCGGGCAAGCTTGCTGAGGCCTGTCAGTTTCCCCGCCCTTGGAATATAAGCAACATGTGCTTTTCCATAAAACGGCAGCAAATGATGTTCACAAATTGAATACAAAGGTATATCCTTTACCAGGATCATCTCATTATGGTTTTCGGTAAAACACACACTAAGTTCTCTTTTTGGATCAATACCTATACCACAAAAAATCTCTTCACACATACGGGCAACCCGTTCAGGTGTTCCTTGTAATCCCTCCCTTTGGAGATCCTCCCCTATTCCCTCCAGGAGTAAACGAACCCCTTGCAATATCTTTTCTTTATCCATATTTATTTTTTTGCCCCCCCAGATTGCGTTAATCTTTCTCTTATTTCTGGCCAAGATTTTAAGAGAAATATGTACTCCTTAAAGTAATTCGCTAATAATTGAGGATATCCTGCAAAAATAAATGGTTTTTATCAATCTGATTCATTCCAATCCCAGAGATCTATTAAAACAGTCCAGTGCTTCAGCATTGGAACCTTTGCTTAAATAAATTACGGCTAAGCCCATCCAAGCAGCAGCATTTGTCCGATCCCTATCAAGAGCCTCCCGAAGGTATAAATCAGCTTCATCAGACTTACCCATCTCTATGAGCAGCATCCCTTTATTACATAAAAAGGTTGGATTCTCTGGTTCAAGAGCTAAAGCCTGGGAGCAGCATTTGATAGCACTGTCATAGTTACCCCGAATCGCCAGATAGACCGCCACATTGTTCAGGAGCAGGGGATCCAGTGGTGTTAACTGCAGCGCTCTATCAAAATAATACATTGCATCTCTGTATTTACCCGCTCTCATCAGGACAGAAGCAGCATTACCGAGAAGGTGAGCATCTTCCCTCTCACTGACATCTAAAGCTTTCTGGTATGCGGCACAGGCACCATCATTACACCGTAAGCAGACTAGACAATATCCCTTATTGTTCCAGAGTACAGGTGATCTGGGATCATAGCGAAGGGCTTTTTCAAAATACTGGAGAGCCCTTTTATGTTCCTGCAGTTTGCAGTGGCATACCCCGATATTATTCAGCAGTTCAGTATCTTTAGGACGGTAAGCTAAGGCCTTAGAAAAGTAAGCCAGAGCATTTCTATAGCTGCCCATTTTAAACAAACAATACCCCTTACCCTTGAGTGCCCCCAAATGTTTGTTTTTTTGCTCTAATACTTGATCAAAATATAGACTAGCCTCTTGATATCGGGCTTTTTTCATTAATTCCCTACCTTTAAGATACCACTGATCGATTGTTTCCAATTCATTTTTTTGATAATCATCTAAAAGAACAAAATCTGAAGTTTTCAAGTTAGGAGTCTGTAAATAATAGAGCCCCTGATAATTGCTGATAGGTTTTCTCTTTAAAATACTGCGGACAATTTGAATAATATGATCAAACAATTTCATCATATTATCACACCCCCCTGTAGAATAAAAAAAATATTCTACATCTGAATAGCTAGCACCTGCTAAAATTTTCCATGTTATTCTGCCCATTTTCGTCAACAGCAAAATCATTGTTGCCATTTGCCTAAATAAAAAAACCTCGCACAGCTGCGAGGTTCCTTTTTTTTCTTTTTTATTTGCATTCTTTACAATAGCCAAAAAACTTTAACTGGTGATTGGTAATATGAAAACCTGTTTGCCTTTCAATCCAATTTTCCAATGTTTCTAAAAAATCATCGTTAACCTCTATTACCTTACCGCATTTGATACAAATCAAGTGGTGGTGATTATGTGCCTCTTGATCTGTAAATTCATATCTTATACAGCCATCACCAAAATCAATTTTATGCAGTATATTCAGATCAGCAAGTATTTCCAAAGTCCGATAAATTGTGGCCAAGCCGATCTCAGGATCTTTTTGCTTCGTTATGGTATGAATCTCCTCAGCAGTCAGGTGTTCTTCAATATTGTCCAGCAACACCTTTAAAATTATCTGTCTCTGGGGAGTAATCTTATAACTTTTTTCCTGAAGTAACTCGCAATATGAGTCAAATTTATCCTGCAAATCTGTCACCTTCTAATCTTTTCTGCGTCGATCTTTAACAAATATACTGCCTGGAAAGGTTTTAGCATACTTCTTTAACTCAGCTGCTATCTCGCTAACTTTCCAGTGATTGTCTATCTTACGGTTTTCGTTGGAAACAACAGCTACAGATATACTTAAAATGGGAAATATCTGTTCTCTGCCTTTCCGGTCTAGTGTTACAACATAACCTCTTTCCCAGTCCTCTGCACTGTAAAACTGTTTTATACCGTTATCAAATGAAGCAATGATCTTTGTTGCTAGTATATCAACCTTATCAGGAACTGTGACAATAATAAAATCGTCACCGCCAATGTGCCCTAAAAAATCATTAGGATTACCATATTGCCGTACTACTTTAACTATAATCTCTGCTAAGAACTTAATTACCTCATCACCTTGTAGAAAACCGTATGTATCATTATATGCCTTAAAATTATCAATATCAATATAAAGAACTGCAAATTTTTCATTAAAAAAAATCCGTTGTTTTATTTCTTTTTCCACAGAGGGATTACCATTTAAGCCGGTCAAAGGGTTGATACATCTTTCCTGTTGTACACGACGTATCAGAGCGCGGATGCGGGCAATAAGCTCCAATTCATCAAAAGGCTTACATAAATAATCGTCAGCCCCTGCCTCTAATCCAGCAATTCTATCTACTGTATCAGCCCTAGAAGTAAGCATCAGTATAGGGATATGAGATGTGAAATGATTGCGGCTCAATTCCCTGCATAAATCACATCCATCTAGATAAGGCATAACTCTGTCCACTAAGATAATATCAGGATCTAACTCCTGGGCGACAGATACAGCCAACCTAGGGTCATTCAATATTGTAACTTCAAAACCGGCAGTTTCTAATATATCTTTAATCATTTTTGTCACAAAAAGATCATCATCAACTATCAAAACTTTACTGTTTTTCTTCATAGTTTCTCACCGTTAATAATATTCAATTCTTATTCCAGTTTTCCTTTATGTAGTTCCGATTTTCTTGGTCATATTGGAACTGAATTCCTAATATCTTAATATTAATTCTAAAGCACAAGGAGGTGAAAAAATGGATAGCAATAAAAATCCTATCTTTCGCCTCACTGAAAATCCTGTTGTTTACGGCACAGGCGGAGCCCTTATCTTCGGGATCCTCTGCATTATCTTGCTATCTATTTTTTTTCATTTCACAACCATCTCTGAACTTTATCTCAAACCCATTGGAACATTCTGTTACCTGGTAGGTGGTTTTTGGGGTGGTTTTCTTGCATCAAAAATGGCAGGAGGCAAAGGGCTTGTATATGGAGCAGGGGTTGGTTTGTGCTATTACATCTTTTTCATTCTAATATTCCTCTTGATCTCACCAGATTCCCTGACTGCTTCTGCAGTAGTTATTAAAGGTTTTTTTACCATCCTGGTATCAGCCGCTGGTGGGATCTGCGGCTTGGCCTATACTTAATCTAAAAAAGCAGCCAAACATAGGCCGCTTTTTCCTACTTGATAAATCTTCTAAGGATGTCCCGCAGAAATTTAGGCAGTCTGATATAATAAACCTTCAAAATTATCACCTCACGTAAAAAAGTTTATTTCATTATATTCACTCACCAAACGCAAGGTGACCTTTTTAATGAAATAAAACGCTGACCATTAATCTTTTTGGTCAGCGATTTTTTTGAGCTCAAAAACAATCATACCGCCCAGGACAGCGTAATCTTCTGTAGGAAGGTAATTTGGCGCTGAGGCATCAAAAAGAACATTACCTGATGCTGGAAACTCATCATCTCCCTCCCAGATGATATACGCAACATTAACCATTGGGAACACAGGTATCTGGATTGAGGCGTCACCCATGTCCATCTCTTTGCCGCCTAAAGCCATACCTGCTTTAATCAGAGCCTCAGGTTTTTGTCCAAAAAACTTGACCAATGGTCGAACAGCTCTATTGTAAAAGGGATTAATGTAAATCTGACCTGAAGGAAGTTCTTTAAAGGAAATCCACTGATGTTTTAAAGGAACACCCTCAGCTGAACTCAAATAATGCAGGATTAATATTTGATAATCCAGTGGAACCTCTTTACACTCATGGTATACTTCACCTGATGGAAAACGCACCCTGTATTCTTCGTTTAAAAAAGGAACAATGATCTCTACCTCATTCTCCGAAAATTTGACTCCCGCACGGAAAGCCATGGTTTTCGGATCCAGATAAGAAAACTCTTTCTTTGCAATATCCAGGGTAACATCCCTATTCATATAGGTTTTATTTTTAAATACAGTCTCCATTTTTCGCCCCCCTTATCCTTCTATTATAACAAAAACCACAAACCTAACAAGAGGGATAAGGCTAGGGCATTGGTTGACAACTTCCTGTACTCCGAGTAGAATTATAACAGTAATGCGCCCGTAGCTCAGAGGATAGAGCGCTGGCCTCCGGAGCCAGGTGCGCAGGTTCGATTCCTGCCGGGCGCACCATTTTTTATGAAATGCTTTCGCTTTTCGTTCTACGCTGAGTCCTTCGTTCGGGGTTCCACCCAAAAAGTGCACTTATAGCCAGTACTATCTTCACCAGTTTATTCTGCAGTTTCTTCTCTAATATGCTGTTTTGAAGTGTTATCTTTTCGATTTTTTTCTGGAGAGATATATTTGTCGTATTCAGCATATCCAATTCCATCTCTAAATTTTCATTGATGTGTTGATATTCCTTGTTCCTCTTTTTTACCTCATCCAGTTCTCTACCAAGCCGCAATATCTCCTGGTGTTTTGCCTTAACCTCTTTCCTCAGGCTTTCCAGTGCCCGATTAAACTTTTTTTCCATTTCAATTTTAGCGGGCTCAAGCTGATTCAATTCCCTGTTTAACTCTCTGACCTTATCTTCTAAAAGGAGTATGCTCTCCTGCATTTGCTTATTTGATCTTTGAAGATCTCTGTTTTCTTTACTCAATATAATACTTTCCTGGGTACGGGCCTTTAACTGGCTGGTTAAATTCTTAATATCCTCTTCAGCCTGGGAGTATTTATCCTGAAGGCTAGCAATTTCTTTGCCGTATTCTTCTATCTTTTCCAGGTACTGCCTTCTCTCCCCTTCCAGCTGATGCAGGTTAGCTTCCATTGTTTTGATAATAATCTGTAATTCGTGCAGCTTTTTTTCCTTTTCTTCAAGTGATTTCATATACTCTTCACTCTGTTTGCGCAGTGTATTGATCACCCTATTTCTTTCTCCAAGTTCAGTTTCTAAATGATGGAGCCGCTCTTTGATGGTCCTGCTGATCTGCTCATCCTCCCCGCTGTCCTCATCACCTAAATCCCAATAAATATCCTCATTATCTCTTTCCCGTAGAAAACCATTATTCAATGAATTTACGATTTTACGCTCAGTTTTCACCTTAGCCACAGACAAAACCCCCTCTTTGCATTTTATGGAAGGTCTTGTTCGCTAATAACTTTCAATAATCCTTCATACATCATGATATATTATGTCGACTTGTTTTTAGTTGTAATCATTAAAAAAACAAAATTCAGAGATTTATCATCTCTGAATAAATATATGAACATACTTTGAACTACTTCGACACCCTTTGATTATATTGGCTTTTTAGGTTTATTATATTCCACTGCCTCATATTGCAGTTTAGCATTACATTGTTCACAAAAATAAATGGTTTTGGGTTTTTTGGTCAGGCGCTCGAAGTCCTTATGAACCTCTGTTATTATTTCTTTTTTTCCACAGAGCGCACACCTTACCTCCAATAAACATCCACCCCTCAGCCTCTTTATTCAATACTATTCAAAACCTTTTCTAAGCTGGAGATAAACCGCTTATTCTGTTCCGCTGTTCCCACTGTTACCCTGATATATGTTGGATAATCAAAAATATCTCCTGTTCGGACAATAACCCCTTCTTTCAATAGAGCTTTAAAAACTTTAGTCGAATCCATCTTAAGATCCAGAAAAACAAAATTGGTCTGAGAAGGAATATAATCTAAACCCAGACGCTCAAATTCCTTGTATAAGTATTTCTTTCCTTCAATAACCAAATCTTTGCTCTGACGCACATGTTCCTGATCTTTGAGAGCTGCAACTGCTGCTTCCTGGGCTAGTAGGTTAACATTGAACGGTTCTCTGACCCGGTTCAGCAGAGAGATAATTTCAGGGGAAGCCATTCCATAGCCCACACGTAGACCGGCCAGGCCATATACTTTGGAAAATGTACGCAATACTATAACATTCTTATTGCTGTTGAGCAGTTCAACTGCACTGCTGTAAGAGGGATCAGTAACATATTCATCATATGCTTCATCAACAACAACTAAGATATCAGTTGGCAGTGAATCGATAAATTCCTGTAAATCTTCTTTATTTGCAACGGTTCCTGTAGGGTTGTTAGGATTGCAGATAAAAACGAGTTTTGTATTACTGCTGACCTGTTCATTAAATTTTTTAAAATCATACTTAAAGTCTGTAGTTAACTTTACAGGAATAGGTTTAGCCCCCATCAATTTAGTTACAAATATATATTCTGAAAAAGTAGGCCAGGGATATATCACCTCATCCTCAGTTTCCAGGAAAGCTTCACCGATAATTTTTATAACTTCATCAGCGCCATTTCCAATAATGAAATTATTTTCATCTAAATGATAAAAATGGGCCAGTTCTCGCTTTAAATAGTAACAATTACCGTCAGGGTAATTGTAAATACGCGGTACTGCTGCTCTTACAGCCTCCAGCACTGCCGGTGAGGGACCAAGTGGATTCTCATTAGAGGCCAATTTGATGGCCCCACTGATACCATACTCCCGCTCAACTTCCTCAATAGGTTTACCAGGTACATAAGGTTTTATAGAAAAAATGTTAGCTCTAGCCAACTCATCAAGTTTGCTCATCTTTATTATCCTCCTGTATTGATTATATTTTGTTTCTCCTACTAAAGCACAATTTCCTGCTGATTATGTTTAAGATCCCTTGTTACCTGCTATTAACTCATGAATAAAACGGGGTAAAACAAAGCAGGCTCTGTGCATTTCTGATGTATAAAATTGAGTCTCCATTGTATCATCTGAACGGTAATTCTGTTGAGGATCATAGCGTTTAGACCCTATAGTGAAACTCCAATAACCGCTGATGTAGCTGGGGACACAAACAATATAAGCTTTTGTTAATGCGAAATAAGCATTTATTCGGTGATAAATTTCTTTAAAGGCCTTCCTGCCAAAAGCGAAACTAGGAGAATTGGTGTGTGCAACGAAAAGACCGTCATCTTTTAAACATTTATGAACACTTTGATAAAACTCACTGCTGTATAATTTAAGAGCAGGGTTATCCGGTTCCGGATCGGTAGAATCAATAATGATCACATCATATTTATTATTATTCTCGCTGACATAGTTGATACCATCTGCTATGATCACATTCACCCTGGGATCAGCAAAGGAACAACTCAGTTCAGGGAGATATTTGATACAGGCTTTGATCACCTGTTCATCGATTTCAACCAAATCGATATGTTCAACGCTTTTGTGCTTTAAAACCTCAAGTGCTGTTCCTCCATCCCCTCCCCCGATGATCAAAACATGACGGGGGTTCGGATGGGTGAATAAAGGAACATGTGCGATCATCTCATGGTAATAGAATTGATCATCTATTGTGGTCTGAAGAGCATCGTCCAGCACCAGCGCTTTCCCGAATTCAACAGTATCAATAATTGCAAGTTTCTGATATGGTGTATCTTCAATATGAATAATATCTTTAATACCCCAGGTCACTTTGTAAGCAGGAGTGTGCTCTTCTATCATGTAATAGGTCAATAGATTTTGCCTCCTTGATCAGTAGTTTTTATTTCCTAAAGATTTTTGGTATCTGATATCCTTATGTACTGTTAGCCTATAAACATTACACATCTGAAGTATTCTGGATGTTGTCCTTTTTCCCAAAAACTTTTCGATCTCTAAAAGATCCAGATTAGTTGTAATAATTACCGGAAGGTGATAATTCATCCGGTAATTTAGCAAGGAATATAATTTATTGCAGGTCCAGGGTGTATAGTTATGAGCACCTAGATCATCCAGAATGAGAACTTCGACCTGACGAGCCCCATTCAGTAGTGAAATCTCATTTATGTCCGTTTCCTCACCACCTTTATGATAAGTAGCCCTCAATTCATCTAAAAAATCAGGCACTACAAGAAATAGGGTCTGGATCCCCTGTTTCAATAGGAAATTAGCTATCGCTCCTGCAAGAAAGGTTTTTCCGGATCCCACATCTCCGGTCAATAAAATACCAGGAATGTTGGAATTTGTTAAGTAATTATAGGCAAACTGGCGTGCACCCGCCAAGACCCTAGCTGCCCTTTCCCGGTGTTCCCCCTGGTAATATTCCAACTGAAAAGCTTCAAAAGTACAATTTTTTATTTCCGGGGTTATATTTGCATAATGATAAAGCTGTTCTAGGTGTTTCTGCTTTACACAGTTACAAACCCGTGCCCTTTCCCCATCTATCAATATAATTCCCCGATCATGGCATAACTTGCAGGATGGTTCTTTAAACTCTTGCTGCAGTGCATCTGATTCTCTACCTGTCAGGTTTTTTCTTAAATTGTTAAGAATATCAGTAACATCCCTCATTTTCACACCTTTATTATGTTAAATAAATATCTTTATATTTTTCATCCTGACTACCTGCTTCTTTATGATGCTTCTTTCTATCTAAAAACTTTTCTTCATATTTAATGATCTCATTGGTTGTTTTGATGTTCATCTTCGCCCATGATGACAGGATCCTGTCCATATAATTTAGATTTAATATTCCGCGCAGTACAGCTCTCTTTAGNGCTTCTTTGATCAAGGTATCTGAATATCCATCCTGATAGTACCAGCACTTGATCTGGTCAACTTCAATTGTTGTCAAAGCTCTGCCAAATTCACGTTCAAATAAATGAATAATTTGAACTATGGGTGATAGACGCAGTTCATTAGCAGCTTTAATCTGCGGTGTTGTCATTTCCTGNGATTGCTTAAATGCATGATGCACCTTTTCTTCTGCCCAAAGATCAGCCAGTTTTTCAAATAAACCAGTGGGGTCTAGGGAATCTTCTTTATCAGTTAACAGACCCAGATCACGCAGTTTTTCGATTGACCTATGGATCAGATCTTCAGAAACATTAATAAGCCTGGCAAAATCGCTAATTTCCAGTTCATACTGTCCCCTCTGCTGAAAATAACAAAATGACATCATAACTAAGAGGTCTGTTCCATCTAAACCAAGTCTACCACTGTATTTGATTAGCAGGTTAGGGATCACCGTAAATCCTTCTGCAAAAAAATCCCTGCTGAATAGTGCGGGAATATGCAATCTGCTGCGCATTCTGCTGCGGTCTTCCAAGTTAACCATCCTTTAAATAAAATGTTAATCCATAAATATATTAGGCAAGCTACCTTGAAAAACCTGCTCAAGATCTAAATAAAGATTAAAATAAAAACAATTATTAAAATAACAGAACTGGGAAAAGATACTATAGAAAAATAATTGAAGGAGGGTAAGATATGAAAAACACTGAAAAATTCATTTCAGCACTTCTGGAATCCTGGAAAAATGAATCAGTGTCATACCCTTTTATGCAGGCACGATTTCATAAATTTTTAAAACTATCGTGCAGGCAAACACTGGAAACCCTTTTTTTTAAGGTTTATTTAAACCATCCTTTACTGCCCGATATTAACAGCTTAAGGTCATTCCTCATACCTCAGTGCCGTCACCTATACCACGGGATATCTTCTTTTCTTCCAATGACCTGGAACTTCCCAACAACTGCTGATCTAAAATCTGTAGTCAGCCGAGAGGTGCGGTTTGTGGGCAGAGAAATACTTATTCTTGCCATCAACGACCTGCAGATAACACAAAAAGAGCGCAGTCATTTATTTCATACTCTACAGCTGATCAGCCCCAGACCCGAATATTATCAATTCGAAAAGATCAATATTCAAGAAATAATTGAACAGATACCCGTTTTACTCCGCAAAGGGGATCTACTGGCTGAACTTTCAGATTTCTCAGGACTATATTTCACTGCACATGAATTGGAGCCTCTTTGGGGTTCACTGCAGAGATATAAATTTTTACCGGAGGAGGAAGCAAAATTAGAAAACTTCTTTAACCTAGCTATTAAACATCAAATCCTTGCCACACTGCAAAATTTTATCAACAGGAATTGGTATTCACCATATGCCAAAATAGCATGTGCTGTTTACATCACTCTGGGAGAGATTATTCCCTGGGCAAAACATCCTTTTATTAGACGGCTGCTGGCTGCAAGTTATCAAGAAGCCAAAACCCTGATAAATTTACAAAAATAAAGAGAGTATTATGAAATACTCTCCATTGAATTAGTTTATAGTACAGCAGCTTTTGATTCCTGGTGATTGTTAAGAAAACGGCGTATTCTTTCTAAAGCCTCCTCAATATCCTGCTGAGCTGCAGCATAACAGCACCTGATATAGCCCTCCCCGCTGGGGCCAAAGGCATTGCCCGGAACCACAGCTACCTTTTCTTCAAAAAGGAGTTTCTCACAAAATTCTTCAGAGGTCATTCCTGTACCTTTGATGCAGGGAAAAGCATAGAATGCGCCCTGGGGTTCAAAACAGGGCAACCCCATTTCTCTCAATCCCTGGACAATAATTCGGCGGCGCTTATCATAATCGTTAACCATCTCATCAATAAAGGGCATACCTTCTCTCAGAGCTGTAACCGCAGCAAACTGACTTAAAGATGGAGCACATAACATAGTATACTGGTGAATCTTAAGCATTGCGTCAATGATTTCTCTTGGTCCTGCGGCATATCCCAAACGCCATCCGGTCATGGCAAAAGCCTTGGAAAAGCCATTAAGTAATAAGGTCCTCTCCTTCATTCCAGGAAGTGTGCTGATACTCACATGTTTTCTTCCATAGGTCAGTTCAGCATAAACCTCATCTGAAATAACCAACAGATCATAGTTACGAGCGATTTGAGCGATCTCTTCAAGATCAGCCCTCTCCATTATTGCACCTGTAGGATTATTCGGATAAGAAATCATAATTGCCTTTGTTTTGCTGCTGATATGAGATATAATATCCTTCTTTTTTAATTTGAAATTTTCCTCTGCCCTGGCTGGTACCAATACAGGAATGCCACCTGCCAGGGACACACTAGGTGCATATGATACATAACAGGGTTCCCCCACCAATATTTCATCTCCAGGATTGGTTATTGCACGCAAAGCCAGATCAACAGCCTCACTGACCCCTACAGTAATTAAAATTTGCTCTGGTGAATATTGAACTTCAAATCTGCTCTGGAGATAATGTGCAATCTCTTCACGCAATTCAGGCACACCACTATTTGATGTGTATTTGGTCCGGCCTTTTTCCAATGCATTACAGCAGGCCTCTCGAACCACATTTGGTGTAATATAGTCTGGTTCTCCTACTCCTAAAGATATTACTCCTTCAGTTTTTTCGATCAAGTCAAAAAATTTCCGGATTCCGGAAGGCGGCATTTTCTGCACTACTTCAGCTACAAAACTACCTACTGATTCATTAGTCACCATTCTCCCCCCTCGTTAACATATAGAAAACCCCCGTCCTTGAATAAAAATCAAGGGACGGGGGTTTTATCCGCGGTACCACCCTAGTTGACCTGCAACAGGTCCACTCTAGTTTTTTATAACGGAAAATTCCGGCCGTGCTTACTTAAGTTCAGCAGGCATCTCCAGGGCGGCCTTCAGTGTTCTGTTTTACCGGTCTTTCACCCTCACCGGCTCGCTGCAAAACCAGATACCACTTACTCTTCCCCTTCACAGATTTATACAGTTATAATAATTTTTTTCTCACAGATTACTATATTGCCACTTATTCTAGCATAAGTGTTTTATTCATGTCAAGAGTCCTTTTTATCTTCTTGATCATTTCCCTTGAACAGCTCATTTCTTTAACAGGGATTGCAACAAAATTGATACCTGACTGGCGGCATATATATTCTTTGCGTACAGAATCTGAACTCCCTTCTTCTATTTTATCAATTGCCAGTTTCAAGGAAGGAATATAATATTTAAATAAACACCCCAGTTTCCTGTAATTGTTGATGACCTTATATTGAGGAAAGAGATAATTGATCGCCTTTCTTAGAGGGTCTTCATCACGAGCTTCAACCCTTTTAACAGCTTTAAGTGAAGAAGGTTTATCTCTGTCATACATACCATCCAAGAGTTCAGATAAATCTACATCCAAACTGGACAACATATCTTTGTCAGGCAGCCTTTGGATAATTAATTCCTCGATGGCATCTTTGATGTAATCATCCCTTGGGCCAATCATTTGTACCAAAAGCTGCCGCAGTTCTTTTACTAAATCACATCCCTGTAAAAAGTAATCCTCTTTTTCCCCATTTTTATTTTTCCCTATAATTGAAATAACCTCTATTAACAGATCAATTTTTGCAAGTACTTTCATGCCAAGCAGTTGTCCATCCTGTTGTCTCATATCCCCCACCATCTTTATTTTTTATATAAATCTTTATTCAGTGGAGATTACTTTTATTACAAAAAAACCTCCGGTTTTCACCGGAGGTTTTCATCTTGAACATAAACCTAGCTGAATAAATAGCGATAAGCCTCTCCTGCCGCTGCTTTGGCATGACCAATAGTTTGTGGAATATCCTTTGGTCCCTGGCAGACTCCCGCTAGAAAAACACCGGCCTGATTGGTTCTTACACTGCTTTCTCCGCTTGCCATGAAGCCGTAATCATCGATACCGATATTCAGCTGATTGACTAGTTCTTCATTTCCTTTTGTGGGGGTAATGGCCAGTGATAAAACGATGAGATCATATTTTTCTTCGCACTGCTTACCCGTATAGGAATCTGTGTAACGCACTGTCAAACGATCATAGGGAAATCCGTAAATCTTAGATGGTATTCCCCTGACTAATTTAACCTTATCCTTCTCCAGTAAAGTTTCTTTAAAACAGCTATAAGCTCTACCAAAGCTCTGAAAATCCATATAAAAGATATCCACTTCGGTGTCAGGCAGTTCATTTTTGATGATTTTCGCCAGCTTGGCAGCATACATGCAGCAAACCCTTGAACAGTAACCATTATCAATGGAGAGATCACGGCTTCCTACACACTGTATGAAACCGATCTTTTTGATATTCTCACCATATGCCGCGGTGATACTACCTTTTTCTTTAATTGCTTTCTCTAATTCCAGACCGGTAACCACATTTTGCTCCCTACCAAAAGCAAATTCATTTCTTCTGCTCAGGTCATAGGGATCAAATCCGGTTGCCAGAATAACAGCCTGAACATTTAAAGAAAGTTCCTTTTCACCACTGACAACGGTCGCTTTATATCCATCCCCATTTTTACTGATCTCATTAACGCGGGCATTGGTATATACCCGTACTTTGGGATCTTGCAAAACCTTTTCTTTTTGCTGGAGTACCAAGCAGGCGGCACAACGGTTGCATTCATCAGTTGCTTTACAGCAGTAAGTAGCTGCCCTGCCACCGATCTCTGCTTCTTTTTCAACGAGAACAACCTCTACACCACGTTCAGCCATCTCCAAAGCGCTGGTCATTCCCGCGGTACCACCACCGATTACAAGTACCGTTTTTCTTTCCAAAACGCACCCCTCCAATTGCCCGCACTGTTAAAATGTCGGTCTGGGCAGTAAACCGGCTTTTTCCACCACTGTAGGAACAATTGATTCCCAGGCAACTGCCATCACATGGACCCCGCTAACACCTTTGATTTCTTTGCAGCGATTGATGTACTCAACTGAAATATCTACAGCTTCTGCTTTGGGATCCTCTGCTTTTTCCAGGCGCTGGCAAAATTCTTCAGAGACGATCATACCCGGCACACCAGTCTGCATGTATCGAGCCATCCTCGGTGACTTGACAGGCATAATCCCTGCACAGATATAGGCCCTTTCATGTAAGCCGCGCTCCACACACATTTCCATGAAACGCTCAAACCGTTCCATGTCAAGTATACACTGGGTCTGTACAAAGTCAGCTCCTGCTTCGATCTTCTTTTCTAGACGAATGGCACGGAATTCAAAGGGATCCCCAAAGGGGTTTTCAGCACAACCGATAAAAAACTTGGGAGGTTCTTTGCATTCAGCGCCACATTCGAAACAACCGTCATCACGCAGCCTTTTCAGCATATGAATTAGCTGAACAGAGTCAACATCAAATACACCTTTACACCCGGGGTGGTTACCAAAGGCTTGATGGTCACCTGTTAGGCAAAGGACATTACGTATTCCATGAGCATAAGCTCCTAATAAATCGCTCTGCATAGCTAGACGGTTCCGGTCACGGCACACCATCTGCAAATTTGGTTCCATACCCAACTGTAGTAAGCGTAATGATGCTGCCCAACTGGAAAGACGGACAACAGCTGTCTGGTTATCTGTAAAGTTAACAGAATCAACTTTCCCCCGCATTTCTTCAGCATGTTTATCAATGTTTGCGAAGGATGCATATGTAACTGGACCAATTTCCCCGGTGCAGGCAAACTGACCCGAAGCAAGTACTTTTTCCAGATTACTACCAGCTTTTAGGTTTTCAGGTTTAATCTCTTTCAAGGGTCAATTCCTCCTTTACCAGTTTTCTCGGGCCTTTTTCACGGTGCCAGTTTTTCGCTGGAATAAACTCTGCCATCTTATCCAGCTGCCCAAGTGCTTTCAGCCTATCATAGATTAAATGCCAGCCGCAATCAACATCTTTGGAAACCTCACATTTGCCGTATTGTGATCCACCACATGGACCATTTAACAAATGCTTGGAACATCGTGCAATAGGACAAATGCCGCCGGTCTTATCCAGCACACACTCACCACATGCCATACAGTATTCTTCCCAAACACCCACATCCAGGTTGGCACCCAGGAACTGTGTATTAACCCCTGGGAATACAGGAATAGGCTCATAAACCTCTGCCAAATACTGTATACCAATACCGCAGGCCAAAGAAACAATGGCTTCAACTTCGCTGGCATTATCCTGGAACTTATCCAAATATTCTTTATCACACTGACGCTCTACAGTTTGCTCTAACACCTCAATAGGACTGCCATCCTTCTGTCGTGCCATGCGTATCTGCGATGCCAGCAGACCAACTTCTTTTTCACCACCGGCCAGGCAGACGGTGACACAACCAAAGCAACCTGCTATCAAAACTTTTTTATATGGAGCAATCATTTGAAGTATATCTTCGACAGGTTTATTCTCAACAACGATCATTCTATCACCTTCCCCGGATTTGATCCTAACTGATTAATTCGAGCAGCCATCGATTGTACAGATGCGATAAACTGATTGCCCTGGTTTGCAGCAAGATATACTATCTCTACACGATCCTCTTCCAAGCCGGCCTCTCTAAGCCGTCTCCGCACCTGCTCCATACGCTGATCTGCTCTTTCATTTCCCCAAACGAATTTGCAGTTCTCCTTGTGGCAGACAAGCAGCAGTACACCATCAGCCCCCTGTTCCAGTGCTTTAAGCAGGTACAGGGCATCGATCTTGCCTGAACAAGGAACCGGTACTATTTGTAGGTCTATCTGCAAATTGGGATCCAAGCTCTTGGCCATATCTGCAGCCAGTGCACCTGAATTTTCACAGGCATAGGCTACTAATTTTGGAGGACGGGATATCTGCTGCAAAATCTCCTGGTCAGTGTATAATGGCAGTTGAATAGCTTTACCAGGGCATTCTGCCGCACAAATCCCACAGCGACGGCATGCCAAAGGATGCATACGGGCTGCAGAATGATACATATTGTTAAAGGATTCATCATGTACAATTTCGATGGCATGATGAGGACAGGTACGATAGCAGGTCAAGCAAACAGCACATTTTTCAGCAGTAACCTGTGGTTGCAAGGCCAACACACGCACTTTTCCACCTGCAAAACGACCAACCTCTGCTTTTGCTGTTTCAATTTCTTTTTGGAGTTCGATACCATGAATAGGNCCATGACAGCTTCCAACAAAATAAATCCCTTCACGGTTCGACATTATAGGTAAGAAATGCACATTGTCTTTCTGGAAGAACCCGTCTGGTCCTGTCCTCACATCAAGAGCTGCTGCCAAATCAGCAGTACCGGAATCGGGCAAATAATCCTCTGCAAGCACAAGATAGTCAGAAACCAGTCGAATCTGTTCAATCTGCGGTAAGAACGGCTCCCAGTAGCGTACTGTTACAGCAACAGCTGTTAGATGTACCTGTAAATCGCCATTATACTTTAAAAAATTTACTCCTCGGGCCCTTGCTGCTTCATAGTCTTGCTCCAATTGGTCAGCAGATACCTTCATATCCTCATAGAGAATATTCACATCTGCTCCTTTTTCTTTAAGCATAAGGGCATTTTTAAGTACTGCTGCGTNAGAGAGAAGTGAATCTTCATCAGCCTGCCCTAAAAGGAAGGTAACTTTCTGACCTGAGTAATCCTTATCATCATTTATAAACTGTGATAAACTTAAAATGCGCTCACCAAGCCTCAACTGATATTTATCCTGGTTGAAACAAGGTTGAGCATCAAGTGCAACAATAATGGCCCCGAAACTTTGCTTTACATGCTTTCCATTATCAAGAAAACGAACTAAAAACTGACCCGGAAATCCCTCAAGCCCAACAACTTTTACCCCGGTTTTCACTGTTATATTTTTTTTGCCTTCGATAAGCTGCTTTCCTTCTTGACTTGATTCGTTATCAACGACTGTAACAGGCTGATTCTCACTGATAGCAAGAGCAGTAGCAGCTCCTTCTTTTCCACAACCAATAACCAGGACCTCCGGGAGCACATTAAGTTCTTCATAAACGATAGTGCTGCGATCCTGCATCTTTAACAACCCCTCATTGATAAGGGAAACTGTTCCCTCTACATTTTCTTTGCCTGGTTTGCAGATATCCACAAACTCAATATGGTAGCGGCAGATCCCTTTTTCCTCACCGAACTCAATAAATTGGCGTTTAATCTTTGGATCAACACAGCCGACAATCAAAAGCCTATCCAGTGAATATCTGTCAATTTCCTCTGCCAATCTTTCCTGCTCTGATTTGCCGCAGAGAAAATTGGCGATCCGAATGAACTCAAAATTCGCTGTTGTTTGAATATTAGTCTTAACCTTGTTAAAATCAACTGTTGGAGCCAACTTGCCTTCACAATCACAGAGGTAAATACCTACTCTAAGATTGTCTTTACAACTCATCTAGTTTCCCCCTATTTTTCTTTCATCCACACCCCACCATTTAAAAATAATATATTTTTAGTAAGGTCCCGCCTTTGTAGACGGGACCTTACTATTAGTAACACTATTATCTGTTTCTGAACACCTTTGCATAAGAATCGCAGTAAATTGCATTGTTCAGCAGCATATCTGCTGTTGCAATAGCATCTACCAGCTCTTCGTCATTGACATCCATAATGGCAGAGTCCAGTCCGCAGGTCATTGCCATAACACAATAGATGCGGTTAATCAGCGGACGGAACGGGGTGCCCTGGGAAACGTTGCTGAGCCCTAATGTTGTGTGTGGTGCAGGATCGGAAAGCATCTTGATCTGCCGCAGGGCTTCCAGTACCTCGGGAGCGTGATCCTGTGCCACGTTGCAGGGCAGGATGAGCGGGTCGATAAANAGGTCATCAGGTGCAAGACCGAACTCATCAGCAGCTGCAACCAGTTCCATGGCAAAGCCAACACGCATATCTGCACTCTTGGGAATACCTGACTTGTCCATGGTCAGAGCAATAATCTTAGCTCCATATTTCTTAGCCATGGGGAAAACACGCTCGATTTTCGGTCTTTCTGCAGGGCAGGAGTTAATTAATGCGCCAGGCTTGCAGACCTCCAAACCGGCTTCAATAGCATCATAGTTGGTAGAGTCAAGAGCGATCGGTACATCGCTGACCTCAGTAACAACTTCACACATCCAGCGCATCGATTTAACCCGATCCGCTGCAGTAGGGCCAACATTGATATCAAGGTATGCTGCACCAGCTGCTTCCTGCTTTTTTGCCCACTCCTGAATAGGTTTGGGATCAAATTTGGCAACAGCTTCACCGATATCTTTAAACATACCGTTGATTCTCTCACCAATCATATAAAAGGCCATGGGCTTACCTCCTCCTTATTGTTAATATACTCACCCACATTGACCTATGGTCTAGTAGGTATTCGGTTTCATCAAATCTTCAATGTGCTTTTTGAGCAATTTGGCCGCTTCTGGGTGCCTCATTGTAACAAGGTCACCACCAGCCTGCAGGAGAGCTGCAGCGGTCATTGCTTCCCACATAATTCCTCTCGGCTTCTGCTCACCCCAACCAGGGCCTGCATCTTCCAGCGGAGCATATGATTCTTTCGCACGCCATGCCTCACAACCGGCACGGCAGATAACCGGTAAAGCCATCATCTTATCACCGATCAGGGCTCCCCAACGTGCACGTTCCATAATGGAGTAGGAGTATTCAATTCCNTAGCCGAGACCACTGGACATAGGGTCATTAATGATCTTATCAGGAGCTACACCCATTTCAGTGATCATAATGTTCAACTGTTTCAGAATGTTGATATCCACAGGTGAACGTCCGATGATGCAGTGTTTGCCCATCATAGCAGCTGCAGCTATGGAGCGGTAGTTATCCTTCTCAGCCACTCCAATAGCGATATTCTCACCTGTTGCAGCTTCTGCCACTGCCTGGAGCACTTCATTGTCTTTGTCCGGGTGTCCTGGCCCCTCTACCATCAGAGGCGCACCGGTGTTTTCCAAAATTGCTTTGACAACTTTGGCACAATCATCCGCTGTTTTGGAATTCTCCAATTCCGGATCTGCACCTTTCAGTTCCAGGTAAATAACCTCTGCTCCTAATTCCTCAGCCTTTTTAGCCCAGGCTACAGGGTCATCCCAAACATCACCATAATACGGTTCGAAAGATTCGTGCCATTCAGGCTTAATATCCCAGATCTCATAAGCGATAACCGGACGGTTAGGAATTGCGCCTTCAAACTGGAGAAAAGGAAGGGTGGAGCTTCCGCCTAGTTTAACAGTATAGGCTCTTGTCCCGCCTTCTTCCTTGGTTGCGCCGAGCACTACTTCCTGAACTGTGCCTGTAAATTTTTCTTTCAGAATTTCTACCGGCATAGTTTACTCTCCTTTCTTAACTAAAGTTTTAGTTTGTCAAACATATCCCGTGTCGCTAGCACAGCCGCGCTGTCATCCGGGAGATCCAGCATCGCTATCCCCTTCAAATCATGTTCAACAACTTTTGGATCATGAGGTATGACACCCAGTAATTTAAGTCCCGTAGCATCGATCTCTTTTTGCAGGGGCGCTGGATCAGTTATTCTCGTTACAATCAGATACGCATCAGCGATATTAATGTTTAAAGACTTAGCGAGCTGATAGATCCTACCTGCTGTGCGTACCCCTTTTGCTGTTGGATCGGAAATAACAAGCATTACATCAACATCTTCAATGGTCTTACGGCTGATATGTTCAAGACCTGCTTCATTATCTATCACAAGATAATCATAACTCCGATCCATGTTCGCTAAATGACGCTTTAAAATGTCAGTCGGAAAACAGTAACATCCTGGCCCTTGTGGCCCTCCCATTACCAACAAATCAACATAATCAGTTTCAACAAGGGCACGGTGTAGTTCGAATTGTAAGTATGTTTCCTTGGTCATCGATGTAGGAACATCGCCTTTCTTAATATCAACGAGGATTTGTGAAATGGTATTCTCAACTTCATACCCTAAAGCCTCGTTGAGATTGGCATTGGGATCAGCATCAACAGCGAGAATTGCACCTTTCTTTTTCTCTATCAGGTACTTGATCAGAAGTGCTGCGACGGTTGTCTTCCCAGTTCCTCCTTTTCCAGCCATTGCTATGTGCTTTGCCATATCTGGACACCCTCTCTGTTATTTAAAGTGTCACCGAGCCACCTGTCTTTTTCTATTACGCACCTAATTTTAACTTGGCAAATGACCCGATTCCATTGGCCTCACGCGGTCCAACGATAACTTCCCAACCGGAAAGCTCTTCGATCTTGCCCTTGATAGCTGCTACACCACCAGGGATGATCAGTTTCTTGTGGCTGACCTTCTCGTTGATCTCAGAATCCTTGAGCCATGGTCCGATTTCCTCACCGATAAACTTGCCACCGGCCCATGCTGTCAATACTGATAATCCCTCTGTCTCAAAAGCGATCAAGTAACTCGGCAGCCTTGTTGCTTCAATCTCGGTCTGGACAGTGTAGAAGGTCAGTGAGAAGTTGGTGGTGATATAAACCGGTGAATCTGGTGTAACATCACCGATAGCATAAATACCGGGCTGTACCGCAATCGGTTTCTGCGGATCTGTGTAGAGGTTGTCTCTCCAGCTGAACAGTGTCAGTAAGCTAGCCAATTCTGTAGTCTTCATCACTACAATACTGGCATATTTGGAAACATACACCTGTGCCTGCAGAGCCTCCATAAATGGATCCTCTTCAGTTGTAAATGCTATTGTCGGATAACCGAAGGGGCGGAAACGCTTCTTGATAGCCTGACGCCGAATCTGNGTCANATCAGCAAGAACTTTGGATGTTTCACGCTGACCGGAATCCANAATNAGCTCTTTATAGCCAACCTTTCCTACAAGATCTGCCAGCTCATCAAGGCCATTACCTTTTACTACCAGAGGAGCTGCGATCTTTTTGGCAATTTCCACCATCTTCTCGTAGTTATCAGCATTTGCTGCATAAAGTATGGGCTTGCGGTCCGCCAAATCAGCTGCAGCAGCCTCCATTGCCGCGGCATCTTCACTAACCAGCATCAGAACCTTATTGGTTTTTCCTGCTGCTGTAGCCACTGCTTGTTTAAAGGTATCAGCATTTCCAGATGCGTTGACAATAGCAACACCATCAACCTCATACCTCTGGCCTACACGCTCAAAAACCAGACCATTAATCTCATCAACCTTAGCTGCCACATCGGCATTATCTGCCACCTCAATGAAAACGCCTGTTGGATGATAGAAGGTCTTGTCGTGACGGAACATGACCTGCTCATCACCCAATTTGAGAACATTGTCTCCCGCTCCTGCTTGAACAAGCTTAATCGGAGGAGCAGTTGCTGAATCCAGGGCTTCCTTGGCTTCATCAGAAATATAGGGGCACTGATCCAGTGTCGCTTTTCCTGATGCCAAAGCCATTGCGAAAGCCATGCATGTGGGTACACCACATTCTTTGCAGTTTGTCTTTGGTAGCAGTTTAAAAATAGCCAGTCCTGTTAAACCCATTGTCACTTCTCCTTTCTACTGTTTTTCTTCTTTTTAAAGAACCCGGACAGGGGCAACCGGCAAGAGACCGGTTGCCCATCAGTCCTGGGTTTCTTTACGCTGTTACATCATGTTACATCAATGGATCCATAGTAAGTGCCGGATGTCCCTTCTCTTCGAGGAAAGGCATGATTTCATCAGGTGTTTCACCAATAGTTTCATCAGCGATCATATCTGCGAAATTATCGCCAAAGCCTTCCTCTTTGCCTCGTTCATTCAGCTGATCACGCAGTTGATCTTTGAGCTCTTTAGGCATCCAAACAATTCTACCTATACCGCCATCAGCTGGGAGGAACTTCCTACTGACCAGATAGAGGCGTCCAACTCCCAGGAAGCCTGGTGTTTGGTTACCGCCGCCCACCATACCGGCCAGTGTGGAGAAGGTCATACCAACAGGGGTCATTCCTTTGTGCTCACGGGTTGTGATCATAAAACCATTGCACTCAGGAACCATTGCGAGGATACACTCACAGCAACCACAGGTGGTCATCGGGCGGTCCATTGCAGTGTACATACACACCTCTGTGGTCTTGCCCTGGGTCCTGGCAGCAGCCTCTTCATTAATGGTAGACCATTCACCTTTTACCGGGTCGATCAGGTTCTTCTCTGTGATGTCAACCGGCTGGCAGACACCGGTGGGGTCAATCTCATAGGTGGCCTTGGCATCCAGCCAGCTTACTGCACCACAAAGCCCTGTCCGCTCCGGTGAAACAAAGCAGATATGGGTCGGAGCGAATGACTGACACAATGTGCAGGTATAGAATTCTTCAACTGCATCATCACGCAGTGTCGCCAGTCTATCGTCCCGAGCCTGGTATTTCTGCCGTGCCTCTTCCAGAACTTTATCCACTTCAGCCTGATCGGTGATCAACTGCACTTCAAGCCGGTCGATAATTGCCGCATATTCCTTCTTGAAGTAGGCATACATGATCTTGCCGATATCGCTGAGGGTCAGGCCCTTGCCAACAGCCTCCTTGCTGACACGCATCCAGTTCTGATCCCTCTGGCCCATGTGCCAGACACCTTCACCATAGTTCATGAAGTAGTGGATCCTGCGCTCTAAAACAGGCTCGAAATCAGACTGGAATTTCCGGCCGTAAACCTTGATCAGAATGGCCATAGGATAGGCTTTGCCTTCCTCCATATCAGCAAGTTCAGGGCCAATTACTTCGATCTTGCCATCTGTAACATCTTCAGGTTCAACCATCTTCACAAGCTCGCATGCTGTAGAACGGCCACCGCCGAATTCTACATACATTTCAGCTCTACGAATGGCTTCTCCCTCAAAGGCAGGACCGTGTGCAATTGGGACATCGATCTCGATGGCAGTGATCTTAATCCCGCGCACCTCGATACCCTCTTGCACCATTTCATCATAGTCATCTACATAGAAATACCAGTCTTTCCAGATCTCATCCTCATCCAATGGCTGGTCGACCAGTACAGGGAAACCGAGATAGATGGCAGCAAAAGCGGCAGCCACTTTAACGATGTCCCGCTCACCCAAGGCCATTACAAAGACGAGGATACGGTCACGCTGATAGTTCCTGTGCATAAACTTGTCTCCCGCAGGGATACCCGGGAAGATAGAGGATGCACGCAGAGCGTAGTTTACAGCGTGAATGATCTGTGTGAAGTTACCAAGCGGATAAACAGGCCATGCCTCGATATCAAATTTATAGCCCTGTTCCATCAGCTGTTCGATAACTTCATCAACCAGGAAGAGCATAAAGCCCTTTTGTACTAAATTATTGACAATCCTGATGGCGTCCTCGGAGGTGCGGAAGCGACCTACAATAACAACCTCACCAGGAATTGTCCAGTCAACGTGCTTAATACCCCACTTACGGACATAGGTATCAGGAATGAATCCGGTCCAGGGCTTTGGCAAGAATTCATGTGCACCTGTGGCATATCGTACAGCTTCGATGATTTCAGCTGCGTGAATGACCGACTCACCCCACTTCATTGCATTCTCCAGGGTAAGCTCCGGGCGCACCTGATCTCTCATCTTATTCAAAATGGGTACAAACTCACCTAATGTTGTGATCTCATCACCGCTCAGAGCTCTGATAGCCGGAATGAAATAGGCTGTCTCTCCACCGTACCCAACTTTATGATCTGCTCCATAATCTTTGATCGCTTTATTAAGCAGAATCTCAGCGTAACTGAGGGCAACAATTGTCCCCTCATAAGCCTGCCGAAACAGTTTTTTCGGCTCTTTACCCGGTTCTATGGAGCCTTCATAAATCTCTTCAAAGGTTTGTCTATCTACTTTCCATGCTGTGGACATATTTTATCCCCCTTTCCTTCAGGTTCTCTTAAAATGCCTGGCAGAGTTCGGTCCCGTACTCTTCGGCAGCCTTCTTGTGTATCCTTAACTTCCAGGCACGGTATTCCAGTGCTGCCAGCAACTTCTTAGCGGCGACCTGAGGATCGGTCTCCAGAATGAAGTTACCGCCGAAGACGTCATGGGCAATACAGGTAACAACACTCCATACCAAATTGCTGCCCTCCAGTGGAGGCATAGCACCTACATGGCAGGGAATGCCGTTGGAGATCACCCAGGTACCGATAGCAACAGCCTTTTCACTCATACCCTCTGGCGCGGTAGCAACAAACGGCACCTTGGGAACATCGACACCGTATTCATTTGCCATCGCTGTCCAGAGGTTGAAAATACGGCTGTTGTCTACACAGGAACCCATATGGAAAGCTAGCGGCAGTTTATCAGGTAACTTGTCTTTATTGGCTTCATACAGCCTGTCGATAAATGCCTTCAGGCCTGGGCCCGCATATTCTTCTACTGCTTCATATGTCAGCAGACCATGCTTGGCAGCAGCCTGCATCACGCAGCCTGTACCCACCATAAAGACATTGTTTTTGGCCAGTTCTTTTACAATTTCAGTATGGTTCTTTTCGTATACAGCTTCCAGGTTGTTGCAGCCTGCCAGAGCGCAGACACCGGCGATCTCTCCATTATCAATGGCATCTGTTAAAACCTTGATGGGGTTATCGGGGTTAATAGCAGCAAAGAGGTCCATCAATGCCTCTAAACTAAACCCTGCCATCAATTTATTTTTAAACTTGGGCACCTGAACAGGACGTCCAGATTCCTTGCGAACCTTAAAGGTTTCTATAGCTAATCTAATGACGGCCTCCGCGCTTTGTTTTGCCTTGGAATCTTCAAATGCAAAATGGTAGGCACCAGGAATCTTGGATATTGACATGGTTGTTACCAGCTTAGTATTGAAGCACTCCGCAACATTGCGCAGACCAGGCATAATACACTGCACGTCAACAACCATCACATCAACAGCACCTGTTGCGATGGCAAGCTCCTGTGCCATGTAGCTGGTGGCAATAGGNACACCATTGCGCATTAAGACCTCATTACCGGTACAGCANATACCGGANANCTGNATTCCGGTAGCACCGGCAGCTTTGGCCTCTTCTTCCATCTCCCGCGCAGTATCCACAACCATCTGGCTTAAAACAGGGTTATGTCCGTGAACAATAATGTTTACCTTATCCGGATCCAGTACTCCCAGGTTGGCCTCACTCATCACCGGTTTGGGAGTGCCGAAGAGGATATCAGATATATCTGTTGAAATCTGCTCACCGGTCAGGTCAGCCAGAGAGCATTTAATTCCGCCGAAAATAATGTTAACAGGGTCAGCGTCAACACCCACATGGGTGCGGTGCATAACCTCTACAACTTCCCTGTCAATTGCTCTTGGGAAAACATCTGTTTCTTCATATTTCTTGATGCGCTTTTCACAGAGGTTGGCCTCTAGGAATCTACATTTATCACTTGTATGACGTCCGTAATCCTCAAATGCGGCAAGGGCAACTTCCTTGGCCAGTTCCAGATCTGTTTTGCCTTCGGTTTCCAGGCCGATCTTTTTAGCTACCCTATAAAGTTTGTCAGGATCCCTGATTTCATAATCAGGTGCCTTCCCTAAACTCATATGATACAGAACCTCAACTAGCTCACGACCATGGTCGGAGTGGGCAGATGCTCCACCTGCCATCATTCTGATGGCATTACGGGCTACAATTGTGTAATCTCTAGCACCGCAGATACCCATACTGCCTGGTCCCTCAAGACCCTTGATCCGGCAGGGGCCAGCAAAGCAGATACGGCAGCAAATACCCTGGTAACCGAAAGCACACTGCGGCTGCTGGGCGGACCAGCGGTCAAATGCCGTAATTATGTTATTTTCAGTGGTGTAATCAAGCATTTCTAATGCCGCAGGATCNANAGNACGCTTGATGTTTTTCGGATCTTTTATCCTGCTTTTCCGATCCAAAGACGGTTTGGAATTCTGCAGAGAAGTATCACTAAATCTCGGCATACATTTAACCCCCTTTAATTAAAATTCAGGTCTCCCATATTGGTTCTTTCAAGAACCTAAATTAAAATTACCTCCCAGAGTTCTTATGAGCTTTTTTTCCCTGCCCTTTCAACACCCCCTTCTTTCATGATTCCATCGAAAATACTGCTGACAGAATGTACTAAAACCTCCTCCATTCCCCGGGGATCCTCCAGCATCGACTGTTCCCATAGTTCTTCATTGTACTCTAACAGTCCCAGTAGTTCTTCTGGCTTAAAGGAGCTCCTCAAAAAGTTCTTTTCTTTCTCTGTTCTTACTTTGTTTCCCACAACTTTTGTTTTAGGAACTCCCATCTCCTGTGATAGTTTTTGAATTACTTTGGCAGTATCAACACTCACCTTTGTTGGTTCTGTGACGATCAGCATCAGATCAACACCGCGTGCAGTACCACGGGTCAAGTGTTCGATACCCGCGCCAAAATCCAGAATTACTACATCATGCTTCCCGAGGAGGAGAGAGTTTACGACAGCATTTAGAAAGGCATTCTCTGGACAGTAACAAGAACTACCAGCATTTTTAAAACCACCCATACGAAGCAGTTTAATCCCATCAATGTCTATTGAGTATTTATCCAGGACATCATCTACTTGCGGGTTTAAAATATAAAAACCGCCTCCAGCCCCTGTTCGCTCTTTTATGAGCTCTTTCATTTCAATCAAAGGTGGCTGAGACTTAAGTTCTTCCTCTGTTACTCCCAATGTTGTTCCAAGACTGATATCGGGATCCGCNTCAACAGCGTATACTTGAAATCCACGCCGCGCAAATANTTTCACGAGTCCGGCAGCAAGAGTAGTTTTGCCAACTCCACCCTTACCTGTGATCGCGATTTTCACGGCAAACACTCCCTTTTTTTATTATTGGTGAAATAGTGCTGCGTTTAATAGCTGGAAAGCCGGACATATTTTACCTAACAGCAATTTATATTGTATTCATGAAATCAAAGCTTAATGAAAATAAATATCTATTAATATTTTCTACATATATTTGATAAATCCTTTTTTAAAAACCAAAAGGCCCACCAAAAAAAATTACTAATGGAAGATAAAGCCATCTTCATTAAATCACATATCACTAAAAATATATTCTCTATTAAATGCTATTTTCCTGCTGCCTGATAAAGATTATTCTAATAAATAAAAGGTAACCTTACTGCATCAAATGATTCAAACACATATATCATCCCAATAAAATACCGCCAATATGCTTGGCGGTGATTTGTTTGAATTCTGTTTTTAAAGGCAAATTATTAAAACATCAAAAAAATGGTGCGGCTGAGAGGATTTGAACCTCCACGAGCGTTAGTGCCCACTAGAGCCTGAGTCTAGCGCGTCTGCCAATTCCGCCACAGCCGCTCATCACGTTAAAACAATAACACTTTTAGTTTTACCTGTCAAGGTATTAATAGTATTTTTTATACAATGGCAATGACCGCTATCTATTATCTTCATTATCCTGGTATTGCTTAATAAAACTATACTGCATCTCCTGATTGTGAATTGTTTTCGCATCAAAAAAAATGTTTATTTTTACCATGATATTTTTATCACCAATCGCGCACACTGTATTAACAAAATAAGTTGTCAGTAAGGAGGTATCATTCAGCAGTTATGAAAAATCTAATTAGAGCAGCTATCCTGACAATGNTGATCTGTTGAGCTTTTCCAGCGGCGGCATGGTCCTACTCACCGCCTCANGTATCTTTGGAAAAGGAAGCTGCTTTNGCCTGGAAACAGCAAGACTTTACAGAAGAAGCAATGACAGTTATAGTGACCGCCTATTGCCCATGCTCAATATGCTGTGGTAAAAGTGATGGTATTACAAAAAGCGGCACCCTTGCCAGAGAGCAACAAACAATTGCTGTTGACCCTGATGTAATCCCTTTAGGGAGTGAAGTTTACCTGGAAGGGTTGGGCACATTTATCGCTGAAGACACAGGGGGTGCAATTAAAGGAAATAGAATCGACATCTTTATGCAGGACCACAACCAGGCCCTTCACTTTGGCATACAGAAAACAAAAGCATACTTGATCAACCAAAAGATCTAAGAAATCTTTCGATAAAAAAATGATGCTACGGCCTCCATTCCCAATTGGGAGGCCTTAAATATTTGTTCTGTACTCCCGGTAAAGAGAATACCTCCTGGCCGCAGAGCATCTTGAAAACAACGGTACAAGTTGTTTCTCGTTTCTTCAGTGAAATAGATCATAACATTTCTGCAAAGAATGAGATCGCAATTGTAAAAAAAGTGATCCTTTAAAAGATCATGTTTCTTAAAAGTAACCATATCCTTAATTTCTTGTTTGAGTTGGTAGTTATTACCTTTTTTGACAAAGTATTTTGCTAGATATAAAGGTGGTACATTCACAACAGATCGTTCTTTATAAACAGCCTGTTTGGCGGTTGCCAGAATATTATAATCAATATCTGTTGCTAAGATTGTTGGCCTGACATTGGGAAACATTTCTCTAAGTATGATCGCCAGGGAATACGGCTCTTCCCCGGTAGCACAGCCAGCGCTCCAGAACTTGGGCACAGGATTATTGTTTATGATTTCGGGGAGAATGATATGCTCTAATACATGCCACTGACCGCTGTTCCTGAAAAACTCACTGACATTGATAGTCAGGTGATCTATGAATTTACCCCTATAGCAGGGATCTTCTTTTAGTTTATGATAGTAATCTTGGTAGTTAGTGAACCCCTGTGAGCGCATTAGAGAATTAATACGGCGTTCCATCTGTGTACGCTTGTACTTGGTCAAATCAATTCCAATGATTTCTCCGGTCTTATTGATAAAATTCTCAAATTCCATGATCACACCTTACTCAAAGTTATTATCTACCAAGGAAGACCTCCTCCAAGTGCTGCCCCTGATACACAATTACNAAGCCTANTTCTCCCACTATTAATCATTGATTCAATGTGCCTGACTGCTNTATCCAGTATATCCTTTTTTCTGTGCGATAAGATCCAAATTAATGGTTTTTACATCTTCCAACACCCAGTCATCATGACCAATACCCTTTTTGGTGTTAAAGGTCTTGAGATACCTGTGGCATCGCTCACAGAGGTACACTTCATAACCAGGCAATTCAACAGCTTCAAAATAGCTAATTGCCTTATGATCATCATTACCACACCATGAGCANGCGAGATAGCGGTACAGCCATTCCTGACCACAAAAAGGACAGATTAACACCCTTTTACCATCTTCCTGACGCAGATAAGAAAAGTTTGCTTTTTCTCCGCAGACCGGACAGTAATTACGCTGCCATTTTTCCCCCCCTATTTCCCTGGGCAGTGAGTCCGTATATTTTTCCAGAAAAGGGCGCAGGGTCTGACGCACAATAATATTCATCAGAGAGCATTCTTCTACAGAAAAAGATGATGGTGGATCCATAACCTGATGCTCATGCTTCATTATTTCTGTAAAACAGTCACTGCTCTTTTTGCAGAGGTAGTCGCGGATCTTTTCAATCTGTTCTTTTTTAGCAGGCTGGTTTGCTGCCAGTAGATTGCATATCTCATCTACNAACTCCTTACAGATATTGTCATCCAGAACAGGCAGGCAAAACTGCAGCAAGAAGATCCCTTTTTCGTTATGCTGCCGCCACTGCTCTGCTGTNAAGGNCGGGTGCTGTTTCTCTATTTTTTTATAGTAAGCTTTCTTNAATTCCTGCAGACTGGTAAACAACTGCAATGCCTCTGTAACAACAGTGTTATCCGGCACATCAATTCCTCCTATTCTTTTCAGGGAATCTAACAAACAATGAAAAGCTTTATAAGAAAAAGTGGTTATTCAAAGGAAAAAAGAGGGGGTATGCAACCCCCTCTTTGATGGGTTTACTTACTCCTCTTTACCATAAACCCTATCATACCATTTTGTATGGTGATGCTTCGCCCAACTGGCCCGTACTTTACCATCCCCAAACATTGCCCAGAAAGATTCTCCAGATCCAGGGTGCAGTGAACCCAGGTACATATGGAACATAAGCTGCATAGTACCCAGGATCCAGCAGAGATCATGAATAGGATAAGCAATGCGCACCATCCAAAGGGGGAATGACTCTGCAAACCACATCACAACTCCACTTAACCCGATAAAAAGGCCGATCGTTGGAAAAAACAAGGAGTTGAATTTCTGCCCGGCATTGATCCTATCCTGGGGCGGCATATGTACCTTAAGACCGATCAGGTCAAAGGGAAACATCATCATAAATTTTATCTCATCTTTACCCCATGTAAGGGCCTCTTTCATCCAGTTGATAAAACTCCTTGGGTTATAGATGAGACCAATCAGGGGAACTGCAGCAAAGACTATAGCAAAGATTCTGTGGAGCAGATTTGCCCCATTAACACCTCCGAATACAGGTGCTAGCCAACCAAACCAATCGGTGACCATGAGCAGTCCTGTGAAAAGCAGGATAAACCAACAGATGGTATGGGACCAGTGAGTAATACGCGCTCCCAGACTGCTTTTAACAACTCTCTTTTCCTCAGCCATGGATACTCTCCCCCTCATGAGCTTTTTCTTTACCTACCCCCAGCAAACGGGTGGAGAAAAAGCTGAATACTGAAACAGCACCTGTGAGGGCAATCAACCACGGGAAATACGGTTGGATGATATCCTGCCATGCGGTGATGGCAATAGAAACCTTAGGATCTTCCTCAAAACCGTATTTTTCAGGTTTATCAGCCAGCACATAAATAATATTGGTGCCCCCTGCCTGTTTATCACCATAAACATTGGCATTGGGATACTCTACCTTCAGTTCACTGACACGCCTGTGCGCTGCATCCAGGAGTTGATCCCGGTCACCATATTGGAGAGCACCAGTGATGCAGGCTTTCACACAGGCAGGCAGTTCTCCTTCAGCTGTCCGTTCATGACAGAGGGAGCATTTGGTTTCTTTATCACTTACCTTGTCATAGCGCGGCACTTGGAAAGGACAGGCTGCAGCACAGTACTGACATCCCACACATTTTTCCCTGTCCCTTACAACTGCTCCAGTATCTGTTTTTGAGATCGCCTTCTGCGGGCAGACCTTGAGACAGACCGGATCCAAACAGTGCATACACTGCCTTTTGGTAAAGTACCACTTTATCTGGCCATCTTCCTCATATTCATGGAATGAAATAATAGTATAGTTATTTGCCGTTAAATCTGGCACTGTTTGATATGTACCTTTAAAACTCGTTCTTTCCGCGGGAAGCTGGTTCCACTGCTTGCAGGCAACCACACAGCCTCGACAGCCGATACATTTGGAGGTGTCAACCAGATATCCTTTGTTCGGCATTTATATCACCCCCTTGTAAATATCGCACAGAAATGCCTTGTATTCCGGTGTATGGGAATTGGCACAGCCGATATGGGGTGTTAAGCGGTTAGCCGGGTCACCCTTGGCAATACCCTGAAAACCGTAATGCCAGATGACACCGATCTCATGATATATTTTGCCGTTTATCTCAAATGGTTTGAATCTTGGGGTTACACAAGCAACTGCTTTAACCTTACCCCTGGCTGACACAATTGTAACCATATCGCCATTGTTAATACCTTTCTCCCTGGCCAGTTCTTTGCTGATCTCTACAAAGGCTTCAGGCATCAATTCCGCAAGCCATGGGCAGTTGCGGGTCATGATACCTGCCTGCCAATGCTCAACAACCCTATAAGTAGTACCGATAATTGGGTACTTGTCTGCACTTCCCTGGGGATTCATAGGGGTATCCCAGATCTTTGCCACAGGGTTGAACTGTACAGAAGAAAGAAGATTCTCTACCGGGCTTTCCCATGGTTCATAGTGTTCAGGGAAGGGTCCATCAGCCATAGCAGCGAACAGACCACCCTTGCCATCATCTTTCATGATGAAAGCCTTATCACCATCAGGATCAGTCGGTGCATTGGCCACTATAAAATCAGGCACATCGATGCCGGCCCAACTGCCATCTTCCCACCAAATGATCTTTTTATCATCTGACCAAGGTTTCCCTGCAGCATCAGCAGAACACCTGTTGTAAACGATCCGCCTGTTGGCAGGCCAGGCAAAGGACCACTTAGGATAGACTCCCATTCCTGATGGATCACCGGTATCACGCCATTGGGTTTTGTTGCCCTCTTCGGTGTACATACCGCAGTAGATCCAGACACCACAGGATGTTGTTCCATCATCCTTCAGGTCGGCAAATTTGGCCATCAGCTTCCCGGTTGCCAGATCATAGCCATTGATCTCCCGCTGTACCTCATCCAGCAGTTTAGGCTCATCATGTTCCGGATAGTCCCAGACCATATCCTGGATCGGCTTATCCTTGGGATCAGTGCTGTCCTTATAAATCTCCTTCATCTTTTTACCCAATATATTAAAGATCTCCAGATCGCTCATTGCTTCGCCAACCGGATCAACGGCCTTCCAGCGAAACTGGATCCAGCGCCCGCTGTTGGTGATTGTTCCTGCCTTCTCATAGGAGGCAGCTGCCGGCAGGAAGAAGACCTCTGTCTTGATCTTTTCGGGATCAGCGCCAGCTTCTTTCTTCCAAAAAGATGCTGTTTCGGTTTCGAAAAGATCAGCCGCTACCATCCAATCAAGATTTTCTAATGCTTTTGTCTCTTTGTTTGCATCTGGACCGCTGACATAGGGGTTAGAACCAAAGACTAGAAGCCCCTTGATAATTCCATCATACATGGCCTCAAACAAACCGATATGAGTGTAGTTGCGATCCGCTCTCCGCTTAGGCAGGTAGTCATAGCAAAAATCGTTCTCTTTCGTTGCCGCGTCCCCATACCAGGCTTTCATCATACTGACCAGCCATTTTGGGGTATTCACCTTGAAACCGGCTTTCGGTGTTTCTTTCTTTAAGTAACTATCCAAATTAGCATAAACAGGATCATTGGTCGGAGCAGCAACATACCCTGTTAGAACATGCATAAGCAAGCCCATATCACAGGCGCCCTGGACATTGGATTCTCCGCGCATGGCATTGACGCCACCACCGGGAACACCAATATTGCCCAGCAGCAGCTGTAAAATGGCATAAATTCTCACATTTTCAGAACCTACTGAATGCTGGGTGGTACCCATAGCGTACATAATAGTGCCTGATTTATCAGGTACACCTGTTGCTGCATAGGTTTCTGTCACCTTAAGGAAGAGTTCCTTTGGAGTTCCTGTAACCTTGCAAACAGTATCAACATCATAACGCTCATAGTGTTTTTTCAGCAGCTGAAACACACAGCGCGGGTTTTCAAGGGTCATATCCTTTAAAGGATTACCATCCTCGTCTGTCTTATATTTCCAGGTGCTCTGGTCGTATTTACGCTTTTCTGGATCATAGCCGCTGAACAACCCATCATTAAAATCAAATCCATCTTCAATAATAAAAGGGGCATTGGTAAAATTAACTACATAATCGCGAAAATATAGNTTATTCTGAATGATGTAGTTAATCATTCCTCCAATAAAAGCGATGTCTGTTCCTGAACGAAGTGGTGCGTAGATGTCTGCTCTNGCTGATGTTCTGCAAAAACGTGGATCAACATGAATAATTTTGGCCCCTCTTGTTTCTTTNGCTTTCATCAACCACTTAAATGACATGGGATGGTTTTCCGCAGCATTGCTCCCTATNATCAGGGCGCAATCNGTATTTCTCATATCCACCCAGTGGTTTGTCATCACACCTCTGCCGAATGTTGGTCCCAGACCTGCGACCGTAGAGCCGTGTCAGAGGCGTGCACANTGCTCAACGTAAGTAAATCCNAGGCTNCGTGCCAATTTAGAATAGAGATAACATTCTTCATTATCCAGTGCCGCGCCACCCAACGTAGCGATGGCATCTGTCCTGTTTACTATTATCTCAATTTCTTTATCGGCACCAGTTTCATCCTTTGTTGTCACCTTCTCTTTTGAAACAAATGTTTCATCTCGGGTCTTTTTGATCCTTTGAGCTATCTCATTAAAAACCCAGTCCCAATCCTTCTCTTCCCAATGGTCGCTGTATGGTGCCCTATACAAAGGCTTTCGCATACGCCGCGGGTTATCATGGAGCTGAAAAACAGATGCCCCCTTAGCACAAGTTGAACCCTGATTGATTGGGTTGTCAGGGTCACCCTCGGTACTTAAGACCTTGCCATCAGCTGCATAAACAACTACACCACAGCCACACCCGCAATAAGGGCANATGGAGGGTACTGGCTTAATATTNTTAATCCTNAATCCCTCCGCTTCCGCCATTGCGGGCTTAAGGTCAAAACCGAGAACAGGCAGAGCAGCAACCGCGGCGCCGGAGATTTTTAAAAATTCGCGCCTAGTTACTTTCACCGCGCTCCTCACTCCTTTAAAAAAATTTAGCTTTAAAATAAATCACCGATTTATCCTTTATATCACCTCCTCATTGAATTATTATCTAAAACTACCCCATCATTATAATAAATCAGAAAACCCTTTTATTATTTCTCCATTTTTATCAAAATTCCTGCTGCTTCTCAACACTCTTCACCTGCTGCTTCTTGTCTTTTCCTTCTTTTTTTCATAACTACCTTTGATACCAGAACTCCCGCTTCATAAAGGATCACCATNGGTGCAGCCATAATCATTTGCGATATAGGATCTGGGCCAGGAGTCAATACNGCGGCAAGGATAACTGTGATGACAATGGCATATTTTCTATTGCGCTGCAGCCATTCCGGAGTAATCACACCAATACTGGTAAGAAAGTAAACCACCAGAGGGAGCTCAAATACTAAACCAAATGGGATCAGAAAAGCCAAAGTAAAGGATAAATATTTTGAAACAGTGAGCATTGGCTCAAATTCGCTTGCCAGTTGAATAAGAACAAACACCGCTAGCGGAAAAACCGTAAAATAAGCAAATAGAACTCCACTAATAAAAAGGAAAACTGAAACCGGTATCAGTATTGTTAAGTATCTTTTTTCATGTGGATAAAGTGCTGGTACAATAAAACGCCATATCTGCCAGATGATAATGGGTGCAGCCAAAATCGTTCCTGCTAANATAGCAATCTTAAACTTTATGAAAATTCCTTCTGTTATAGCTGTTACAACCAGATTTATATCCTGTGCTTCCAGTGGTCTGGTNATCACAGCCAAAATTTGTTCTATGAAGACAAATGAAATAATGCCGGCAACTAAAACAGCTACTACTGAAACAATAATAACTTTTCTCAGTTCCTCTAAGTGATGCAATATGGTCATTGTTTGCTGATTATCTGCAGTGTCTTTTTTAACCATAATATCCTCCTGAAGGTGTTATTAGATGTCTCGATTTCCAATAAAATCTGCAATTCCATCAAAAATTGAACGTGGTGGTTGGTCAGGTAAATGTACTAATTCCTTTTTTGCCTTCTGGAGATATTTGTTACATAAATTCTGAGTGGTTTTTAGAGCCCCGGTATCCTCAATTAAAGAAAAAGCCTCATCCCAATCAGATTCATCTTTGGTCTCCTTTTCCAGCAGATTCAACAGCCGCTGACCTATGTGCTGGTTACTGAGGGCATATACAACTGGAATGGTTATGATCCCCTGTCTCAGGTCACTTCCAACCGGTTTACCACAAACCTGCTCAGAGCCAATGAAATCTAAGAGATCATCGCTTATTTGATAAGCCATTCCCAGATAATAACCGTATTTTTTCAAATGACAGGCAAGATGAGGTGGTGCTTCACTTGCCACAGCACCGATAAAACAACATGCGGATATCAAATACGCTGTTTTTCGCTGTATTCTGCGCAAATAAGTCCGCAAATTCAAATCTGTTCTTCCTATGCTATTGATCTGTTCAATTTCCCCCTCACACATTTCCAGGCTTACTGATGCAAGAAAGCTGATAATCTCCGGAGTACCATAGCGGGCAAGAATTTTAAGCGCCTGACCAAAGATATAATCCCCTGTCTGCATCGCTAATGAGTCTCCCCACTCTGCACTTACTGTAGGGACTCCCCGACGGGTTGCAGCATTATCGATAACATCATCATGTACCAGTGTAGCCATGTGTATAAGCTCAATTGCTGCCGCCAGTTGGCCGATACGCTCCAAATCATATTTGAATAGCTTTCCGGACAACAGCACAAAAGCAGGGCGCAGCCTTTTACCACCGGCCTCCACCAGCCATTTTGATGATTTAGTCAATAGTTTAACCGAGGATCTGGTGTATTTGTGGAGCTCTGACTCTACATAGTTTAAATCATATTGTATTTCCTCAAATAACTGCTGATAATACATCAACAATCACCTTGCAATTCTCAATGGTGAAAAATAAATTCTTTATAATTGATTAAAAACCTTTCTATTTATGAAAATAATATTTTCCTTTTATTATTAATATCTGATACCGATTAAACTCATAAGCCTGGTCACAAAGAAATCCAGCAGGTCATCTATATCTTTTGGACCAAAATAAAAGGCTGGTACCGGCGGAACGATGTGTACCCCAAGCTGTGCAAGCTCCAGCATGTTCTTAAGGTGAATTGCATTTAACGGAGTCTCCCTGGGCACAAGAACCAGTGGTCTCCTTTCTTTGAGGGTTACATCGGCAGCACGCTCAATCAGGTTACGGGACATTCCTCCGGCAATACCTGCCAGAGTTGCCATTGTGCAGGGCACAACAATCATTCCTTTTGTATTAAAGGAACCGCTTGCCAGGCAACACCCGATATCGGTCCATTCATAATAAGAGAGTGCAGTCTCATCAGGGGGTAAACCGAGATAGTTATTAATCTGCAGAGTTATTTCCTGCTGATCACCTGTAACGAACAACCCCAGTTCCTCTTTCAGCACTCTTTTGCCAGGATCTGATATTACAAGACAGATCCTTTCCCCTGCAGAGTATAAAGCCTTTATTACTTTGATCCCGTAAATTACCCCTGAGGCTCCTGTAATAGCTACAACCCAGGGTGCCATCTACTCATCCTCCTGACCAAAACCGTATTCCTGCCATCTGGAAGTAACCAATTTCTTGATCTCCTGGGTCATTTCAATTTCCTCCGGCCAATCCCTGTTATGTCCTTCCCCGGGCCACTTTTTAGTAGCATCTATCCCTACTTTAGAGCCATAAGTAGGCAGTGGGGATGAGTGATCCAAAACCTCCAACGGTCCATCTACCATCATAAAATCTCTTTTAGGATCAGTGTTGTTATAAACCCTCCACCAAACCTCTGATATATCCTGAACATTGACATGTTCATCCACAACAATGATCATCTTGGTAAACATCATTTGGCCCATGCCCCAAATTGCACACATCACCTTCTTAGCCTGCCCTGGATAGCTTTTCTTTATGGATACCACTGCACAATTGTGAAACACACCCTCCAGAGGAAGATTAATATCCACAATTTCCGGTATAAACATCTTTAATAATGGCAGAAAGATCCTTTCGGTAGCTTTAGCAAGATAACAATCCTCCATAGGCGGCTTACCAACTATAGTAGCAGGGTAAATGGCATCCTTCCGATGGGTGATGCATCGGATATGAAAAACAGGAAAATAATCAGCAAGGGAATAATACCCTGTGTGATCCCCAAAGGGTCCCTCCACCCTTTGTTCATCAAGATCCACATATCCTTCCAGGATAATATCAGCCTGGGCCGGAACTTCCAAATCCACTGTAACACATTTGACCATTTCCACCGGCTCACTGCGGAGAAAACCGGCAAACAGCATCTCATCTATACCATGGGGGAGAGGAGCTGTAGCAGCATAAATCGTAGCCGGATCTCCTCCGAGTGCCACTGCAACCTCCATCCTTTGACCTATCTTTTGATGTCTGCGATAGTTTTCTGCTCCATTTTTATGTACATGCCAGTGCATTCCAGTGGTTTTGCCATCAAAAACCTGAAGGCGGTACATTCCCAGATTGCGCCCACCTGTTTCCGGATCCTTTGTAAAAACTAATGGCAGGGTGATATAACGCCCCCCATCTCCCGGCCAGCATTTGAGTATAGGGAAAATATTCAATGTGGCATCTTCATCACGGAGAATCACTTCCTGACAGGGTGCTTTCCGGACCATTCTAGGCACCCAGGATCCCATTTCAGCTAATCGGGGTAGAAACTTCATCTTGTCCAATAAACTACCAGTCAAATCCTGAAGCTCAAGCATTTTTGAGATTCTTGCCCCTATTTCATCAAGCTGCTGCACCCCCAAAGCCAGGGACATCCTTTCAAAACTTCCAAAGGCATTGATCAGCACCGGATAAGGTGATCCCTTTACCCTTTCAAAAAGCAGTGCTGGTCCCCCTTTTTTGCTGATCCGGTCGGTAATCTCTGTTATTTCCAATACTGGATCCACCAATGTTGTAACACGATGCAACAAACCTTTATTTTCCAATACTGCAACAAATTCATGCAGGTCTTTAAATGCCATTTATTGATCACCCCACAACATTAATCCACTTTTATATCATGGATCTGATAGTTCTAAGATACCCCTGGCGAAATTCTCCAATTCACTCCTTGCCTCTGATACAGGCAATTGGGACAACGCCAGCAAACCCTTTTTCATAATCTGGTGCGGCTGGAAAGATATATCTGTCTTTTTAACCCCATAAGCAATTCCCAAAGATGTGCCGAACTCCATAAGCAGCAACTGCTCTTTTTCTGTACATCCTGTAAAAAGCCCACCAAGAGCACAGCACTCTCCATAAAACACCCCGTACTGCTTACGCATAATTTCAATTAACTCCTCCCTGTCGGGACTATCCCCTTTCATGCGGAGTTCTTCCATAATCGAAAAGCCTTCATTCATTGTTGTGATAAGATCAGCAAACCTTTCCAATAAAAAAAGGTGTTGAGAATTGTTGACCAGTTGAAGAAGATGACTGAACAAAAAATCACCGGTAAGTATATACAGCTGCTGATTTTTATCTTTTAAACTCGCTCTGTTGTGAAACATAGTTCCCAAATAAACCAAGGCCATGTAAACAGCAGGAGAATAATGTTTGATCTCCCGGGAAAATAGATGTCCACTGAAGATTACCAGTCCCGGTGGGATCATGTACTCATGATCAGCAGGTCTATGCAGCTGTTTTAACAATAGTCTGCCTGCAGGGCGCAGCGCTTCTTCCAAGCACCCCATAACAAACCGGAGATCCCCTGCTACCGGCTTCCATATATTTTCCCCTATTAATAAGGGGTTCTTTTCAGGACAAGAACCCCTCTCATGCAAAGAATCATTATCTAAAGTGTAGTGATCAGATTTCACAGTTTATTAAGCCACTCCCACTTTTTTAAGCATACCTACAGGATCTACAAACAGTTTCGGGAATCCCAAAGTCTTTGGATCTAACCCTAAAGCCAATCCGATTAATTGTGTAAAGAAGGGTATAGGCATTCTGTAACTAACACCATATTTCTTCTCCACTGTCACCTGACGCATATCAAGGTTAGCCTGGCAGAGCGGACAGGCAGCAACAATACAGTCTGCTCCAGAATCCCTGGCAAATCCCAAAATGTCGTTGCATAATTTAGTGCAGTGGTCCTCAAGGGTAACACCCAGAGAAGCACCACAACACTCAGTCTTATAAGGCCACTGAACAGGTTCTGCACCGAGAGCCCTGATAATGTTGTCCATTGATTGAGGATCTTCAGGATCATCAACAAAATTCACAATTTTTGGCGGTTTAACAAAAAGACAACCATAATAACAGGCCACTTTCAGACCTTTAAGACTTTTCTTAACTTTCTTTTCGATCTCTGATAAGGTTTCTGGATTAGAAAATATATCGAGATAATATCTGAGTTTCACCTTTCCTGTATAGGGCCGCTCCAGCAAGGAGTTTACCTTCTGTTTCAGTTCTTCATCTCGACCCAATTCATATTCAACAGCGGCAAATCTTGCATGACAGGCTGCACAGGGAGCGACGATTTCTGTTACAGGCAATGTTTCAGCTAATGCCAGTATTCGTGCTGGGAGAGCCAAAGATAATAGATGGTCAGTCATATGAGCAGATGATGCACCACAACAGTTCCAATCTGGCACCTCTAATAATTCAATACCAAGAGCTTTTGCAACAGCATGGCTGGACATCCCGTACTCAATTCCACCTGTTTCAAGTGAACAACCCGGATAAAAAGCATATTTCGTCATTATTTTCCCCCCTGAACTTTCTCAAATATTTTTTTCATCTCTCTGCGTCCTTTGATCCGGTGGGGAAACATTGACGCCTTCCCTTTCAACATAAGTGGAAGACCAAACTGCATATCCTTCATAAAATTACCCGTCTTCATGTTGTTAATCATTGCCATGCCAGGTTCAAAAAGCCGACCAAAAGTGCGGACAGTCCATAAAAATGAATCATTAAAGCTGAGAACAAGTTTCGCTTTGTCAACATATCCCGCTCTGACCGCTTCTTGACGCAGGGTATCCATAACGGCTGCTACTTGTATATCTCTTATGCAGCGTGTTGTGCAGGTGTTGCATCCCATACAAACCCAAATAGTATGGGAGTTTAACACCTCTTCCTTCATACCCAACATCAGCATTCTGATAATCTGGTTCGGCGGGTAATCCATTGCACTGCTGCCCGGGCATCCGCCTGAACACTTAGCACACTGATAGCACTGGCGAATATCCTGGCCGCTCTCCTCAATTACCCTGTCAACAAACGACCGATTTCGATCCATTACCTGAGACAAGTTTACCTCGCCCATCGCGACCCCCTCTTAAAAAAGCATAATCTCTCATAATCTGTATTCTCCTTTTTCTTAATAATTCCTCCTTAAGTACAAAAGATTTTTTCCCCATTACTCTAAAATCCTCATATATATAAACTCTCAGAGAGAAAATTAAGTTTCTTACACCTTGTTCAGCTTTTATAGAGCAATCAGGACATAAAAGAATAAGCCTCACACTTCCCTGTAAGGCTTATTTCTTATCCCTTGCTTATTAAATAAGCTATTAAAATAAATATCTCCCTCCTATTGGTTGACAGCCGCCCTCTGGCTAAAACCTGCGTTCATAATACCCCGCCGCATCTCCGATGCTGTAATCTGTTCTGCTTGCAATTTTTCAGATAGGTATCTGCAGGCATCCCATGGATCAACCCTTTCCCCGCATGTAAAAACATCAACCGCGGCATAACCCAATTCGGGCCATGTATGAATTGCCAGATGGGACTCGGAAATAACAACTACTCCACTCACCCCTTGAGGGCTGAACTTATGGAACACACTTTCCCGTACTTCTGCTCCTGCAAACAAAGCTGCATCAATCATATGCTTTTTTACCACTTCCAGATCGTTCAAGATATCGAAACTGCATCCATAAAATTCAGCTAAAATATGGCGCCCCAAAGAGTTAACTACGGCCATTTCTCGACCTCCCTTACAAAATAAGATGATATGAGCAAAAAATGTACATAATATCGATAAAACCAAATTTAACAGTTTCTATCGATAATCCTATTAAATTTTAGCATCTCTCCTTCATTTGTCAATTAATTTTTAATATTACGAATCCAGGTTACATGGTGACATGGCCTGTTCTTTGAGTACCAGGTAAAATAATGTCGCTGAAGGGAATATAATAGCTGTAGCTGCCGCCACAATCCCTGAGTCATTAAAAATCAGAGCCATAAATGCACCCAATACACTTCCAGAAAAACCTGCCGCTATTGCCGGATTCTTGGTCAGCAGACACCTAAAAATCCCTACCGGGCGATAAAAAAGAATACCCAAAGCCAGCAGGCTGCTCAACAGCACCCTGGTCCAAACAGTGGATCTGATCAGTTTGTAGTTCATGGATATTTTTCTGACAACTACCTCTTTGATGGCTGAAAACCCTGATTTATGTATTGATGCTGCAAACTGGCCAAAATGAGAACGAAGTTCAGCTGGCCTCAGATAGTCGAGTATAAAAACACCCACACATAATACCCCGACAACACCGATTGCAATGAGAATATTGCGCGGACTCATGCGTATGCGCAACAAACGGAGAAAAGTGAAAATAAAAGCAATAAGGCTGGCTGTAAAACCGCCAAAATTACTTCCCCACCGGGGAGAACCTAAAACTGCCAGCACGGAAATGAATATAATGCCGGTAAGCAAATATTGAAAAGTGGTACGGTTCTGTAATCGCTGAACAAATAATGATATACCGACGATGGAGGCTCCCAGAAGAACCCCCATATACTCATTGCCGATTCCATAATAACGAGCACCACCCATAGGGTCATAACTCAATACAGCATATTTTTGCAGATACCCTCCTGTGACTGTGTCCAACAGAATGCCAAAAACCGTTGCCATACATAAAATAATCAACGGGTCGATATTTCGGTTGCGAGCCAGCAAAAGACTAAACAGAACCAGAGCAATTGCAACAACTACAAAAAGAACCGAATACAACCATATATCGGTGATCGGGAATAAACTGAGCAGCAGCCAGGTCAAGGGCACAGCTAAGAGAGCCAATGGTAATGATATCAGATACCGTGCCTTTTGCGGATCAAAAAACATAAAAAACAAAATACCGGCGATGACCAGCAAATGAATGAAAACATAACCTTTTACCATTATAGGACGGAGAAAAGAAGTAAAAACAGTTCGTTCCTGGATATTATGCATCACACTCAAATTATTTTCTTCTGGTACAACTTGCCAGGCTCTACCGTTTGTTGAAAAAAACGGTGCCTGCAAGTACGAGGCAATACTCGGTGCAATATCTGTTAAAGTGATAATACCTGTCTGTCTGGTGGTGGGAGATGTCAATAATCCCTCTTCCATACCATCCCCCCAGGCACCGATCAATCCGAAAAATCTGTTGTTTGTAAAATTACCATCAGCAGGTGTTGTTGTAACTGCAATTATAATGCTGCTGGATAAGTCTGCATTCTCCATTAAAAAACCAAAAAAATCATCATATTCACGCAGTATATTTTCTCTTTCCCGTTCATATACTTTTTCGGAAAACTGTTCTCTTTTTTTCTCAAGGCGTACCAGATCACCAGGATCGATAACCACCATATCTGTTTGCTGCTGCAGTTCTAAAAAGATCTCTTCAAGCTTGGAGTAGTCTGTACGATAGCCGATAGGGTCATCAGGGTCATAATAAAGAACCTCTTCAGAAACATTTCCTTTATCAATAATTCCCTTGCTATCCATAGCTATCATAGCCATGGATCTATTGGTGATAAACTCAGAAGGGGTATCGGAGTTGCCGATAGCCGCTGTTTTCAGGCCTTTTTTTTGCAGTGCATCTGCTAAAGCCCCAGGCTCTGCCCCACCTTCACCACTCTTATTTGCCAGGCGAATAGAAGGTATATCCAAAACGATGAGGTTGCCCTTCTCAGGAACGACTCCTGTGCGGGCAGTAAATAGCACCATAGGGTCCTCCCCCTTGATGGTTTCCCGATGGCCAAAAACAAAGGGCTCAGCAGTGGGACTCAAGGCCACCTGTCCAGCGCTGATGGTTGCCGCTATATTATGCCTATTACGCCCACCCGCTGTATTGGTATTGAGCAAAGCAATGCTCCCTTTTCCGAAAAAATCATGGATGTTTGATAATTCGGCTCGATTTAGATCATCAATCGTCAGATAATCGCAAATGACAACAATAACCTGGCGGCGCTTTTGATCACTGTCAGCCCCAGCCTGAACTTCTGCAGGCACTAGCGAACAAAACAAAAAAATAACCAGCAGCAACACCGCAGTTTTTATTTTTCCTTTACTCAGGCTGTAAAAGCTGTGCATAGATTTTCATAGTCCTTTCCAGCATTTTTTCATATGTAAATTTTTGTTCTACCATTTTCCTGCCCTGACGGCCCAAAGCCGCAGCCAATATCCTGTTTTTCAACAGTGCAACTAGTGCATCAGCTAAAGCCCTAGGATCTTTTGGTGGTACCAGCAGGCCGTTTTTACAGGGAATAATAATCTCGGTCAGACCACCCACATCACTGGCAACCACAGGACATCCTGCAGCCAAAGCTTCTAAACAAAAAATGGAAAGGCCCTCCTGTACTGATGGGATTACCGCAATATCGAAGAGGGGCAGGATGTTAGGAACATCATCCCTGAAACCCAGAAAGAATACTTTTTTATCAATCCCTAATCTAGCAGCATACTGCTGTAAAAAGTTCCTCTGCGGTCCATCCCCCACTATTACAAAATAAACCCAAGGGTACTCTTTGTCAATAATTGCTGCTGCATCAAGTAAATATTTAATACCTTTTGCTGGCTCTAAACGGGCCACTGTGCCGATAACAGGGCCATTAAAAGATATTTTCCGGTCTAAACAACTCTGTTTAGAAAATAGATTAACATCAACACCATTATAGATTACTGTTACCATTTCCGGAGGAAAAAGCCGGTATTTTATAACTTCTTTTTTGATGGCCTCAGATACGGTGATCAGCGTATGAACGGTCCTTCTCATCAATATCCCATGCATGGTCTGAAAAACTTTGGAAAAAGGCATCATCCCGTAATTGATCATATTATGCATGGTCGCCACCACTTTCCCGCGTCCCGCCATCAGGGCCGCAGCCTGTCCTACTATACCCGCTCTGATCCCATGGGTATGAACCAGATCGATCTTCTCCTGGCTGATAAACTGTGCAAGGGAACAAGCAATCCGCCAATTTTCTAAGGGATGTAGACTTTCATCAAGAGGCAGCAGGTATCTCTTCTGAGCAGCAGCTCTGAGCAGATATGAATCATAAGATGGGGGAGCAGCAAGATAGAGATGGTATTCCTTTCCCATCCCCTGAAAAAGTGTTTCTAGATGTTTGAGCATACCTCCCTGGGCAGGTCGAACAACATGAAGTATCTTCTCTGTCAGGAATAATACCTCCAGAAAAATAAAAATGGGGAGTTTCTCCCCACCCAAGAAGATGGTCAGAGTGGCGGGACTTGAACCCGCGGCCTCTAGCACCCCAAGCTAGCGCTCTACCAAACTGAGCTACACCCTGACGTTGAGTACTTTATTATTGTAGCCTCTTTATTGTAGCCTCTCTCTAGCTCAATGTCAAGCCAGCACAGGTGAAATCCCAGTAGAGCATACAACATAATAACCAACATCCTGTGGCAAATTTATTTAATAAACTCTTCATGCAAGGCATTAACTGCTTTCAAAGCATGTTCCTCAGCAATTATACAGGATACCTTGATCTCAGATGTGCTGATCATTTCTATGTTTATCCCCTCATTGGCCAGCGCTTTGAACATATCGGCTGCAACACCGGGATTGGTAATCATTCCTGCGCCGACAATAGATATTTTGGCAACCCGATCATTATAAACAAAACCCGATGCTCCGATTTCCTCAATGGTTTTCTCCACAACCGGTATCGCCTTTTTTAAATCTCCCCGGGCTGTAGTGAAAACGATGTCATTACGTCCATCCCGCACCCATCCCTGGATAATCATGTCCACATTGATCTGTTCCTGTGCAAGAGCACTAAATATCTTTTTGGCAATTCCCGGCCGATCAGGCACATCGAATATTCCAATTTTCGCCACATTTAAATCATGTGCGACCCCACTAACAGGGCGACAATTTTCCACTGATTCAACCTCCCCAACAAGTGTTCCTGCATTATTACTAAAGCTTGACCTGATAATTAATGGAACTGAGTAGTTTTTAGCAAATTCCACTGCTCGCGGCTGCAGTACAAGAGCGCCTAAACTGGCCAATTCCAGCATCTCATCATAAGAAATAAAATCCAGCTTTTTTGCCCTGGGTTCGATCCGGGGATCAGCAGTATAAACACCATCAACATCGGTGTATATCTCACAGATATCAGCTTTCAAGGCTGCTGCCAAGGCGACAGCGGTGGTATCAGAACCTCCCCGCCCCAGGGTGGTAATATCATTATACCTGTTCATTCCTTGAAATCCAGCGACAATCACAATCTTATCCTGCTCCAGTTCCCCAGATATGCGCTCCGGTTCAATATTCAGAATACGCGCTCTTGTATAAGCATTATCTGTTTGGATACCTGCTTGATAACCGGTCATGGAAACAGCAGGATAACCAAGTTCAGTGATAGCCATGGCCATCAGAGCTATTGATACCTGTTCTCCTGTGGACAGCAGCATATCGATTTCTCGTTCCGGAGGATGTGATGTAATTCCTTGCACCTTTTCCAACAGTTCATCTGTTGTATCCCCCATAGCAGATAAAACGACAACAACCTGGTCGCCCTCTTCTTTTGCCTTGACAATTCGCCGGGCAACATTATTGATCATTGTAATGTTAGCGATGGAACTGCCTCCGAATTTTTGTACTCTGATTCCCAAGCTTAAACCTCCCCAACTTGTGTAATCACTATTCCTCTAATACTATACTGGCCCCCGTTATTGATGGTTCCAGCTGCAATACCCGTGCTGTAATTCCTTGAGATTGAAAACAATCAGCCAATACTTCCCCGATATCACATCTAGGTGGAGTAAAAGCAATCACAGTAGGCCCGGCTCCGCTTAAAAAAACCCCATAAGCCCCTGCCTCCCGAGCAACATTCATGATGTCAACCAAGCCAGGCACAAGGGGACAACGGTAGGGCTGATGGAGGCGATCATGCAATGCAGCACCCAGCAGCTCCCAATCCCCATCCCTTAAAGCTGTGATCAGCAAAGCCAGGTGTCCCATATTATAAACAGCGTCACTCAAAGGCACTTTTTTCGGCAGTACACTGCGGGCTTGCTGGGTGGAAATGCAGAAATCGGGAATTACCGCCGTTATTTTCAGACCCCTTTGCGGAACAAAGCGGGAATAGATTAAGGAATTAT
>JGI24714J26587_10000150_pt1 | contig 44940 bp, 33 predicted proteins | sample BioPla4DNA2_FD_26587 | JGI IMG/M metagenome (IMG submission 26587)
TTTTTCCTGGCTTCAGCATCACCCTTCTTCGAATCTCCGGTGTCATCCTGCTTCGTGGCTGCAGTGTCATCCCTTTTCACGGCTGCTGTATCTTTTTCGGTGCCATCGGTCCCGTCGACCCTCTTTACTCCACAAGCCGCCAGCACAGCCAGCATCATGCACAATGCCAATACAACTGCCAATGTTTTCTTTAGCATGGTGATCCCCCCATCATAATTTTAGCTCATTACCGTCAACCTTCTGACAGACCCAAGCCTCCGCCTGCCCTGTATTGACTTTATCTTCAAGCTATATTCTATTGCAAAGCATTGTCTTATAATATCACCCCTCAGGGGTGAATCCCCTGGAAAAAGGATGATTTTGCAATGCCGGGAGGGTGATTATTCAATATTATGGCGATCAGGGATCAAACACTGCTTTCTGCCAGAAGAAGAAAATCATATATCGGCTTCAGCTTCCTGAAACCATTTATGAGCACATCCGGCAACCCGGCTGAGAATGCAGGTCCAAAATCCCTGCTCACATTTTCAAACACTATGTTTCTCCTGTTGAGCCACTGCTGCATATTCTCCGGCTGCTCCGGATACCTGTTTCTTTTGTATATTTCTCCACCTATGACAAACTCATCCTGACTTTCATATGCTTTCAGAGCGGCCATAAATGAAGGATGCCTGTCCAGTATCATCTCCCTCATCTTTGCCATGGAAGCCGTCCGGGCTTTATAATATCCAACTCCGTAGCTGATTCCGTACTGGCCCAGTTCAAACCAGAAGCACGGCGATATCGACATCTGCGATTTGTCCCGCAGAAAAACGATCCAGGCATTGTCCCTGTAAAGGGTCTTATCCTTTGTGAACCTGGTATCTCTCCTGACCCTGGATATGATCTTTGAGGGAACTGTTATGATACTGCTGTCGATCTCCTTCATGGCAGGTGACAATTCCTTAACCAGCTCGACAAAGGGTTCATAGACATATTTCCTGTACACATGTTTATGCTCTTCATACCATTCCTTGCTGTTGTTCATCCTGTTTTCCAGAAGGAAGCGCGGCGCTTCCTGCGAAAATCCATCAAAGCCCATATCTCATCCTCCGATTTGCTATTGAACTCGAATATATATAACCAGCATATAATTCCTTATATGATGATCCNCACATATTACATATATCAAAAAGGTTTCCGTCCTCACAGAGAGCCGAACTGCACCCATCCGCTTCCCGTATACCGGTACTGTGCCTGCATCAAACCCGGACCGATCAGTTCAGAGATTTTCTCAGACCCATACCCGGTTATACAGTAAATTTTTCGAGTGCAGTTGTCAAGCTGTTCGGGTTTCTTGTCATCTCAGCTCCCCTGCCTATTAACTATAAGAATACCACCCTTATTTCCATTAATATTTCACACTGATATAACACCATATTTATCCGGCTGCATACAGGCTATCCCCATCCGGTGCAGAAGTGCAAGAACTGTTTTGCAAATTGTACAAAAATTTTCGTAAAAATACCAAAACTTTTTACAAAAAATAATTGACAATTCACCCTGACCGTGTTAAAATTTTATCAAAGATAGTTAAATATTTATCAATGTTCNCATCAATCAAGAAGAAAATGGTAACCAGGGATTTGCGGTAAGCAACGGTAAAGGAGGGTTAGATATGACTAAGACAAGAAAATACGAAATCATNGACAGCGTCCAGAAGCTGGAAGCAGCAGTTGTACGCGTAAGAGAAGCTCAGAAGATATATGCAGGTTATACACAGGAACAGGTCGACAGGATCTTTTTCGAAGCAGCCATGGCTGCAAACAGGGAACGTATACGCCTGGCAAAAATGGCGGTGGAGGAGACCGGCATGGGCGTCGTGGAAGATAAGGTCATCAAAAACCATTACGCATCTGAATATATTTACAATGCTTATAAAAATGTGCAGACATGCGGAGTCATCGAAGAGGATAAGGCATGCGGCATCAAAAGGATCGCCGAGCCGGTCGGCATCCTGGCAGCAGTCATACCGACCACGAACCCTACCTCCACAGCGATATTCAAGATACTCCTGGCTCTGAAAACCAGGAACGGCATCGTTATAAGCCCTCATCCCAGGGCAAGGNAGTGCACGGTCGAGGCCTCTAGGATCATACTCGAGGCGGCAGTCAAAGCCGGAGCACCTGAAGGGATAATCAGCTGGATCGATGTTCCGTCCCTGGAAATGACCAATTATATAATGAAGCAGTCTGATTTGATCCTTGCCACCGGCGGACCCGGCATGGTGACGGCTGCATATTCCTCCGGCAAACCGGCCATCGGCGTAGGTCCCGGCAACACCCCGGCTATTATCGACAGCTCAGCAGACATACTGCTGGCGGTCAATTCAATAATACATTCGAAGACCTTCGACAATGGGATGATCTGTGCATCCGAGCAGTCAGTCATAGTTGACGATGATATCTATGATGAAGTAAAGGCTGAATTTGCCAGACGGGGATGCCATTTCCTCAATGAAGATGAAACGCAGAAAGTGCGCGAAACAATCATCATAAATGGAAAGCTGAATGCCAGGATCGTTGGTCAGACAGCTCCGGCAATTGCTTCACTTGCTGGGATCAGCGTGCCGGAAAATACTAAGATACTGATCGGCGAAGTCGAAAAGACAGATCTTACCGAGCCCTTTGCATATGAGAAGCTCTCACCTGTTCTTGCCATGTACAGGGCAAAGGACTTCGGTGATGCCCTTGACAAAGCTGAAAGACTTGTAGCCGACGGAGGTTTCGGCCACACGGCTTCAGTGTATCTTGACACTGTACGCGCAAAAGACAAGCTGGATGAATTCGCAGCCAGGATGAAGACCTGCCGGATACTTNTCAACACGCCATCNGCCCAGGGCGGCATCGGCGATCTCTACAACTTCAGGCTGTCACCGTCACTTACACTGGGCTGCGGCTCCTGGGGCGGCAACTCGGTATCCGAAAACGTTGGCGTGAAGCATCTGATCAATATAAAGACGGTAGCAGAAAGAAGAGAGAATATGCTCTGGTTCAGGACCCCTGACAAGGTCTATATGAAAAGAGGCTGCCTCCCTGTTGCTCTCGAGGAACTCAAATATGTCCTCGGCAGGAAAAAGGTATTCATCGTTACGGACAGCTTCCTGTACAGCAACGGTTACACAAAGCCTGTCACAGATAAGCTCGATGAATTGGGTATAGTCCACACGACATTCTATAAGGTCTCTCCGGACCCGACTCTCGAATGCGCAAAGGAAGGCGCGGCGGCCATGAAAGCATTCGGGCCCGACTGCATAATCGCCCTCGGAGGCGGTTCACCGATGGATGCCGCCAAGATAATGTGGGTGCTTTACGAGCATCCTGAAGCTGACTTCATGGATATGGCAATGCGGTTTATGGACATCAGAAAGCGCGTTTACACTTTCCCGAAGATGGGTGAAAAAGCATACTTTGTGGCCATACCTACAACATCGGGCACTGGCAGTGAGGTCACACCATTTGCAGTCATCACCGATGAAAGCACCGGAGTGAAATATCCGCTGGCTGACTACGAACTGCTGCCGGATATGGCGATAGTAGACGCAGATCTGATGATGGATCAGCCAAAGAGTCTCACCAGTGCTTCAGGCATCGATGCACTGACACATGCGATCGAGGCATATGTTTCTATGATGGCTACCGATTACACAGACGGACTTGCTTTGAAAGCGATAAAAATGGTGTTCGAGTATTTGCCCCGGGCATATGAAAAAGGCGCAGCCGACCCGAAGGCCAGAGAGAAAATGGCCGATGCTTCCACTATCGCAGGCATGGCATTTGCAAATGCATTCCTCGGCGTCTGCCATTCGATGGCACACAAGCTTGGAGCGTACCACCACCTGCCTCATGGCGTTGCCAATGCACTGCTGATATCTGAAGTGATCCGCTTCAACGCAGCGGATGCTCCCGCAAAAATGGGTACTTTCCCGCAGTACGATCATCCGCGCACGCTGGAAAGATACACTGAGATAGCTGATTTCCTCGGTATAAGGGGCACGACTGATGGGGAAAAGCTGGAAAACCTGATCAGCGCCATAGAAGATCTCAAGAAGAAAGTCGGCATCAAAAAGAGCATCAGGGATTACGGCATAAAGGAGAAGGATTTTCTCAACAGCCTGGATGAGATGGCTGAGCAGGCTTTTGATGACCAGTGCACCGGCACAAATCCGAGATATCCTCTGATAAGCGAGATCAGGCAGATATACCTGGACGCTTACTATGGCAGGAAGCAAAGCCTGCGGGAGTCTGTAAAGGCAGAAGACAAAAACGAAAGGCGCAAAACTGCATAAAATAAGGGAGCGCCAATGAAGCGGTCACATGGGGTTTGATAAAACTTCACTGAACAGCTTCATCGGGTTTAGATAGAACCAGTCATGATCAAGCACTTTTGCTTGCAGTGACTGGTTCATTTTTTGCTATTGCAGGCGCAGATCCGGAAAATCAGTGGTACATTCGTTATCACATCAGATGATATATTTATGCCTGAAGATGTATACCGCTGGTTAACCTGTAAAAGCTGAACTGCCGGGGAATTCCCGGCAGTCCAACAGGGAGGTATGAAAAATTCCTATGCTGTTGATACCATTATTTCAGCTGGTTGTCTTGCTGATGCACGCAAAACAGCTTAAAATTTTGCAACTGGTGTATTGAAGAACATATGACAAAAAGTTTTGCTATTGACGATAAAGCATTGCAACTGTTATTCTCCGGAAGCATACTCGGTGGTCAATGAAGTGCGCGCTACGAAGATCTTCAGATGTCTCATGAAGCGCTTGTCCTTCTCTGCTATTTTCAGTCCGGCTCTGAATTTCCCGTCCAATGGTATGCAATATATCACTTTGCATTTTATCTCATATGGTATCCTGTCCAGCAGTATTCTTATTCCGAGTATCCTGCCGGTTTCGATTTCTTTGTCACAGATTATTCCGATACCGGCGACAGACAGATCCACCACCGTCAGATCCAGCGGGTTTCTCAGCTCGACAGGCTCTTTATCGATAGCTTCATACACTGAATCACAGGTGATCTTCTGTACATGCCTGACTCTTACAAAAAGTCTCCTTTCTGCCAGCACCTCTTTATCGAGCTTGTCGATTATAGCCCTGTCGTTTCCCCAGACATTTTCGTCCAACAACAGTGCTGACGTTCCCGGTCTGCCTTTATTTGCCGTGCCCGTCCTTTCGGATACGGCATTTCGCAGGGCTTGCGTCAACTGGTCATCACCGGTGCCGTGGGATCGGCCAGGCCTGTTTCCATATTTGTTCTGGTTGCTGCTGATAGTGATCTTGTTAGCCATGACCTCGCTCCTTACCCCTGGAATACCAATCCCCCATATATATCATAACATTTCGGCCGTAATGTAAAAATAGATGATATGTCCTATGGTATAGGACTTTCGGACTATTTTAGCACTATTTGAAGACTATTACGAAGCTGATCCACTCTTTCTCCTCTATACCCCCGCCGCTATCCTGATCTGCTCCTGATGGGCAGGAGTGATCTTCCCGTCCATATGTCGGGTGCTGTTTTTGAAATGGACATCGAAATGTCCGTTGAAGTTATTGCCGGTAATATACTGGATACCGTGTGGCATTGAGGACATCGAAGCCGCCAGCTTCCTTCCGCCTGTTTCGATAATCACAGCCCGCTCCTTCCACGAGTAAGTCCCTCCCCACACTTCCTTCATCACAGCAGCATCCTTCGCGGTCAGCGGTTCACAGTCGGCATGGTTTGCACCTATCGTCCTCTTTATCCTGAACTTTTTACCTGTCCGGAAATCTGTCACCAGGGCGACTGCGTTAATGGGGAACACATATTGGGCCTCTGTCCACCAGTCAAGATATTCCCCGTATTTCGGACCCGGTGTATCCTTTGTCGGTACTCTGTGGACCGGCACCATTATGGTCTGGCCCACTGACAGATAACTGTCCGCTGTCAGCCCGTTAACCTGCTGCAGCTCATGCATCGGTATACCAAACCTGATGCTGACATCCCACAGAGTGTCCCCCTGCACGACAGTGTACGGTATGAGGGACACCATATCGACAGTTGATGCACCGGGCGCAGAAGGAGTCTTTTTGCCATTTGGCCTGTAATACAGCCTTTGACCCGGGTAGATCAGATCCGAACTCAAGCCGTTCAGCTTCTTCAATTCATCAACGGAGGTGTTCAGGAGCCGGGCTATCATCCATAATGTGTCGCCGCTCTTTACAGTGTACTCAGAAGCCGNCGATGAAATATATGCAGTTCTTGTCGACTGATCCCATCTGACATCCATTCCAAGACATTCGCTTATAAATCTCAGCGGCACCATGGTCGTGCCCCTGTCCACATACGATGGCTGCATATTCATGCGCTTGCCGTTGACAAAGGCATGATCTGCTCCGATGACAAAGGCGATCTTTTTTTCACCCTTGTTGATCCCCACCGTTTTCGACTCGCCATTCCACCATACTTCACAGCCCAATGCCTCAGCCACACTCCGGACCGGAACAAAGGTGGTGCCGTTTATGATTATCGGCTGTCTCGGGAAGCTGTGGATTACACCATTTATTATTATCCTGTCGGGGAATCCGACAGACTGTGATGACATTACCGGGGCAGAAGCATTCGAAGCGGCAGGCGTGGCTAAATGCAGCGTTGCCACAAGCAAAGAACCTGCCATTATTTTTACAACGCTTACCCTGATATTCCCGAAGTTGTCCCGCAAATACTTCCTTACGCTGCGGTCAAGTCTGCCGGAGCTGCGTCTGCCTCCGGGAAATCCCAACTCCTTTGAAAACTCGGTATCATTCGGGTCGAGATACAGTATCACGGTATAACCGTCTTTTCCTCCAACCAGATCGTGCTTAATAAACATCCCCATAACTGATCCTCCTTGCTCAGTTATTTTTCTCAGAACAGAACAATTTATGAGTCAGCTGAAAAATAGCATTNACCGGCATATCAGTGAGTCTCACCGCACATTACCCGATACGGCAAAAAAATGCTATAATTGTACACGTACAGGCAAACAGTACCTGTACATCAGCGGTATCATCCGGATCGATCTTACATTTTTACGGAGATACTTATTTAGCCAGGCGATTGCGACTTTCTGATACATATTGGAGGATCATATGGGTACAATACACAGCTTCGAAAATGAAAAACTGATCATTTGTACCATGTACAGTGACCCGGCCTTCCTGGAGAAGGCTGAAAATATGCTGATCAGCGAGTTTGGCCCGTATGATCTGGTATCTGCAGATTACCCCTTTTCAGAGGATTTTTCCGCATATTATGATGGGGAACTGGGCGGAAAAGCCATCCGCAGGATCTACAGTTTCGAACAGTGCATAGATCCCTCCCGTCTGGCCGCAGTCAAAACCCTCACCAATTCCTTTGAAAACACACTCAGCGAAGACGGTAATCGCAGGGTCAATCTGGATCCCGGGCTGCTGAACCAGGGGAGGGTGGTGCTGGCTTCGACGAAAAACTCCGGTATCAGGATACCTCTGTCGGGCGGCATCTACGCAGAGATCACGCTGTTCTTTGCCCGGGGTTACTGGAATGTCCTTCCATGGACGTACGTAGATTTTCAGAGCAAAACAGTCCATGATTTTCTGCTGGATGTGCGCAAAAAATACCTCCGACAGCGCAGGACCTGGTTAAACAGTAAATAAAGGAGGTCACCCCAGCTGTACCATTGCAGAACTGCGGGGACCATCCCGGCCGGCAGGGTGACCGATGCCTGTTCATCCGGGATACATTTGAAAATAACTTTTACATTTTACTCAATAATGCTATAATCAAAAAAAATATTTCAGGAGGCAAATATGAAGCAGGATATGATAGTGATCCTTGACCTTGGCAGCACAATGAATACCGATATCGCCAGGGCTGTGCGCAATATCGGCGTATACAGCGAGATACATCCCCACGACATCACACCGGAGGAACTGTCGAAACTCCCCAATGTGAAAGGTATAATAATAAACGGCGGTGAAAATAACATCGTAGACGGGGTCAGAATAGACGTATCCAGGGCAGTGTATGATGTCGGCATTCCCGTGTTGGCAGTGGCACACGCGCCGGCGGACTGTGAATTGACCCTGCAGGAATGGCCTGCATCCGAAGAAGAGCTTGCTTTAGTCCTGAAATCATTCGTTTTTGGCACCTGCAAGGCGGAACCCAACTGGAACATAAAGAATTTCATAACAGATCAGATCCAGATCGTCCGGAGACAAACAGGAGACAAGAAGGTACTGCTCGCCTTATCGGGTGGTGTTGACAGCTCTGTTGTCGCCGCACTTCTGATAAAAGCTATCGGTAAACAGCTTGTATGTGTCCACGTCAACAACGGACTGATGCGCAAGGGCGAATCGGAGGAAATCGACGAATTGTTCAGAAACCAGCTTGACGCCAACCTGATACATGTGGATGCCAGCCAGCGGTTTTTGTCAAAACTCGAAGGCGTTTCTGATCCTGAAGAGAAGAGGAAAATAATAGGCAATGAGTTCATCCGGGTATTCGAAGAGGAGGCCCGAAAGCTGTCAGGTATCGAGTTTCTGGCACAGGGCACAATTTATCCGGATATCGTCGAAAGCGGCACCAAGACTGCAAAAGTCGTCAAATCACACCACAATGTGGGCGGACTTCCTGAAGACCTTCAGTTCACATTGATCGAACCGCTCCGCTACCTGTTCAAGGATGAAGTAAGAGAATGTGGCCTTGAGCTTGGACTGCCGGAGTCGATGGTGTACCGCCAGCCCTTTCCCGGACCTGGCCTCGGCGTCCGCTGCCTCGGTGCAATTACGAAAGACCGTCTTGAGGCAGTGAGGGAATCGGATGCCATCCTGCGTGAGGAGTTTGCGAAGGCCGGCCTTGACAAAAAGGTATGGCAGTACTTTACTGTAGTGCCTGATTTCAAATCAGTGGGCGTTAAAAACAATGCGAGGAGCTATGAATATCCGGTGATCATCCGGGCCGTCAACACCATCGATGCCATGACAGCCACCATCGAGCAGATCGAATGGCCTGTACTGCTGAGGATCACAGACCGTATACTGGCAGAGGTGCCGAATGTGAACCGCGTATGTTATGACCTGAGTCCAAAGCCCTGTGCCACGATCGAGTGGGAATGATAATAATCAGCTTTCATCTTTTTTGATAACAGAAGTATCAGTACCGGGTGCAGAGGCATCGNTATGGTAGCAGATGTGTCGCTGCCCGGAGCAGAAGTAACACTGTCAGGGGCAGAGACATAGTTGCCGTGAGCAGAAGTGTGTTGCGGCAGCAGAGGTCTCACTGCCAGTAACAGAGGTATCGCAGCCGATATCATTAGCATCCGCGGATCAAATAAATTCGCCCACCGCTTCATTCGCGAGGCGTGTGATCAATACTGCCATTTCCCCCGGCGTCCGTGGATCGCTGTCAAAGAGCCACTTGCGTATCACGCCTATGCAGCCCGTGGCAACGTAAGTATAGATATAATCCACCGTGGATTGGTCTACGGATTTCTTTTTCCGCCACTCCAGCACTATGCGATCTTTTATTATCTGCATGACATAGGTCTGGAAGTCTATATCAACGTTCATTCCAAGCAGCACACGACACAGCTCACTGTTTTTGTCTATGTATTCAAAAATCATCGTGAGCATCTCCAACAGGCCGGTCTCATCGGCTTTCAGACCGCTGTCCAGATAGGAGGTTATGTCGGCTATGAGCTCATCGGAGATTTTTCTCAGAAGATCGAACTGGTCCGTATAGTGGGTGTAAAAGGTTGCACGGTTGATATCAGCCAGCTCGCACAATTCCTTCACGGTTATCCTGGATATGGGCTTCGTCTGCAGCAGTTTTATAAGGCTTTCCCGCAGAACCATCTTTGTATATTTTACACGTCTGTCCGTAGCCATAATTGCCTCCTCAACAAATCATGCCTGGAATGTTGATTATATTTCATATTGTAAATATAATCTATCCATGAAATATAGTCAACAATGAGTCAGATACTGCCGTTCCTGACCAGCTGCAGCATCTCCTGCTCCCGCCAGGCAGGAGATACGACAATCTGTCGGCCAAAACCCGCTATCCTCCATCTGCATGCCACGGCTCCACCTGACAGAAGATACAGCAGTGGAAATCATGTGTTGCCAGGTTATATCAAGTGCTATAATAGTAGTGAATAAAGCAAAAACAACGCCAAAGCGGAGATGTCACATATCTGATAACGATGTCAGATGATGATGACAACATATAATAATGATGACAGATTATAATAACTGCAAAGAAAGTATGAAAAATAAGCTTACCGAGTACTGCAGATCGCTGGATATTGAACATATCGGCATCGCTCCCGCTGAGTCTTACAGGGATTTTGAAAAAATCTGGCGCAGCCAGATCGCTAAAGGCCGCATAAGCGGTTTTGAAGAAAAGGACCTTGCAAAAAGAGTCTTTCCGGAGCTGACCCTCCAGGGTGCGCGCTCAGTGATCGTCTGCCTTTTCCCGTATTATTCGGGGCCCGGTGAGAATGCAAACATCTCAAAATCCGCATTCAGCATTGACTACCACCTCATTGTCACTGAAAAGCTCAACAGCATAGGAAGGTTCCTGGAAAGCAGTATCAACGACTTTCGTTACATGGCCTTCGTGGACAACGGGCCCTTCAGCGACAGGTATCTGGCCTGGAAAGCCGGTCTTGGCTTCTGGGGCATAANCAATCATATAATCACAGACCAATACGGTTCCTATGTCTTTATCGGATATATACTGAACAACTACCCCTTTGAGCCTGACGCCCCGCAGGACAGGACCTGTCTCCGGTGCTTCAGATGCGTCAGGAGTTGCCCGGGGCAATGTATCATGGGTGATTTCACGATAGACCCTCAGAAGTGCAAGTCTTATATAACGCAGAAAAAAGGCGAACTGACTGCAGAGGATATCGAAATACTGAAAAAGACCGNCCTTATCTGGGGATGCGATGTGTGCCAGGATGTCTGTCCCCATAATAAAAATGTTCAAACCACTCCAATGGAGGAGTTTAAAAAGAATCTGCTGCCCAGTATCGATATCGATGAGCTCAGACAGCTGTCAAACAGGGAGTTCAGGCGGAAATACGGCAACAGGTCATTCAGTTGGCGGGGCAGAGACATTTTGATCAGAAACCATGCGATCATACATAAGAGTAAAGAATAGCCGGAGAACACAGAATAGTTGATCGGGTGCTGAATAATCGGTGAGTACTGAACAGTCGGACAGGTATAGAATGTACGGTCGGGTACAGAACAGTCGGACAGGAACGGAATAATCGGAGGGATACTGCTCTCCGCTGTGATTGCAAAACCGGGCTGCTTTATCTATAATATATTTGTCCGTAATATATTTGCCCGGGATGTTTCGCCAGACATGCATTTGTCTGAATTGTTTTTGTCCTTTTGATGTTCTTGCACTTCTGACAGGGCATCTTTCAAAAAAATGCCGGGACGCACCGGTACAGTTGTTGATCTGTCATTGAATTGGTTTTGTTCAATATTATGGAGGAGGTTTCAAAATGGCTTGTGAATCTACTGTTAAATGCACCTGCTCATATCCTTGTCCGAGGCGCGGCAAATGCTGCGAATGTGTAGCCTATCACCGCAGAAACGGAGAAGTTCCCGGCTGTTTCTTCTCTGCTGCCGGCGAGAAAACATATGACAGGTCTATCGAAAACCTTTACAGGGACTATAAAAAGAACGGCTGACAGTTTAAGCGCTGAGGAAAATTGAGCTCTTTCATTCAAGGCTTCTGATAAAGCGTTCCTTTAAAGCCTTTCAATGAAGGCTATATTGAAGGCTTTCTTTGATGGCTTTCTTTACAGCTTTCATTGAAGGCTTTCAATATTGAAACTATATCCAGGACTTTAACTGTATTTTTGTCAGCCACCCTGTTCAACTTTTCAGCTACTCACCAAAAAGCTGCATCTGTCGAGTATGCCCCGCATGTATGCAATGAGCACACCGTAGTTGGTCATTGGTACATGCTGTTCCTGTGCACTCTTTCGTCTGTATCCCATCTCCCTTTCGTTGAGCATGCAGCCTCCGCAATGTACGACCAGCCTGACTCCTGAAAGATNATCAGGAAACGCCGTTCCGGAGGTGAATCTGAAATCGAAACGCTTGCCTGTGAATTCCGTTATCCAGCGGGGCAGTTTTACAGTCCCGATGTCTTCGCATTGCCTGTGGTGGGTGCATCCTTCTGAAATAAGTATGGTATCGCCTTCCTCAAGATCATTCAGCGCTTTTGCACCACTGACCGCTGATTCCAGTCCTCCCCTGTACCTGGCAAAAAGAATGGAAAACGAGGTAAGCGGTATANCTTCGGGTACGATCGATGACACTTTGTCAAAGACCTGACTGTCGGTTATTACAAGATCCGGCTTTTTGCCAAGCCCGGCCAGTGTCTCCTGCAGCTCCGTATCCTTTNCAACGATGGCTGCAGCCCCGGTATCCAGTATATCCCGAATCGTCTGCTGCTGCGGCAGGATAAGTCTCCCCTTCGGAGCCGCATCATCTATGGGGACCACCAGCACCACAAAATCATGAGGTCTTATAATATCGCCGACCAGCCTGCGCTTCGGCTCCTGTCTGACTGCCAGGGCCGTTATCATTTCTCTCAGTTCATCTATATTCCGGCCTGTTCTGGCACTGACATGTATTTCCCGACATTTCGCCTGATCCCTGTCTGCCTTGCCTTCCAGGCCGTTCTGTCCGGTACCGGTATCCGATACCGCATCCTCTCTGTATCCCACCAGGTCGGTCTTGTTCCAGACGATCAGATAATCTATGCCCCTTTCTTTGAAAAGACCTATAAGCTCTTCATCATGCCGAGTGATGCCAACAGCCGAGTCGACGACCAATACGGCCAGATCTGTCCTGTTCAGTACCTGGCGGGTTTTTCTGACCCGCAGTTCGCCCAGCGTACCGTCATCATCAAAACCCGGAGTGTCTATAATAACGACGGGACCAGCCGGTGGCAGCTCCATTGCTTTGAATACCGGGTCAGTGGTGGTTCCCTTCACATCCGAAACCACCGAAAGCTCCTGCCCGGTCACAGCATTCACTATACTCGATTTTCCGGAATTACGCCTTCCGAAAAAACCTATATGGATACGCTCCGATGATGGCGCAGCATTCAGACTCATATACATACCTCCCTGCCTTTTGCTTCTTCTGCCAGTTCTCTGTTTTCCAACACTGCAGGTGAAATCTTTCAGTTTGCCATCGGACCTGCCAGTTGCAACTAACCTGCCGATCGCACCGGACAGCTGACCCGACCCATCCGGGGAAATACTGATCGATGCAGGCTCTTCAGGCTCCGGTCGCCACCTGTCATGCAGCCGTCAGAATCTGAAGTCCCGACTCCCCTTCCGGATACTGTCAATATTTTTTATGGCGATTTCCCTGACCTTCTCATTGGGGATATTGTTCAATTCCTTTTTAATGAGCATCTCACCGACTGCCCTGGTTTCTGCAGAAGCATAATCCTCAAGATATTCCATCAGCGTCATCAGTGCGTTGGGATGGCAACAATTCAGTATCTGGCCACTTTTACACAGGCTCATGAACCTGTCGCCGGTCCTGCCCTCCCTGTAACAGGCTGTGCAAAAGCTCGGGATATAGCCCAACTCGATAAGCCATCTGACTACCTCATCCAGTGTCCTTCTGTCACTTACGTCAAACTGCTCAGAATTCTGATCTTCCTCCTCCGGCTCACAATAGCCTCCAACACTGGTCCTTGAGGCGCCGCTGATTTGTGAGACTCCCAGGTGCAGCAGGCGCTCCCTGCACTCCTTGCTCTCTCTGGTCGATACGATAATACCGGTATACGGTACCGATATGCGTATGCATGCCACTATTTTTGCAAAAGTGTCATCATCGATCCCGTTGTCGAACTTCGACGGGTCAATGCCTTCTGCAGGCTTGATCCTCGGAACGCTGATGGTATGAGGCCCAACGCCGTATACCGCTTCCAGGTGCTCTGCATGCATCAGCAGCGCTGCGAACTCATAGCGGTACAATTCAAGCCCGAACAGCACGCCAAGGCCCACATCGTCGATCCCCGCCTGCATNGCCCTGTCCATGGCCTCTGTATGAAATGCATAATCGTGCTTGGGTCCTGTCGGATGGAGCCGTTCGTAGCTCTCCTTATGGTAGGTCTCCTGGAACAGGATATACGTGCCTATCCCGGCATCCTTCAGTTTTCTGTAATCCTCGACAGTAGTTGCAGCGATGTTGACATTCACCCGCCGTATGGCTCCGTTTTTGTGCTTAATGCTGTATATGGTGTCAATGCTCTCCAAAATATACTCTATCGGGTTGTTTACAGGATCCTCTCCTGCTTCTATGGCAAGCCTTTTGTGCCCCATATCCTGAAGCGCTGTGACTTCCCTGCGGATCTCCTCCTGGGTCATCTTCTTTCTTGTGATGTTCTTATTTTTATAGTGGTATGGACAGTAGACACATCCGTTGACACAGTAGTTTGACAGATACAGTGGTGCAAAAAGCACAATCCTGTTGCCGTAAAAGTCCTTCTTGATCTGTTCGGCAAGTGCATATATCTCCTGATTCCTGTCCTCCAGCTCGCAGTCGAGCAGAACTGCTGCTTCTCTGTGTGACAATCCTCTGCGCTGCCTTGCCTTTTGTATTATACTGTCGATGAGCTCGGCATTTCGCCTGTTCTCTGACGCATATTCAAGCGTGTCGAGAACCTCCTGATGTGAAATGAATTCTGAAGCCTTCAATGATTTTGGATCGTACATGATAATCCCCTTTCTTTTTCGGGTCAGAAGCCCTTCAGGTTTCCGGCGCTTTCTTTCCCTTCAGTATCGGGATCCGGACCGGCCGCTCCAGCCGGTACTTCAAAGGATCTCTCCATATTCACCACGGATATACGGCTGTGCCGCTTCCGGTGTATATAAGCCTGCTGTTTCCGGAGTTATATGTCGTGCTATCTCCGGTAGTATTGGGCTGACCGCTCGCAGGTGGCTATGCTTGCTGGTGATGCAGCCCTGTGATCTTCATTGGACACTGCTATGCTGTGCTGGTGGTGTAAGCCTTGTGATCTCCCCTGGACACTGCTATGCGGCAGCCGATGCTTTCGATCCTTTTTTCAAGGCAGTGCCGGCATTCAGCAGCCTCATCCCCTGTGCAGATCTTGTTGTCATAGAGCATGTATTTCTGCCTGACACTGGTCGGCGACAGGTTCGGCATCACAACATTGGCACTGCCAGGATACCCAGTTCACGGCCCTGCGGGTCTATAGTCCCCAATGCGGTGGTCGCAGGCAGCAGTACAGTCGGGAGCATCAGGCGGATGACAGCAAGCAGATACAGTGTCAGTTCCAGTGTCCCTGCCTCCATACCGGCAAAAGGTGTCGCATGATGAGGAATGAATGGTCCTATGCCGACCATGTGGGGCTCGAGTTCCTTGATGAACAGCAGATCTTCAACGATATGGTCCACGGTCTGGAATGGCGATCCGACCATGAATCCGCATCCGACCTGGAACCCGATTTGTTTCAACTCATACAGGCATTTTTTTCTGTTTCTCAGGGACATCCTGTCAGGATGCAGTCTGGCAAAATGAGCTTCATCAGCAGTTTCATGGCGCAGCAGATAGCGGTCCGCACCGGCATCGTAAAAAGCCTTGTATTCCTCATAGCTCCTCTCCCCGATAGACAGCGTAACAGCACAGTCCGGGAATTCTTCTTTAATGGAACGTATTATTGCGGTCATCTTTTCAACGGTATAATAACCGTCTTCGCCGCCCTGCAGCACGAATGTCCTGAAGCCGAGGTCATATCCCGTACGGCAGCATTCAAGTATCTGACTTTCAGTCAGACGATAACGCTGCGCACTGCTGTTGCTTTTCCGGATACCGCAATATAAACAGTCGTTCCTGCAGTAGTTGGTGAACTCTATAAGGCCGCGGATATACACATCATGACCATAGTTCCTGACACGGGCCTCTCTGGCCTTTTCAGACAGATATCCGTACAGTTCGTCATTGCGGTTGCTCAGCAGCGCCCTGAATTCATCCGGCAGAAGCCTGCCCGTATGGTAGAGTTTATCGATTAGTTGCTTCATTTGCTGACCTCGTTNCCTGATCCATTTTNNATGAATTGTCCAATCATCTGCTATTTCAAAAGGCAAAACTCTTGTCATCTGTTGTCCAAAAATGAATATAAACTGGTTACTCGTCTGCTGTTCCAAAAGACAGCTTCGAATAGGCGGTCTTCGCGCTTATGCCCGGCAACCTTCCTATCTTCCCGGACATGGCACTTATAACATCATTGGGAGCATCGACGGCGATACTGATTATGCTGATGCCCTTTTCCCTGTAGGGAAGTCCCATCCTGCCGATGATATAGTCGGCATATTCATGCAGTATCGCATTGAGCCTGGCCGTCGAACCACGATCCTCGACAATGATGCCGATTATAGCCACTCTGGTTTCCATGTTCAGATACCTCCGGATAATTTGCTTTGTCACTGCTTCCCTGCGCCTTTGCCCGCTTCCGCAGCCAATGCCGGTGTGACAGATTTCCTTTTATATTCACTGAAAAACCATATATACTGAAAAAGCGCCCCGAAAGGCGCGCAATTATACTAAGTATGATGATCACTGTATTATCGCTGTGCCTTTCGCCTCATGATACATTGGTTCCGGAAAGGATCTTCTTTGCAGGGATTTACCGGATCATTCCGGTATCCCGCCGGGATCTCCTCACCCAAAACCTCTATTCGGCGTCAGTCGCTGTTTTTATTGTTTATCTGTATGTGCTTCGTCCGGAGAAATGCTTTAGAAACCTGTATGATCGGGATCCTGTATGATTGAGATTCTGTAAGGCCGGGATCCTGAAAAATCGGAATCCTGTATGAACGGGATTCTNCAGCATGNTTCCGGGCTTGCTATAATTCTCATGTTATCCCTGATCATGTAATTCTCGGGACTCAGCATAATTAGCATACCACATTGTCATCTTTTTGTCAATGTGCGCAGGAGTCAGGTCAAGCTGTCAAGTCGATCCTGAAAAGCTTCGCCCCATGTGAGGGCACAACAGCCTCAAGATCTGCATCCCTGCACACTGCGGTGTCGCCGCTCCACAATTCCTCAACTCTGTAACCCATAAATGAATCTATGTCTGCCAGTTCCAATTCCTCAGTACGGACTGTGATGCTGCGTTCTTCTTCACTCAAATTGAAAACTGCCACATAGATATTCCTGCCATCTGTATCATCAGATATCCACACCGCCTGCTGATCATCTCTCATGATCTGCCTTGCTCCGCAGGAATGGGACAGGAGTCTGAGCACCCTGCTGTTCGTGATAAGAGACTCAGTCCATTCATCGAGCCTTGTAAGCTCAGCACCGAGCATCATCGGCGATCTGAACATGCACCACAGAGTCATCATGGTGATCTGTTCATCTCTTGAGAAATTTGTATATCGCTCCTGACCGAACCCTTTCCCTATATACCCCAGCGGAAGCATATCACAGTCGGGCCAGCATCCCGGCGCGACATGATCCTGCCACATTTCGCACCGCTCGAACATGTTCTTCAGTAGCGGCCAGTTATCCCAGAAATCATCCGTTATCCTCCACATGTTCGCATGCTTCTTATAATGCCAGGCCTGATCGACCAGCGCAGGCCCGGGTGACAAGCTCAGGACCATCGGCCGCCCACAGCGCTTTATGGCTTTATGGATCATCTCTGTTTCAATCTTAGCCGACGGCATGTCATGTCTGCAGATATCATCGACCTTCACAAAATCAACACCCCACCGGGCATAAAGCTCGAACANCGAATCATAATACTGCTGCGCTCCATCGGCTTTTACATCCAGCCCATACATATCCGGATTCCAGCGGCAAATAGAATACGGATCAGCTATTTCGCCGGCTGTTGCGGTGGTGCCTTTGATCTTCATATGGTTGTGTGCTGCNATCCTGGGGATGCCCCGCATCATATGTATCCCGAACTTAAGACCAAGGCTGTGGACATAATCAGCCAGCGGCCTGAAGCCCTGGCCTCCTGCTGCCGAAGGGAACCTGTCGGGACAGGGAAGCAGTCTCGAGTACTCATCGATCTCCACCTTCCCGAAAGGTATATACTGATATTTGTCCCGTTTCGATCCGGTATCATATGCATACCACTGGATATCGACCACGACATATTCCCATCCGTACTGCTTNAGACGGGCCGCCATCACATCTGCATTCGCCTTTACCCGGTCTTCGGTAACAGTCGTGTCATAATAGTCATAACTGTTCCACCCCATCGGCGGTGTAAGCGCATAACTGTTCTTGTTCATTCAGTTCGCCTCCCAAATAAGTGTTGTCACCGGCACATCGATCGTTCATCAACTCCGGCGGCAAACAAGTGTCGTGGCCGGCACGACACTTGTTGCGTTCCAATAACTATTTCACAAAACGGAACCATCTGAAGTCAAAATTGCTGCCGGGCAGGAATGTAAAGCTCACCTTCCTCACGCCTTTTACGCTGTCAAGGTTGAACTCGTGCTCGATGCAGTCATCCGAATACGGCACTTCGACGATCTGGACAATGTCCTCATCCCCGCTGACGAAATGGATGTTGATGGTGTTCACATCATTACGCGACCTTCCGCATATCACCAGCTTGCTGAAGCCTTCTTCGCCGAAATCCATGTTTTCGAATTCCAGTGCCACGTTGTTGCCTATCTTCTCAACGGCATCTTCAGTCAGCGTGTAGGAATCGCCATATATCCTGTTGTTTTCAATGGCATACAGCTTCTGATATGCCTTTTCATACCGGGTGAACCGGAAACCCTGTATATTCACCATATCCTTGCCGCCAATGCTCAGTGTCGTGATCCCCTTCAGTCTCCTGGGGAGCTTGTAGGTTTCTGCCTGATATGTGAGATAGATGCACTTTTTCTGGTAAGTGGTCCTGAGAAGCGGTTCCGCATCTTCTTCTCCGGGAACACCCTCCCATATCTCTATCGGAATCCTGTCATCGCCGAGGAAATAGATCGGTATCGTAATCTCATCAGAACCGTACTCACCGAAATCGATCCCTCTGAAGCCCACATATGCGATTTCCTCATCAGCTATCTGGACCCCACCGAGCAAACCGCTCTTGAGCGTTGTTGTACTCGCATTATAAAGTCCGGCAGGGATGAACTCATAGGGATCCATCACGGTATCCCCAAAGCCGCTTATTTCAAATTCAAGCTCAGAAATGACCTGCGGCAGTTTGCGCCCGTTCCGGGCAATACAGCGCAGTCGGAATTCGCCATCTGCCAGTGCCGTTACCACAGCTTCCTTCCCGCTGGTCTCCACCTTCGCTATATTCGTGACGATACCATGCGATGTCACTGCCTTCCACTCTATCTCATCATAAGTAGCATTTCCGGGCCGCAATACTGCAGTTACTCTTGTCGTCGGATTGTCCTTGTCAAGATGGTTCTTTCCATGGTTGAACAGCTCGATCTTTCTTATCGGTATCTCGTTGACCGGCTCGGATTTTTTGTTCTCAGTAAATGCTGAGACACCGGGTATCTTCTCGCATGGTACCGCTTCAAAAACCAACTCCTCAGTCCCGAGTCCCGGTGAAGAGACACTGAACCTGATCTGACCGGGCTCCTGCTTTGCAGCTACCATGGCCAGCAGCTTGCCTGAGAAAAGCCTCCTGCTGGTGCCCTTGTACTGATCGAAATCAGTGCTGTCCCCGTTGTCCAGTCCGACCAGGCGTCCTGCACCGCTCACAGTGACCTCGACCCGGTTATTTGCATTTGCAACGGGGATGCCATCCTTGTCAGCCATGGATATCTCGACGAATATCATATCCAGGCCATCAGCTTTCATAACGGTCTTATCCGGACTGAGCACTATTCGGGCAGCGTCACCGAAAGAGCTTTGAGTATCAGTGGCAATGATCCTGCCGTCTTCATCGTACGCCACAGCCTTCAGGACACCCTTGCGATACGGGATCCTCCATTTGCCACTAAGCTGTTTCCCTTTGACATGATCTATTTCTGCCGTGCCCAGGGATCCATCGTTGAAAAACAACTCCACCTTCGGCGCATTGGAATATACTATGACATCTATCAACTGCCCTTCATTGAAGTCCCAGTAAGGCAGGATGTGGACCATCGGGTTTGTCTTATAGTCGGTCCATGCTGACTGGTACAGATAGAAATTGTCTTTTCTGAAGCCCGCAGTATCGATCTGCCCGAAATATGAATTTTTCGTAAAATAAGGTGTGGGTTCGCCGATATAGTCGAAACCGGTCCATATGTACTGTCCCAGGCAGAACTTCGCATCCCTGTCCTCGATGATATTGTACTGTGCATTCTTTGCGCCCCAGGCTGTGGTGCAGTTGTCCAGGGAGGAGCACTGCTCATCTTCATGGGTCATGACCACCACATCCGCAGGGAAATGGTATATACCTCTGCTCTGAAGGGTCGATGCNGTTTCGCTGCCGTAAATGACCCAGTGCGGGTACTTCTTGTGGTGCTCGTGATAGAGTGACTCCGCATAATTATACCCGGCCACTTCCACCTCTTCCATGCACCTTTGCGCATTATCCCATCTCATATAATTGGAACCGATGGTTACATAACCGTTCTGTTTGGGATCATGTTTCTTCACCAGATCCCTCAGCATCTTCGTGATCTCGAGCCCTCTTTCATCTGCGTGGGTGTCATATATCTCATTGCCGATACTCCACATGATGATGCTCGGGTGGTTCCTGTCCCTCCGGACCCAACTGGCCACATCTCTTTCGCACCACTCATTGAAGAATCTGGCATAGTCATATTCCGTCTTGCTTCTCTCCCACATGTCGAAGGATTCGGATACGATCAGCACACCCATCTCATCGGCCAGATCCATCAGTTCCACCGCCGGCATATTGTGAGAAGTTCTTATGGAATTTACCCCCATTTCCTTCAGCATTGTTATCTGGCGTCTCAGTGCCGTCTTGTTCATCGCTGCACCAAGGGCACCCAGATCATGATGCTCGCATGTCCCATGGAGTTTTACATGGACATCGTTCAGGAAGAATCCCTCATTGCAGTCAAAACGCAACGTTCTGAAGCCAAAATTCTGGAGAACGGTATCTTTCACCTGTCCCTCAACTATCAGTTCAGATTTCAGCTTGTACAGGTACGGATCTTCAAGACTCCACAAGCGTGGATCCCCGACAGTGAGCACCTGGCTGTCGACAACAGTATCATGGCGCAGAGCCGCCTTTTGCTCGCATACGGCAGTCACATTGCCATCGGCGTCAATGATCGTATGCCTGACGACGGCATCCTGGTTTTCGCCTGCAACATCGCCGTATTTGTCGGATTCGTCTATGATTTCAGCATCCACCTCCACCTTCCAGCCCTCTGCTCCTTTTTTGGCTGAAATATAGATGCCGTCAGAAACGAAATGAGCAGGCTCGGTGGCGATCAGCCACACATTGCGGTAAATACCCGCACCGGAATACCAGCGGCTGTTGGGACTGCGGTAGACTACCCTCACCTTTATCTCATTTTCACCGGGCACCAGGTGTTCCGTTATATCGAATTCGAAAGTGGAGTAGCCATACTTCCACTCACCCGCCTTCTTTCCGTTGACAAAAACCGTGGAATCCATGTACACGCCTTCGAATCGTATGCTTATTACTTTATCCCCAATACTCTCAGGAACGAAGGTTTTCTTATACCAGCCTTCGCTCGCCTCGTACAGATTGTTGGTATCATAGATCAGCCAGTCGTGCGGCAGATCGATGTCCAACCACTCGATCCCGTCCTGATCCAACATTTCAGGCGGCGTGTCAAGTTTCTGCTTTGAGAATTTCCATCCGTCATTGAACAGTTTTTTGATCATAGATCGTTCCCTCCACTTGAATAAATCTGGAAAAGGCGGTAAGCCCGGACGCCATCCGCCGGCCCCGACAGGCGAACCACATGGTACGTCCAATTTTTACCCATATACTTATAATATAACACACGAAACTGTCTGCAGATATGGACTAATGTTGTTTGGATATGTCATAAGGGTTTTTTTTGCACAGTTTTTGCTGGACTGCGCACGCCAAAAAGCCGCCGGCATCCGCATTTATGCCGGCGGCTCATTCCACAGTGTCAGACTGCTGTCTCCGGTGTTTTCTGAGTCATCGAAATCTTCAGACTCTTCCAGACCTTCCGAATTTTCAAAGCTCCAGGTATTCGGTATCTCCAAAGTCTTCGATATCTTCAGTACTGATAACGTCGTTCAGCTCATCAACTGTTATGTCTTTGTTTATTCTGGCCGTAATAGGCATTGGGCCCATGCTTCCTCAGAAAATGCCTGTCAAGCAGGTAGCCGTCTATTGGCCCGATATCCGGACTGAGGGCAAATGTATTGAATGCCATCTTTGCGACTTCCTCCATGACAACGGCATTGACGACAGCGTCATGGGCGTCCTTGCCCCAACTGAAGGGACCATGGCCGCTTACCAGGACTCCGGGCACATGAAGGGCGTCAATATCTTTGAATGCTTCGACTATCACCTTTCCAGTATTGGCTTCATATTCGCCTTCGATCTCTTCCCTGGTAAGCTTTCTGGTGCAGGGTATCTTTCCGTAAAAATGGTCAGCATGTGTCGTTCCCAGCGCGGGGATGCTCCTTCCGGCCTGGGCCCAGCTCGTGGCCATGGTGGAATGGGTGTGCACCACTCCTCCAACTCCGGGAAATGCCTTATATATGGCTATATGTGTCGGTGTATCGGAGGAAGGCTTCAGCTCCCCTTCGNCCTGCCTGCCGTCAAGATCCACTACAGCCATGTGTTCAGGCCTCATTTCATCATAAGGCACTCCGCTGGGCTTTATGACTACAAGCCCCTGCTCTCTGTCGATACCGCTGACATTTCCCCATGTGAATGTGACCAGTCCATGTCTGACCAGATCGAGATTCGCCTTCAGAACTTCTTGCTTCAATGCTTCAAGCATGGTCTCCCTCCCTGTTTTTCAACTGGTTCAGGCTTCANCGGATGCAAGGCTGATCTGCTGTCCGCATATTTCCGTCAGCACTGTCTGTCTCACAAAAACCTGTCTCCTACTTCCCTGATACCGTCCTTTTTATCTCCTTNAGCCGCTTCATCACATCATTGGCTCCTCTTCCAAAATAGTCATGCAGCAGCTTGTACTCTGCATAAAGCTTCTTGTATATTTCCACATTTTCCGGGTTCGGCTTGTAATATTCCTCTTTTACCTTCGACATGTACTTAGCCGCCTCGAATATGGAATCATAACCGCCTTTTCCGCTGCCGGCAGCCACTGCCCCGAACATGGCCGAGCCCAGCGCCACAGTCTGCGGTGATGCGGATATCCTTATTTCCCTGTTGGTCACATCAGCATAAATCTGCATCATGAATTCGTCCTTCTCAGCTATGCCGCCGCACGCATACAGCTCATTTATCGGAACTCCGCTGTTTTCAAAGGTTTCGATTATCATATTGGTGCCGTAGGCAGTAGCTTCGATCAGTGCTCTGTATATCTCCTCAGGCCTGGTATTGAGGGTGCAGCCGATGAGTACCCCTGTCAGGTCTGCATCGACCAGCACTGACCTGTTGCCGTTCCACCAGTCCAGAGCGATGAGTCCGCTTTCGCCCGGCTTCTGTTTCTTTGCCTTTTCCCTCAGCAGCTTATGGATATTGATNCCCTTCTGCTTCGCTTCGTCTTTATACGAGGCTGGCAGACAGTTTTCGATGAACCACTCGAAATGGTCACCGACACAGGACTGCCCGGCTTCATATCCCAGGAATCCGGGTATTATACCGTCTTCCACCACGCCGCACATGCCTGGTACCATCTTCTCCTCAGTACCGAGCACCATATGGCAGGTAGATGTACCCATGATCATCAGCATTTTCCCGGGCTCCACGATGCCCACGGCAGGAACCGCCACATGGGCATCCACATTTGCTATCGCTACGGCAGTGCCCGGCAAAAGACCTGTCAGATCAGCCATCTCCTTTGTAAGCTCTCCTGCCTTCCCTCCCAGCGGATAGATATCTCTGCTGAGCTTCTCATCCACCAGGTCCTCAAGCCTGGGATCAAGTGCTTTGAAAAACTCTTTCGGAGGATAGCCCTCCCGCTTGCTCCAAATTGCCTTGTATCCTGCTGTACAGCTGTTTCTTCTCTCATTGCCGGTAAGCTTCAGTGTTATCCAGTCGGTGGCCTCTATGAATTTGTCTGCTGCCTCATAGATTTCAGGTGCTTCATCCAGTATCTGCATTATTTTCGGGATAAGCCATTCGGATGATATTTTGCCTCCGTATCTCTTCAGAAAACTGAGACCCATCGATTCAGCGGTCTCATTGAGTCTGTTCGCTTCAGGCTGTGCAGCATGATGTTTCCAGAGCTTCACATATGAATGAGGATTCGATTTGAACTCTTCCAGGAAGCAAAGGGGTGTTCCGTCTGCTTTGATCGGCAGCATGGTGCAGGCCGTAAAATCGATGCCGATTCCTATCACATCCTCCGGTGATACTCCTGCTTCCTTAAGCACGGCGGGTATGGTGACAGCCAGCACTTCAAGGTAGTCTGCAGGATGCTCCAGTGCCCAGTCATGCTCAAGCCTGGTTTTACCGTCAGGCAGATACTCATCCATTACTCCATGGGTATATTCTTTTACTGCGGTCGCTGCTATGTTGCCGGTATCCACTTCCACCAATACCGCCCTGCCCGATTGGGTTCCGAAATCGATACCCAGTGAATATTTTTTGTTTGACATTCTGAATTACCCCCTATAGCCTTAATTTTTTATTAGCCAAAACCATATAAATGGTCTGATCAGCCCGGACGTGACACACAAGAGTCTCTGACGGTCAGCTCAGGTACGATGACCTTTTCCTTAGCGGCACTGTCAGACATGACCTGACCGCTCATCAGTTCCAGAAGGAGCTCTGCCGCTGCTTCACCCAGCTTTTCCTTGGGATGGCCCACCGTAGTCAGCTTCACCGGGTTGTTCTGAGCCAGGTATGAATCATCGAATCCCACCACCGATATGTCATCGGGGACGCTTAATCCCAGCTTGCCCAACTGCTCGAGGACTTTCACCGCCACCATGTCATTGTAAGCTGCGATCGCGTCGATCCTTGTGCCGCTGCTGATAATGTCCCTCACTGCAATGCACGGTTTGGTGAATCTGTCCTCTGTATGGAACCACACCACCTTGTCAGGATCATACATGATACCGTTGTCAGCAAGTGCTCTCGCATAGCCTTTATGTCTGTTGATGCCCTGGATATCATCCGCCTTGAAAATGCCAAGTATGTTCCTGTGACCAAGCTTTATAAGATGCTCGACTGCAGAGTATTCACCGGCCTCATCGTCAAGCACCACCCTGGGCTTATCATCGAGAAGCTGATAATAGCCGTGGATGAAAACATAGGGTATCCTGTGCCTGTCCAGAGCCCTGTAATATTTGAGATTGCCGGAAAACAAAGCGCTCCTGGTCGGCTCTATGATAAGTCCCCCGACATCGTTTCCCAGCAGATCATCAAGACATGCCGCTTCCTTTTCGACGCTGTTGCCGGTGTTTTTCAGGATTATGCTGTATCCGTTTTCCGAAAGGACTTTGTCTATGCCCTGGATGAGCCTCGGAAATATGTATTCAGAAATATAGGTCGTGATAACCCCTATGTTCCTGGAATCTCTTCTGCTGGCGGTCCTGTCCCTGCAAAATGTCCCCTTTCCCTGCCGGGTATATAAAAAGCCTTCATTTACAAGCATAGAAATAGCTTTTCTCACTGTCTGACGGCTGAGCGAAAACTTTTCAGCCAGCGTGTTTTCAGAAGGTATCTTCTCCCCGGGCTTTATATTTCCCATCAGGATCTCATCTTTAAGAAAGGCTTTCAGCATCGAGTATTTCGTTTGATTTTCATCTTTTTGCATGGTTTGAAATTACCCGCCTTGTACGTACATGTTTATATAAAAAATTATACACCATCCCCGCACGATTATCAACGAAACAGTCATGTCGATTTGTGTCCGTAATGTCGATTTTCGCCGGTACACTTCGGAACCCACATGCTGCCGTCGAAGCCTCCATTGCTTTTATATTGCTGAAGTAGTAGAATATTTATATACACTTGTTCGTACATGTTATACTTGTAAGGAGGTATTGCATATGCTGGATCAGAAAAAACATACCTTCTGGTTTGTCACCGGAAGCCAGCACTTATATGGACCCGAGACATTGGAAATGGTAGATGCTCATTCGAGAACGATTTCCGGGGGTCTGGACAAAAACCCGTCAGTTCCGTACAAAGTAGTATTCAAGCCTGTACTCACCACACCTGAAGCCATCAGAAAGCTCTGCATCGAAGCCAATTCAGATGACAGCTGCGCCGGCATCATAACGTGGATGCACACCTTTTCACCTGCAAAGATGTGGATAGCAGGTCTGTCGGAGCTCCGCAAGCCCATGCTCCACCTGCACACACAGTTCAACCGTGATATTCCGTGGTCCGACATCGACATGGATTTCATGAATCTGAACCAGTCTGCCCATGGCGACAGGGAGTTCGGATTCATCGGTGCCCGCATGCGTATTGCCCGCAAGATCGTCGTCGGCCATTGGGAAGACCCGGACACATGCGCCAGGATAGGCCGCTGGATGCGCTCCGCAGTTGCCTATACTGCAGGGACCAGCCTGAAGGTGGCCAGATTTGGTGACAATATGCGCGAGGTTGCGGTGACCGAAGGCGACAAGGTGGAGGCACAGATCAAATTCGGATGGTCCATCAACGGCTACGGCATTGGCGATCTCGTCAGCCGTATCAACAGTGTTTCTGACAGCGAAATCGACAAGCTGATGCAGGAGTACGATGAGCTTTACGAAATACCCGCTGAAGTGCGGGCTTCCGTTGAAGCTATGGATTCCATCAGGGAACAGGCACGCATCGAGCTTGCCATGAGAGCATTCCTCACAGAAGGAGGTTTCGGGGCATTCACCACCACCTTCGAAGACCTTCACGGGATGAAACAGCTTCCGGGCCTGGCTGTGCAAAGGCTCATGGCAGACGGCTATGGCTTCGGCGGCGAAGGCGACTGGAAAACTGCAGCAATGGTGCGTATGACCAAGATTATGGCCGATGGGCTCCCCGGCGGCACATCTTTCATGGAGGATTACACATACCATCTGGCACCTGGCAATGAGCTTGTGCTGGGAGCACATATGCTGGAGGTCTGCCCGACCATTGCCGGTACGAAGCCGAGGATCGAGGTACATCCGCTGTCCATCGGCGGAAAGGCTGCGCCGGCGCGTCTCGTATTTGACGGCGCTTCAGGCAGGGCAGTCTGTGCTTCGCTCATTGATATGGGCAACCGCTTCAGGCTCATCATCAACGAAGTGGAGGCTGTGGAACTGGAAAAAGATATGCCGAAGCTTCCGGTTGCCAGGATACTGTGGAAACCGCTGCCGTCACTCCACCAGGGAGCTGAGGCATGGATCCTGGCAGGCGGCGCCCACCACACGGTCTTCTCCTTCGCAGTCACAGCGGAGCAGCTCATGGACTGGGCAGAAATGGCCGGCATAGAATGTGTCCTCATAAACGAGAACACCAATATCCTGAATCTCAGGAACGAACTCAGGTGGAACGAAATAGCCTATAAATAATATGAAACAGGAGATACGGTTGCAAAAGCATGCTGGTCAGCAGATCAGCATGCTTTTTTATGTCCGGCTGCGCACAGCGCATTAACATAATGCATAGTATAAAGTGTAAATACAGAAAGGATGGATCCTATGCTCAATATGTACAATCCGTATGGTTTGAACAATGCGTACCTGCCGTTCCACTGCGGCAAAAAGCCTGTATACAGCCCCGCATATCCTTATATGGGATATGGGATGGATCAATTCTGCAGTCCATACCAAAGCCTCAGCCACTACCCCTTCTCCGCTCCAGGCCAGCAATACATGCCGGCAGGAGGCTGCGGCTGTGACCGTCCTGTAATACAAGATTACGGGCCGGCTCCCTTCGTCATGGATATCGAAGAAGCAGCCATGCTGAACAATACATTCCGTACTGCATTATGGACAGGGAAACACCTGCAGGTCACTCTGATGAGCATCAGACCCGGCGAAGATATCGGGCTTGAAATACATCCTGAACTGGATCAGTTCATCCGTATCGAAAATGGCCATGGTATCGTAATGATGGGTGACACCAAAGACAGGCTTGATTTCCGGCGGCATGTCAATGATGATTACATCATCATCATACCAGCAGGGAAATGGCACAATCTGATCAATACAGGGCACGAACCGATAAAACTGTATTCCATATATGCACCGCCGGAACATCCGCACGGCACGGTCCACCAGACCAAGGCAGATGCTGAAGCCGCCGGGCATCATCACTGAGTATTCCGGATATGCAGCGATGGATCACAAACGCCGGCATTTGTGGATCGCACAAACACCGGCGTCTGTAAATATTCCAAAAGAGGACTCCATGCTCCAAATCAGTTCAAGGTTTCTGAGCGTATTTCATCATTGCCTCGACGATTTCAGGGAACTTCCAGTTGAGATACCTCCTGTCCAGCAAGCCGAATAATTCACCGTCACCTGAGAATCCATGGTTGTCCCACCATATACATGTCATGCCCCTTGCCGATGCGGAGGCGACATAATATGCCGTAAAATCGACCCGATCCTGCAGATTGTCGCCCTTCCTCCTGGCGCCGAACTCACCGATCACTACCGGGATCCCATTGGAAATGAATTTCTTATACAGTTCGGTCATAAAATAATCTATTTCATTGGTGCTTGCAGGTCTGTTTATGTCAAACGTGCGCACACCGCCCGCATCCAGGGCAAAATTGTAGGGTGTGTATGCGTGGACTGACACTATGATCCTGTTGTCCACAGTATCTTTCGGGATAGCGAAGCCGTCTGCCAGGGCTCCGGCATACGAAGCAGCGTAGCCGGGAACCATGAGATAGCGGTCCTTGTTGTTGCCGCCGCTGGAGCGCACCGTNTCGACGAATACCTGGTTGAGTTCATTCAGACACTCAACAGCCTCCCTGCAGTCCTTATTGCTGAGATCCAGCCACCACTCATTATTGTGGCCGACCATTCGCGGCTCATTCAGCGATTCAAAAATCAGACGGTGACTGTAATCCCTGAAACGTTCGGCAAGCTGTGACCAGATACTTCTTACGTAATGTACGGACTGGTCCAGGTATTCCTTTGATGTATATATGTAATCTTTGCCCATGTCATGGTGGATATTGATAATGATATACAAATCATATTTAACGGCGTAATCGACGACCTCCTGCACTCTGTCCAGCCAGTCGGTATCGATTTTATGGTCATCGCCGGATACGTGGTTATGCCACGACACCGGAATGCGTATGGTATTGAAACCGGCATCCTTTACTGCTTTGATCATTCCCTCATTGGTCTTCACACCGACCCATGCCTTTTCATAATCCAGCTTATTGGTAAGCCAGGTCGCATCCACAGCATCGAAGGTATTCCCCAGGTTCCACCCCACCTTCATATCCCTCACAAAAGCAAGGGCTTCATTGTCCGGAATGGGCTGCTTTTCTATATTGATCCCGGGAACCATGCCTGAGTCTTCTGTTTGTTGTACAGGGTCATCCGCCGGCTCCGGATCCTTCGAAGATCCGCCTGTTCTTGCTTCTTCGCTGTCTGCTGAAGGCGCTCCGGCATCCACCGGCTCACTGGGGTCAGCATCTGACGGATCCGAACCGCTGTCAGCGGGCCGACTGTCACCAGCTTCCGGCGAGGCCGGTTCCACATCTGTCGGATCCGAACCGTCTGGTTGTTCAGCAGCCGTACCCGACCCTGGTCCATCTGCATCCGTCTGCTCACGGGTTTTAATGCCACAACCTGAAAGGGCGACAAGTGCCAGCATTGAAACCAGCAGGCAAAGAGCGATCGATCTTATCCTCCATCTGGCCATTCTCTCTTTCCTCCTTTTTTGTCATCCTGACATGCCTACATAGTAAATTTTACCGCATCTCCGCATCATATACAAGGGAACAGATCCGATATACCGCCGTCCGCACAGTATCCCGATGCCATCCTGTCATAAAAAATACAGACGATGTACCGGACCCTTTCTGCAGTGATATAATCATATCAGGACACTTCTGCTCCTGTCCGCACACCGGATGAATTTGTACAAAAACAGGGAGTCAAATATATGTACAAACACCACGAAGAATCCATCAGGGACTTCACAGACTGGGGCATAGCCGAACACGACTGGGCAAACTATCTGATGCGCAACGATGATCTCGGCTGCCCCGAGTACCTGCTTTAGCGGGCATTCCTCCGGGGTGGCGAATGCCGGCATTTCATCAGAAGTACCTGCCGGTGTGGGGATTTCAGGCATCTGATTCAGGTACAGCACTTCTCCGCAGGCGGGGCTTTGAGGATTTGAGGACTTCTGACGGATTAACTCCAAAATGCTCCTTGAACACCTTGCTGAAGTAATATATATCGGAAAATCCGCATTCCACCGCGACTTCCTTAACTTTATACATACCGCTGTTCAGCATGCTTTCTGCCTGGTTGAGCCTTATCAGCGTCAGATACTGCCTGAATGTCTGACCGGTTTCCTGTTTGAAGAAATTTCCGAAATAGAGAGGACTGAGATTGACCATCTGAGCCATTTCAGTAACGGTAAGAGGTTCAAAGTAATGATCTATCACATGCTGCAGCACCTTTTTTATGCGCTTGTCATAGTTTCTCTGGTAATCACTGTGACAAATCAGCTGGTAATACCGCTGGAGTATCAGCATGAAGATCGCTCTTGCCTTGGTCATATAGCCGGGATCGCGCACAAGCCAGGCTGCATTCAACTCCTGGTAAAGGGCAATGATATCCTGCCTTATGCCGATATGTGACACTGTCTTGAAAGGAAGCTTCATTTCCCTGCCGGTGATGTCAAAAATATGACCATTTACACTGTAGCAATCCATCAGGTCGTCAGGGACTGCAACCGCTGACTCCCGGCAGCCCTTCTGGACACAGATCAGGTCTCCGGAGCGTACGGTATGGCAAACACCGTCTATGGTATACTCCGCTTTCCCCGCAACAACATAGGTCAGGTCTACAAAACTGTTGAGTCGCTCTTCTATTATCCACGACGGAGTACATATCCTGTGGTTATAGTATTCAACATCGACCACTATGCTGTTGAATTCCTTTTCGGTCATTTTCCATCACCTTCGGTCCAATTATATCACCTGATAAATAAAAGTACAAATGTACCCATGATTTTTACAAATTTTGTTGGCTTTCTCAATTGTTTGAACCTATTGTTTTGTTAAACTAATGTATGTCAGATTGTGATTATGCATTATTTTTTGCTTGATTTTTATATAAATTTACCAAACGAAAATACATAATAAGTAATTATTGGATATATTTACTTCTTGCGGCACAGCGACTATATCTGACTGGAGCGAAGATTTTTTTAACATCAGTCTGATTATCTGATGTATGAGTATACAGGTTATGTATAGTTAAAACACCAAAAGGAGGGAATTGCCTTGAGCAGTAATTCCGCAATACAGGAAGCTCCGCAGAATGTTTCGAAGTTCCGCAACTATCTTCGCCGCACCTGGACACTTTATCTTATGCTGATCCTTCCGATCGCATTTTTTGTGATTTTCCGGTATCTCCCCATGACAAACATTGTTATGGCTTTCAAAGACTACAATATGTTCAAGGGCGTATGGGAGTCCGACTGGGCTGGTTTCAAGTGGTTTGAGAAGGCGTTTGCATCGAAGGATTTCTGGAACTCGCTGAGAAATACGATAATGCTGAACTTTCTCGATCTGCTCGTAGGATTCCCTGCACCGATCATACTGGCTATCCTGATCAATGAGATCGTTTTCATACGCTTCAAACGCATAACGCAAACCGTAGTATATCTTCCTCACTTCCTTTCATGGATCATAATCAGCGGTATGGCTTTCCAGCTGCTGGCACCCAGCTCAGGAGTTATCAACACCTTTCTCGCAAGGTATGGCGTAGGCCCCGTCGAATTCCTCGGTGATGAAAAGCTCTGGGTATTTACCTATGTGATACTGGGGCTCTGGAAGGAAGTCGGGTGGAATGCCATCATTTATCTGGCAGCCATCGCAGGTATCAACACAGAGCTGTACGAAGCTGCTGAAATAGACGGTGCCGGAAGGTTCCGCAAAATATGGCATGTCACACTGCCGGGAATACGTTCTACAATAATCGTTCTGCTCATAATGAACATGGGACGCATCCTCGGCATAGAATTTGACCGCCCATATGCCCTGCAGAACACATCTGTCATGAATGTCGCTGATGTCATAAGCACCTATGTATACCGCGTCGGTATCAGGGGCCTGCAATTCTCACTTACCGCCGCAGTCGGGTTGTTCCAGTCGGTTGTCTGTGTCGTATTCCTGCTGACAGCCAATGCGCTTGCGAAAAGATTCGGCGAACGCGGTATATGGTAAAGGAGGTACATCGATGAACAGTATTCAGACTTCACCCCTGTCAGAAATAATGCTGGAAAAAGACGGNAAGATACNCACCAAATCTTCGAGAGCCGGCGATTACGTGGTCGTGGCGATCTGCGTTTTCCTCATACTGATCTATCTGGCTCCATTCGTAAACATAATATCGCGCTCACTGAGTTCTCCAAATGCTCTTGTAAACAACAGGGTCTCGTTCTGGCCGGTGGATTTCACACTGGATTCATATGTCTATGTGTTCATCCCTGCAGCCAGCAAAGTGCCTGAAGCAGCTGTCCGCTACATCAACTGGCTGGCAAAACCTGAAGTGTACCGCTTCCTCCAGTTTGGTGAAGAAGGCAAGAACCATAAGATAGTCAATGGCTTGCCGGCAACAATACCCGCAGACGGTCCGACGATCCAGAACTCTGTGAACAACATCGACTACACCATCTCCATGAACGGTATCTGGCTCGGCGACGAGGAAACCACAGCCAAAGCCATCGCCAATGGCTATACCTGCGACCCTGAGTACATCGTGCAAGCCATAAGATGCTCCCTGAACGACGCCGAAGCCGGTCTGGTGGTGCCAGTCACACTGTCTGTAGCTGGTCCTTACACTGAAGACCTGAAAGCCAAGGGTGAAGAAGGTACCTGCAACGCNGTCAGAGCTCCGGAAGGACAGTTTGACGCCATATGGGATGCATTCATAGCTGAGTGGCGTGCTTCCGGTGCGGATGAGATCATCGCAGAACGTGCAGCCAAATACGTGGATCCCTTCTGATAATGTTTCANCTATGCTGTGTGTTTCANAACGCACAGGGTACAATGGAAAAGGCTCGGACTGCCAAAGCAGCCGAGCCACTTTTTTTTACCATTTGCTATGATTTACTCAAAGCATCAGTCGGTAGATGTTTATCACATCTTCCTTATTCAGCTTGACAAAGCCACCTATGGTCCCGTCTCCGCCATCGCCATAGCACGCTTTGTGTGCCATCTCTTCTATATCCTCTTCTTTCGCACCAAGCTCTGAGAAATTTATCGGCATGCCGATGGATTTCAGGAACTGCTTCAGCTTTTCTATGCCTGCTTTGGCGGTGTTCACAGGATTTTCAAAATCCATCTGGCATCCCCATACACGGACTGCCAGCTGAGCCAGTCTGTTGACTCCGCCACGGTCCAGCATGTATGTCATCCATGCCGGGAACACCACTGCAAGACCTGCTCCATGCGCCACATCATAAAGTGCGGACAGCTCATGCTCCATGGCATGGCTTGCCCAGTCCTGTGACCTTCCTACGCCGCATGAATTGTTGTGAGCCATCATCCCTGCCCACATTATATTGGCCTGAGCCTGATAGTCAGCCGGATCCTTCACGACCTTGGGTGCTTCATTGATTATGGCCAGCAGCAGCCCTTCGATCATCCTGTCCGTGACCTCGACATCACTGGTCCTTGTGAAATAGCGTTCAAACAGATGCGCCATCATGTCTGTGATGCCGCATGCTATCTGATAGGGCGGCAAAGTCTGGGTCAGAGCCGGATTCAGGATCGAAAACACGGGCCTCATGGCATCTCCGCCTGCTCCGCGCTTGTACATACCATCTTCATGTGTTATGACGGAATTCGACGAACCCTCGCTGCCTGCAGCTGAAATCGTAAGTACAGTTCCCACGGGCAATGCTTCAGTAACAGGCTTGCCCTTGTAGAAATCCCAGAAATCACCATCATAAGGCACTCCTGCTGCTATCGCCTTGGCAGAGTCGATAACACTGCCACCGCCGACAGCCAGGATGAAATCCACCTTTTCTTTCCTGCACAGATCGATCCCCTTGTAGACAAGTCCGCTCCTGGGATTGGGCACCACGCCGCCCAACTCTGTGTAGCTTATGCCTTCTCTCTCGAGGGATGCTTTTACCCTGTCGAGAAGACCTGACCGGGCAGCCGAACCTCCCCCGTAATGAATGAGCACTCTGGTCCCACCGAACCGTTTCACATACTTTCCGGTATCATTCTCCTGATCCTTACCAAAAACAAAATAAGTTGGACTGTAAAATGTAAAGTTATCCATATCTATCCTCCTTGTATATTGTTGTCTCATTTAAAATATGGCTGCACTCCTCAGCACGAGGTGTCCTTTATGGTTGAGAAGTATCACCTGGCATTATGAACTTATATATGACTTCAGCTATGCCGTCATCATCATTGGAAGCCGTCACATAATCGGCCTTCTCCTTTACTCCGTCGGCAGCATTCCCCATGGCAACACCAAGCCCTGCATACTCTATCATCGACAGGTCATTGAATCCATCGCCGATGGCAATCATTTCTTCCCTGCTGATGCCGCACAGCCTGCCTATGTATTCCAGCGCAACAGCTTTGGATACGCTGCTGTTGAAAAACTCGAGATAATGCGGCTGGGATGTACAAAAAGTCACACTGTCATTTACTATATCTTTTATACCCTCTTTAAAGCCTTCTATTCGGGAAATCGTGTCGATCCATATTATTTTCGTAATTCCCTGGTCAGGCATATGGCCGATATCGGAAAAAACGATGGGCTCATTGCCCGACATTTTCCTGTAGGTGTTCACATGATCATTGATCTCATTTACATAAAGCTTATTATTGGACCAGGCTATGATAGTGGTCCCCATTTCCATGCCAAGTCTGAGGACCTGCTCAGCATCCCGGGCAGACAGTTTCCGTTCAAACAGCACCCTGCCCGTTGCTGCATCTACGATCATGGCTCCATTATACGTGATGATCGGCGCATCAAGTCCAAGCTCTTCGATAAAACTCCTTACTCCCTGGACAGGCCTCCCCGTGCTTATGGTGACCATGACACCCGCATCCCGACACCTTCTTATCGCCTCGGCCGTCGCGTCTGTTATGATCCCCCGGCTGTTTATCAATGTCCCGTCAATATCCAAAGTGATCAGCTTATATTTCATAGCTACTGTTATTTGCCCCCTCCTCCATCCTTTTTTTCATTTCATCAGACAAGCGGTCGCCGAGGTGATTCCTGTGGGTCAACTGCTTGTCCTGCAAGACTTTGCTGATGCTTTCATCAAGTTTTTCGATCTCGTCCTTCAAATCGTCTGCAGACAATACCGCACTGCCGGAGCCCCTGATTATCATCTGCTGCAGGTTATCTGATGTAGCTACAGTGATGATATGTTTTCTGCGGTTGTCATGGACGAACTTCTCAATGAACTCATCTGCTGTCTGTGCTTCCCTTGTGAATACTACATGTACATTATCGTAGTCGAATATGTCTTCCTTTTTCCTCTGGACGCGATATGCGTCGAATACCACTATGACCCTACATTTCCGCATGCCCTGGTATTTGCTGAGAAGATCCAGCAGCCTGGTCCTCGCACCGTCCATATTGTCCTGAGCTATTTCCCTGAACTCAGGCCATGCAAATATTATATTGTATCCGTCAACGAGAAGAAACTCTTCCCGAATATCTGTTTCAGCCGCCCCACCGGTCTGTTTGCTGCTCATCCCCTCTGTATAAGGTTCCTGTTCTGCCGGTCCGTTTACAGGCATGTCCTCACGCGAATCAGCACCGCTGCTCTTCACGGCGGTCCTCCTCCGGTTTTTCCGGACCGGTCTTTTGCCCTGATTAGCAAAAGAGGCCCTGGTGAGGATCCTGTCGACCTCCTCCACAGTCAGCCATTTTTCCTGTATTTGCAGTGCTTTGCCCTCTGCTGTTTCCTCCTCTTCGACCGCCCTTTTGAAATAACTCTCCACATGCATATAGTCCTTTACTCTGTCCCAACTGACAAGGAATCCCGAGCCATTGGCACAGAACACTGATCCGGATGGATTCTCCACATCTCTTTCAGGATCGTAGCCAATAGTTCTGATTACTTCTTCCGTATTGTGGCATGGCTCGTATCCCTTCAGACTGCAGAAGATCTTTCCCTGTCCCCTGGTGTAAGCCGTCAGTTCCTTCTGATAGTTCTTCATCGTGGCGACCGGTGCTTCACCTTCGATATATGCTGTTCCGTCTTCTATCCGGGAAATCGTACATGTACCCCGCATCCTGTCTATATCGGCCAAAGCATGCCCTGCCAGCTTTTCCGGCAGCTCCAGCCGGAAGGAATAGTACGGCTCCAGCAATATCGACTCCGCTTCCATAAGTCCCTGCCGTACCGCCCTGTAAGTCGCCTCCCTGAAATCGCCGCCTGCCGTGTGTTTGACATGCGCACGGCCCGACACCAGCGTGATCTTCATATCTGTGACAGGAGATCCGGTAAGGACCCCCTTGTGTTCCTTTTCCCTGAGATGGGTCATAATGAGATTCTTCCAGCTGCCGGCCAGCACATCGTCGCTGCAGTCTGCAGCGAACTGAAGGCCGCTCCCCCGTTCCCCCGGCTCCATGAGCAGGTGCACTTCTGCATAGTGGCGGAGCGGTTCGAAGTGCCCCACGCCTTCTACAGTATTGGCAATGGTCTCTTTATAAATAATACTGCCTGAATCGAAGGACACATCGATACCGAAACGCTCTTTGATTATACTCTGCAGTATTTCAGTCTGCACTTCGCCCATTATCTTCGCCTGGATCTCCCTGAGCTGTTCATTCCATACGATGCGGAGCTCAGGATCTTCTTCCTCCAGTTGGCGCAGCTTCGGCAGCACCTCCCTGGGATCGCTTCCCTCCGGCAATATGATCTGATAGGACAGGACCGGCTCCAATACTGGCGCTATCATGCCCTTATCCTCACCAAGACTTTCTCCCGGCTTAGTCTGCGTCAGGCCTGTTACAGCGCAGACCATGCCGGCCTCCGCTTCATTGATCGCTTCGTATTTCTGCCCTGAATATATGCGGATCTGATTGACCTTCTCTTCCCAGATGCCGTTGTTCACAACATCCCTCACCCTGAGAGTTCCTCCGGTGATCTTCATGTGAGTGAGCCGGCTCCCCTGCTCGTCCCTGCTGATTTTGAAGACNCTGGCTCCAAATCTGTCCGGATACCGCGGCGCTACGGTGTATCGGACCAGGCCCTGCATAAAAGCCTCAATACCCTCAAGTCTCAGGGCGGCACCAAAAAAGCAGGGGAATATCCTGCGTTTCCTGATGTANTCGCAGATCAGCGCATCATCTATACGTCCCGTATCCAGGTACGCTGAAAGCAGCACTTCATCACACATGGCCACCTGCTCGGTGAAATCCCGGGTCCCACTCTGTCCGAAATCCACACAGCCGTGGCTCATCTGCCTTTTGATCTCATCCATTATCTTATCCTTGTCGGTACCATCCTGATCCATTTTGTTGATGAACACAAAGACAGGTATCTGATATATGTCCAGCAGATGCCAGAGGGTTTTCGTATGTCCCTGTATGCCGTCTGCACCGCTTATGACCAGTATGGCATAGTCNAGGACCTGGAGTGTCCTTTCCATTTCAGTGGAAAAGTCCACATGCCCGGGAGTATCCAGCAATGTGATTTGCACACCTCCGGTCTCAAACACCGCCTGCTTGGAAAATATGGTTATCCCTCTGGCCCTCTCAAGTTCGTAGTTGTCCAGATAGGCATCCTTCTTATCCACTCTCCCCAGCTTCCTGGTCCTGCCGCTGATATACAGCAGACCCTCCGACAATGTTGTCTTCCCGGCATCGACATGCGCCAGTATCCCAATGACCAACCTCTTCATCTGTAGTGATCCTTCATCCGCAAAATCAATAAAATCCATCCCATATAATCGTTTCTTTTGTAATAACATTATACCGTATTCTTTAATGAGACACCAGATACGGCTCACAGACACTTATCACCCGATCTGTTCCATCAGTCACCGGACATACTGTCCGCAGCAACTGCCGGGATCCGAACATCCGGCATGGTTGACAGGACAGTTATCCGCCAGTTTAGCCAAATATATCAGATAACAAACACTTAGCCTGTTTATGATTAAGAACATACATATTATAATCATCTGTCTGTTGATTTAGCACCACAGTGTATATAAACTATACATAGGGGCAACTTATCAACACAGTGTCGACAAAGAGGTGATGTTCAATGGACAGGCTTTCACAAGCTGTGATCAACCATAAAAAAAGCATACTGGCGGTGTTCCTGATCGCTTCAGTGCTGGGGGGACTCCTTTCGCTGAATGTATCCATCAACTACAATACAGTGGATTACCTGCCCCCTGACGCACAGTCCACCACCGCCATCAGGATAATGCAGACTGAGTTTGGCGGTGAAATACCCAATGCAAAGGTAATGCTCACAGATGTATCAATACATGATGTACTGGAATACAAAGAGAAAATCGCTGCTGTGGAAGGTATCACCTCTGTGACCTGGCTTGATGATGTGGTTGGCGCTGACACATTGAAAACAACACCTGTCGAATTTCTTGACGACTCACTGGTCGAAAGCTATTACAAAAACAATGACGCGCTGATGGATCTTACCATCGAATCCGGCCAGGAACAGAGCGCCGTTGAAGCTATCTATGAGATAATCGGCGAAGAAAACGCGGCTGCAGGCGAAGCCGTGTCAATAGCGGAAACACAGGCCATGTCGGTATCCGAAGTAGTCAATGCAATGCTGATACTGATTCCTGTCGTATTGGTCATCCTGATCGTTTCCACCAGCTCATGGGCAGAACCCCTGTTTTTCCTGCTCACAATAGGTGCTGCAATACTTATCAATATGGGCACTAATATACTATTCGGTGAGATATCATTTATTACGAGGACTGTCAGCCCGGTGCTTCAGCTTGCCGTATCACTGGATTACTCTATTTTCCTGCTGCACAGCTTCAATAGGCACAGACAGTCTTTCGAACCTGAAAAGGCGATGAAGCTGGCCATGAAGGAGTCGCTTTCCACTGTGGCAGCCAGTGCCGCCACTACGATGATCGGCTTTGCCGCACTCATTTTCATGCGCTTCCGTGTAGGCGCGGACCTGGGGCTGAACCTGCTGAAGGGGATCATTTTCAGCTTCGTTTCTGTCATGGTATTTATGCCGGCCCTAACGCTGCTTTCCTGTAAACTTATAGATAAAACAAAGCACAGAAAACTGATGCCTGATCTCGGGAAAGCGGGAGTCTTCTGATGAAGGTCAGGATACCGTTCATGATCCTTGCACTCGTTATAGCGATACCCTGTTTACTCGCACAGTCGAATAATCAGTTCCTNTATGGCACCAGCAATATTACCAGTGTCTCGAGAGTCGGGAAAGACGCCGCCCTTATAGAAGAAAAATTCGGCAGGCAGAACACGATGGCACTCCTGGTACCCAAAGGGGACATGGGAACAGAAGCCGAACTGTCGGATGAGCTTTCCAGACTGCCCCATGTGACAGATGTCATATCGTATTCCACGGCCATCGGAGCCCAGATACCGGTAGAATTTGTCCCCGGGGAAGCTGTTGACCAGTTTTATTCCACGCAATACTCACGGATCATCATCAACACTGACACCGTTGACGAAGGCGACGAAGCATTCGACACAGTCCGGAACATATTGGACACGGCTTCAGAATATTACGACGAATACAGGCTTGCCGGTCAAAGCGTATCCCTGTATGATATGAAAAAAACTGTTTCAGTGGACAACAGACTGGTCAACCTGATAGCGATAGGAGGCATATTCCTGGTGCTGCTGGTGACATTCCGTTCTGTAAGCCTGCCTTTTCTGCTGGTATTCACCATTGAAACAGCAATATGGATCAACCTTTCATTCCCATATTTCACCGGCACCCCACTGAACTTCATCGGCTTTCTGGTCATAAGTACCGTGCAGCTCGGCGCGACTGTGGACTATGCCATATTGTTCACGAATGCTTATCTCAGCAACAGAAAGCTGCACCCAAAGAAGGATGCCATGCGTATCACTATACAGGAAAACCTGGCAGCTGTCCTCATCTCGGCACTGACCCTGGCCATTTCCGGCTTTACGCTGGCATATACATCAAACAATCCCATTATCATCGAATTGGGGATGCTTCTGGGCAGAGGCACACTGCTGTCGCTGGCCATGGTAGCCTGTGTGCTCCCGGGATTGCTCGTATTATTCGACAAGATTATCCGGAAAACGACCTTGAACAATAGATTCCATGGTATAAAAAACGGTAAAGGAAGTGATATCGAATGAAGAAAATTATAGCCCTGTTACTGGTATTGGCAGTGATGTCAGCTTCTGCTGCGGCAGTATCGGCCCAGGATATCCCATCGCCCAAGGAAGAAGCTGTTTACGGCATACTTGATCATGACGGATCTGTCAGCAGTCTGTATGTCGTGAATATATTCAACGGCGGCAGCATCACGGATTATGGCAGCTATTCCGGAGTTCGCAACCTGACCAGTTCTGAAAAGCTTATCATTGAAGGCGACAGGATCAGTATAAACACCTCCGCCAAAAAATTCTACTACCAGGGAAACCTTGAGCAGAAAGAGCTTCCCTGGGATATTGATATAAAATACTATCTGGATGACAGGCATATATCGGGTAGCGAGCTGGCAGGCAAAAGCGGCAGGCTTAAGATCCTCATGTCGGTAAAGCAGAACGACAAAGCAAACAGTGTATTTTATAACAATTATGCACTGCAGATATCGCTTACGCTTAACAGCAGGCTCTGCTCAAATATTGAAACCACAGATGCAGTCATCGCAGAAGCCGGCGGAAAAAAACAGCTCAGCTATACAGTATTGCCCGGGAAAGGTGCTGATATAGAAGTAACAGCTGATGTCCGCGATTTTGAGATGGATGCGGTAACAATAAACGGTATAAAACTGACCTTCGGCATTGATGCAGACAGTGAAATGTTCAGCGATCAGATCACTCAGCTCACCGACGCAATAAAAGAACTGGACAGCGGTGCCGGTGAATTGCTGGAGGCCCTTGATCAGCTATCAGAGGGGATGCAGAAATATGCAGAGGGTCTGAAAGAATTCAATTCGGGTGTCGAACAACTTTCCGCCGGGGCAGCCATGCTGGATGCCGGGGCAACTGCACTGAGTAACGGCCTGGCGGAACTGACAGTTCAGAATGAACAGCTGATGTACGGCGCTGCGGCAATACAGCAGGCAACCTTTGATTCGGTCAATGCCCAACTGGCAGCAGTGGATTCCCGTATACCTGCACTGACACCGGAAAATTACGCTGAGGTGCTGTCATATATGCCCGACCTTTCAGATGTGAAAAAACAGCTTGACGGTGTAGTGCGATTCACACAGGGTCTCAGAAGCTATCTGGATGGTACTGCGCGGCTGAGTGCCGGAGCTGCTGAGCTGGCTAAGGGCACCGGAGAATTCAGTTCATCTGCTGCTATGGTGGCAGCATCTGCAAATGAGCTGTATAATGCAGGAGCCGAACTTGATTCGGCGATAAAGAAGCTGCGCAGCGGACTTGCGTCATATAAGGATGGTACCAGGCAATTGCGCGATGGCATATCGGGTATGGATTCGGAAATAGAGAAAAAGATAGACGAACTGCTGGAGGGGATATTAGGCAGCGATGAAAGACCGGTTTCATTCGTCTCGGACAGGAATACCAATGTCGAGGCTGTGCAGTTTGCACTGCGGACAAAACCAATAAGCATACCGAAAGCCGTAAAAGCCGATGACCCGGCACCTGCACGCCTGACCTTCTGGCAGAAGCTGCTGAAGCTGTTTGGTCTCTATCGTGAATGATATGATATCATATCCCAAGCAGCCAGCTTGCTGTCCCGAAATATACGAGCAGAGAAAGAGCATCCACGATGGTGGTTATAAACGGGCTTGCCATAACAGCGGGGTCAAAATTCACTTTTTTAGCAAGCATGGGCAAAGTACATCCCACGAGCTTTGCAATGAAAACCGTCATGACCAGCGTGATGCTGATGATAGCGGATACCTGGACACTGACCTTGTCAATGACCATGAGCTTGGCAAAATTGACCAGAGCCAACGAGATCCCGCACAAAACGGCAACACGGATCTCTTTCCACACTACACGAAATATATCCGTAAAGTCCAGTTCGTTCAGGGACAGCCCCCTTATGATGGTGACAGATGCCTGGCTCCCTGAGTTTCCGCCCGTATCCATGAGCATCGGGATATAGGCCGTCAGCACCACATACACTTTGAGCGCATCTTCAAAATGGGTTATTATCATACCGGTAAAAGTTGCAGAAATCATGAGAAAGAGCAGCCACGGCGTCCGGCTTTTCCATATCTCCAAAACGGAATTTTTGAGATACGGCTTATAAGTAGGAGTGATTGCCGCCATTTTCTCTATGTCCTCCGTCGTTTCTTCCTGAAGTACGTCCAGGGCATCGTCAACTGTAACGATACCGACAAGCCTGTTGTCATTGTCGACTACGGGCAGGACAGTAAGATCATACTTGAGGAACAGGTTTACCGCCTCTTCCTGGTCCTCGGTGGTGTTCACCGAAATGACATTCCGGTCCATCACCTCTTCGACTTTTTTACTGTCATCAGAAAGGATTATCGTCCTTATTGAGACTGTTCCTATCAGATGCCTGACATTATCGGTGACATAGCAGGTATCTATAGTTTCACTGTCAAGACCCACTCTTCTTATTTTATTTATGGTGTCAGCGATGGTCATATCAGAACGCAGGCTGATGAACTCTGTCGTCATGATACTTCCGGCAGAATCCTCCGGATACCGGAGTATCTCATTTATCATCATGCGGTCTTCAGCCGTCGAGTTGTCCAGGATACGCTTGACGACATTCGCAGGCATCTCNTCCAGGATACCTACGATATCATCGATAAACAGTTCATTGGCAACCTCCCGGAGCTCGGTGTCNGTAAAGCTCCTTATGAGCATCTCCTGCTGATCCGGATCCATCTCCACGAAAGTCTCAGCTGCATAATTCTTTGGAATGATCCGGAACAATATGATGGCCTGCTTTTCAGGGATATCTTCAAACAAAGCTGCGATATCATAGGGCTGCATCTCTGATATGATATCTCTTACGGNTTTATACTGCTTCTCCTCCAGAAGTGCGGATATTTTACTGCCGATGGTATCTCTTGCCATTCCAGATCCCTCCTGTCATTGTATTTTCCCAGCCGATCCTTCCGTCTACTGCGGACGGATAAAAGGCAGCCAGTTGTCATGAAGACCAGGATCGATAATAGTATACCATAGAATCAGGATAGCTAATATCATAAAAAGTATTGCTGCGTCGGCACTGATACCGGTCAGCCTCAACCCGCCGATGGTGCTGCTCCTGGACCGGTCAAATTTCCTGATGGCCGAATAAAGNCTGGCTTTCACAGCGCTCCCCGACTCATGAGCATTTTCAGCCAGCACAGTGTATTTGCCTGTCCCGGCCCGCCATAACCGACTGATCCCCTGCACTGCCAGCTTTACCAGGCCTTCAGGCGTTAACCATACAGGGAATTTCCGGTGGAATATCCCGTATCTGAGTCCGACCCAACAGACTAATACACCGATAAGCAGTGTAATGACCATTCCGATGACATCACCGGTGCTCCAAAATGCCAGGTAAGTCAGATCAGCGACAGCCTTATCCACATCTGATGCCCCGACTGCAGGTATTACCGCCGTATTGACAAAGAACTCCGGTGCAATGCCGATACCCACCATAACAACAGCCAGCAGAGCCATGGCCGCATTCATCCCGGGCTGCATTCTGCCGGATACTCTGTCATCAACCGGATTTCTGATAAGAGTGTCATCTGATGGCTTGCCGAGGAACGTCAAATAGTAAAGTTTGGCGAAGGATGCTGCCGTACCGACTCCGGTCAGAACAAACAGCCTCTCTGCCCAAACCAGCCATGGGGAACCGGTCCCGGCAGCCATGCCTGCCGCATGGTGGAGCAATGTCTTGCTGGCATAACCATTCAGTCCGGGCGCACCAGTGATACCCAGAACAGCCAGCAGCATCAGGACCGCTGTCACAGGGAAACGCCGCCAGAGGCCGCCAAGCCTGTAAAGATTCGTCTCTTTCGTACGGATATAGATTATGCCCACACCCAGGAACAATGCAGCTTTGAATAAAGCATGGTTTATAATATGGAATACAGCGCCGGTAAATGCGATATCTCTGGCTGATTCCAGATAAAATCCGATGCCCAGTCCGAATATTATATAGCCCATCTGACTGATACTGTGATATGCCAGAAGCCGTTTTGCATCACTTTGCAGCAAAGCTGCAGCTACACCGCCCAGCATTGAGCATATTCCTGCCGCTATCAGGACAGGCCCCAGCCATGTGACGCCGTTCCCCGCTTCCCGAACACAGCCTGCAAGCTCAGCCGTCCGTATCAAGCCATAGGCCCCCACCTTGATGAGCAGTCCGGATAAGAGCGCGCTGCCGGGAGTCGGTGCTGCACTGTGGGCATGAGGAAGCCAGATATGGAGCGGTACTGCCCCAGCCTTGA
>JGI24714J26587_10000151_pt1 | contig 44877 bp, 40 predicted proteins | sample BioPla4DNA2_FD_26587 | JGI IMG/M metagenome (IMG submission 26587)
GAGTTTTTGGAAAAATATAAAGGTGTAAATGCTAATTCTATGGTATATAGTGCTTTAGAGCAAATTAGATTGTTAGAGGACATGGGCTATAATGAGATAAAAGTATCTTTAAAGGCTAGTAATGTAAGATTGACTATCGAAGCCTATGAAAAAATTTCAGAGATTATAGATTATCCATTACATTTAGGTGTTACAGAAGCAGGACCTATCTGGAGGGGTACTATAAAATCTAGTGTTGGAATAGGAGCATTATTGGCAAAAGGTATAGGAGANACTATTAGAGTTTCTTTAACTGGAAATCCTGTGGAAGAAGTAAAGGTAGGTAGAGAAATTCTTAGATCCTTAGGTCTACTTAATGAAGGGGTAGAGATAATTTCTTGTCCAACATGTGGGAGGACTAAAATTAAATTGCTCAATATGGTTGAAGAAGTTGAGGAAAAACTAAAAAATGTTAATAAACCCCTAAAGGTGGCTATTATGGGGTGTGCAGTTAATGGGCCAGGTGAAGCAAAAGAAGCTGATATAGGTATTGCTGGTGGACAAGGAGAAGGTTTAATATTTAAAAAAGGGAAAATAATTAAGAAGGTTAAGGAAGAATACTTAATTGATGAGTTATTAAAAGAGATAGAAAATATATAACTTAGAGGTGTTTTTGAAATGTTAACGGTCAAAGATGTAGTACTTAGGCTCCTATTGTCTCTTTTACTATCAAGTATAATTGGTTTAGATAGGGAAAGCATAAATAAACCTGCTGGATTAAGAACCCATGTACTTGTCTCTTTAGCATCTACATTAATTATGCTTCTTACCTTCTATTTAAATGGGCTTTATGGATCCCATGAATTTACTGATAGACTTGCAGCTCAGGTAATCAGTGGAGTAGGTTTTTTGGGAGCTGGTACTATTTTGAGAAGAGATAAGGGTGGAGTAACAGGTTTAACAACTGCTGCAAGCCTATGGGCAGTAGCAGCCATTGGCTTAACTGTAGGTGCTGGATTTTATTTTGGTGCAATTTTAACAACTATTCTAGTAATTATAATATTAATAGCATTTCAAAGACTTGGTAGCTTTTTTGCTAAAAGAAGAAGAGGCCATATAACAAATATCTCTGTTATATCTATAGATAAGCCTGGCCAAATCGGGAAAATAGGGCAAGTTCTTGGAGAATATAATGTTAATATTAATAGCATAAATATAGAACACAGAGATGAAAGGCTAATAAATATAGAAATGGAAGTATCTTTTAAGGAATTAGATAAAAAATATGAAGTTATAAAAAACTTAGCTTCTATAGAAGATATACTGGAAGTATCCCAATACAAATAAAGGGGGCAAATAAAATAGGATGACTCAATCTAGAATAACATTGGATAAGTTATTTGAAAGAAATAATATTGAAACAGAATCCTATATGAGTTCCATTTATATAGAGGGAGTAAAGTTATTTACTAAGGATAATAGACTAGAGATTACAATGACATCAGATGATTTAATATCCGAAAGTATAATATTGAATATTAAAGAATTTTTTGAGAGTAAATTTAAGGATGTTAATATAGATATAAATTTCAAATATGCTGTTTCTAATGATGCTGAAAAAATATTGGATAAGTATTGGAATAATATTTTACAATATATCGAAAATAGAATTCCTTCAAGTAAAACTTGGATTAATGATTTAGAATATTCTTTTGATAAGGACACAATAACTTTATACCCTGATACTAAAGGTACAAAATATGCAATGCAGGTAAATGATATAACTAATCTAATAAAAGAGAAGATTAAAAGTGAATTTGATGTTGATGTGCAAATAAAAATAGACGATTCAAAGGTAGTGGATAATGGTATAGAATTTATGGAAGAAAGGGAAAAAGAGGAGAAAAAAATTTGTTTAGACATTCTTAGCAATAATGGAAATACTTCTAAATCAGTAGAAAATAATAATTTAAAAAATAACTATATTTTTGGTAAAGAAATAAGTGAGTACCCTATTAAAATTGATGATATAAATTCCGATACTGGTTCAGCCGTAATTGCAGGTGAAATATTTGATTTGGAATTAAAAGATATAAAAGGCAATAGAAAGGTAGTTACTTTTAATATTACTGATTTTACTAATTCTATAACTTGTAAAATATTTTTAAACGAAAAAGAATTTAATGATTTTGTGTCAAATGTTAAAGAGGGAGTATATGTTAAGGTAAAAGGAGATATAGCATATGACAATTATTTAAGGTGTCAAGTTTTAATGATTAAAGCTTTAAATGTTTGGCAAAAAGAAGAAAGAATGGATACCTCAAAAGAAAAAAGAGTGGAACTTCATTTACATACTCAAATGAGTGCAATGGATGGAATTTCTAATTTTAAAGAAATAGCGAAAAGAGCCAAAAAATGGGGCCATAGAGCCATTGCCATTACTGATCATGGAGTAGTACAAGGATTCCCTGAGGCTATGAATGTTGCAAAGGATGTAGGGATAAAGGTTATATATGGTGTAGAAGGATATTTACTAAATGATAAGAAACCTATTTTATCTAATTACCAAGAAAATAAAAAATATGATACATTTGTAGTATTTGATATAGAAACTACTGGTTTATCTCCAAAAAATGACATGATAACAGAGATAGGCGCAGTAAAAATAGAAGATGGCAAAATAGTAGATGAATTTAATCAGTTAATTAACCCTGGAAGAAAAATACCAGATAATATTGTAAAGTTAACAGGAATAACAGATGAAATGGTAAAAGATAAGCCAACCATTGAGGAAGTATTACCTAATTTTGAAAGATTCATTGAAGATGCAGTTCTAGTAGCCCATAATGCTTCCTTTGATGTTGGATTTATAAGATATAAATTCTCTAGAATAGGGAAGGAGATTAATAACCCTGTTTTAGATACTTTAGAGCTTTCTAGAGCCCTCTTTCCTCAATTAAAAAGCCATAAACTAAATATTATTGCAAAGCATTTAAATATAGATTTAATTAATCATCATAGGGCTGTTGATGATGCCAAAGCTACAGCAGAAATTTTTCTTAAGTCTTTAGAGATTTTATCTTCAAAAGGAATCAAAAATATTAATAGAGTGAATGAACTAGTGGAAGATAAAAGCGATGCCAAGGGAGAAACTTTTCATGTGGTGATACTGGCGAAAAATTTAATAGGATTAAAAAATCTCTATAAGCTGATATCAGAGTCCCATATAAACCATTTTTACAGAAGGCCTAGAATACCAAAATCATTGTTAAATAAGTATAGAGAAGGCTTAATTATAGGAAGCGCGTGTGAAGCCGGAGAATTATATAGGGCTATACTTAGCAATAAAGATGGAGATGAAATAAAAGAAATTGTAAAATTTTATGATTATTTAGAGATCCAGCCATTAGATAATAATATGCATTTAATTAGAAATGGTTTGGTAAGAGGAAAAGAAGATTTAATTGAAATAAATAGAAAAATTGTAGAATTGGGTAAACAGTATGGGAAAATAGTTGTTGCAACTGGGGATGTTCATTTTCTTGATCCTGAAGATGAAATATATAGGAGAATTTTAATGACTGGTCAAGGTTATTCAGATGCTGAATATCAGCCACCTCTATATTTTAAAACCACTGATGAAATGTTAAAGGAGTTTGAATATCTGGGTGAAGATATAGCTTATGAAGTTGTGGTCAAAAATACAAATATTATATGTGATATGATTGAAGAAATACAACCTATTCCTGATGGTACTTATCCTCCAGAAATAGATGGCGCAGAAGAAGAACTAAGGAATATGACATATGAAAGGGCAATTGAGATATATGGGGAGCCATTGCCCAAAATAGTTAAAGAAAGGTTAGATAAAGAATTGAATTCAATTATAAAAAATGGTTATGCTGTAATGTATGTTATTGCTCAAAAGCTGGTATCAAAATCACTAGATGATGGGTATTTAGTAGGTTCAAGGGGCTCAGTTGGTTCCTCTTTTGCTGCAACGATGAGTGGCATTACAGAAGTTAATCCATTACCTCCTCACTATATATGCCCAAATTGTAAATTTAGCGAATTCATAGAAGATGGTTCTGTAGGTTCTGGTGTAGATATGCCTGATAAGAATTGTCCTATTTGCAATACAAAGCTAACAAAAGATGGGCATGATATTCCTTTTGAGGTATTTTTAGGATTTGAAGGAGACAAAGAGCCTGATATTGACCTAAATTTTGCAGGCGAATACCAAGCAAGGGCACACAAATATACTGAGGAGTTGTTTGGCGAAGGTTATGTATTTAGAGCAGGTACCATAGGAACTATTGCAGAAAAAACTGCTTATGGGTTTGTAAAGAAATATTTTGAACAAAAAGGAATAAGTCCGCACCCAGCAGAAATAAATAGACTTGTAAGAGGATGTACTGGAATAAAAAGGACATCAGGTCAACATCCTGGAGGAGTCATGATTGTGCCCAAACATAAAGATATCCATGATTTTACACCTGTCCAGTATCCAGCTGATGATAAATCATCTGGGGTTATTACTACACATTTTGATTATCATGCCATAAGCAGTAGTATATTGAAGTTAGACGTTTTAGGACATGATGTTCCTACTATTATAAGAATGCTGGAAGATTTAACTGGAGTTGATCCAAGAAAAATACCATTGGATGATAAGGAAACTATGAGGATTTTTACAAGTACTGATCCTCTTAATTTAAAAGAAGAAATAAATACTGAAATAGGTACCTTAGGTATACCTGAATTTGGAACCAAGTTTGTTAGGCAGATGCTAATAGATACAAGACCCACTACTTTTGCAGAACTGGTTAGAATAAGTGGATTATCTCATGGTACAGATGTTTGGATAAATAATGCACAGGATCTAGTAAGAAACGGCATTGCTCCTTTAAGTAAAGTTATCTCTACAAGGGATGACATAATGCTATATTTAATTTATCAGGGATTAGATAAAAAAAGGGCATTTAAAATTATGGAAAGGGTAAGGAAAGGAAAAGGCCTTACTGATGAAGATAAAGAGTATATGAGAAGTTTTAACGTCCCAGAGTGGTATATTGAATCGTGTGAAAAAATTAAATATATGTTTCCAAAAGCTCACGCTGTTGCATATGTAATGATGTCTTTTAGAATTGCTTATTTTAAAGTCCATTATCCTGAAGCTTTTTATGCTACTTACTTTACTACGAAAGCACAGGATTTTGATGCTGGATTAATACTCAAGGGAAAGGATGCTGTAAACAAAAAAATCATTGAGCTTGAAAAATTAGGAAATAATATGACAGCAAAAGAAAAAAATTTATTAACAGTTTTAGAAGTAGTCCAGGAAATGTATGCAAGAGGATTTACTTTTGCTCCATTAGATTTATACAAATCTGATAGCGATAAATTCATTATTGGGAACAATGGAATAATTCCTCCTTTAAAGACGCTGGAAGGTGTTGGAGAAACTGCAGCTAGAAAAATAGTAGAGGAAAGAAATAGAGGAAAATTTATTTCTATTGAAGATTTGATTAGACGAACAAGAGTAAGTAAAACTGTTATAGAAGCCTTAAAGGACCAGGGATGCTTAAAAGATTTACCGGAGAGTAACCAAATTAGCCTATTTAATATTTGATTTTTGTTAGTTTTATGCTATAATTGTAATGAAAGAACTTGTAAGACAATAATAGTGCAGAGAATAAAGAGTGGGTAAGTCCCACTCTTATTTGTTTAATAATCCAAATGATATAAAAGTATATTTATATTTGTAATACAAAAAATACATATTAATCTTGTGGAGGTGATAATATGAGTAGAAATTTGGTAAATAAAATTAGGGAGTATTGTGAACCAATGATTGAAGATTTGGGATATGAGCTTGTTGATATAGAATATGTAAAGGAAAATAATGATAGGTTTTTAAGGTTCTATATATGGAAAGCAGAAGGAATAACAATTGATGATTGTCAAAGGGTAAGCGAAGTAATAGGTGAAAAGCTAGATGAACTAGATCCTATAAAAGAAAGCTATTATTTAGAAGTTTCATCGCCTGGATTAGATAGGCCATTGAAAACAGATAAAGACTTAAAAAGAAATTTGGGAAAAGACATTGAAGTAAGCCTTTATAAGAATTTAGATGGAAAAAAGAAATATTATGGCCAATTAGTTGACTTTACTGAAGATTATATAAAAATAAAAACGGAAAATTTAGAAGAAAAGATAATTGAAAGAGATATTGTTTCGAATATAAAATTATGGTTAAAATTCTAAGGGAGGTTTTATTTAATGAATGCAGAGTTTATTGAAGCTCTTGAGGAAATTGAAAGGGACAAGGGGATACCTAAGGAGGTTATATTTGAAGCTTTAGAAGCAGCACTTATTTCAAGTTATAGGAAAAATTTTGGAACATCACAAAATGTGGAAGTTATTGTTGATAGAGAAACTGGTAACGTTGAAGTGTATGCAAAAAAGACGGTGGTAGAAGAAGTAAAGAATTCTCTTTTAGAAATTGATTTGGAAGAGGCAAAAAAAATAGATGATAAATATAAATTAGGTGATATAGTTATGATAAAAATTACACCTAGAAATTTTGGAAGAATAGCAGCACAAACTGCTAAGCAAGTTGTAATACAAAGAATAAAAGATGCAGAAAGAGATGTAATATATGAGGAATTTGTTAATAGGGAAAATGAAATAATAACAGGATTAGTACAAAGAATTAGCAAAAATATTGTTTATGTAGACTTAGGTAAAACAGAAGGCATATTACCTCCCACTGAGCAAATAGAAGGGGAAGTTTATAATCAAGGTGATAGAATAAAGTTATATATCCTTGAAGTTAAGAAAACAACAAAAGGCCCCCAGATAATTTTGTCAAGATCTCATCCAGGACTTGTAAAAAGGTTATTTGAATTAGAAGTGCCAGAAATTCATGACGGTATTGTTGAAATTTATGCAATATCAAGAGAAGCTGGTTCTAGAACAAAAATAGCAGTATACTCAAAAGACCCTAATGTGGAACCTGTTGGAGCATGTGTAGGTATAAAAGGAAGTAGGGTTAAAGCTATAGTAGATGAGCTTAATGGAGAAAAAATTGACATTGTAGTCTGGAGTAAAAATATAGAAGAATTTATAGCTAATAGCTTAAGCCCTTCCAGTGTGTTAAAGGTAGAAATTGATGAAAAGAATAAAACTGCTTTGGTAGTTGTTCCTGATTACCAATTATCATTAGCTATAGGAAAAGAAGGGCAGAATGCAAGGCTGGCTGCAAAATTAACAAATTGGAAAATTGATATTAAAAGTGAGAGCCAATATAAGGCAATGTTAGAGAATCAAAATAAATCATCATAATTTTGATGGGGTGATATTGTGAGAAAGAAAAAAATTCCTATGAGAAAATGTGTTGCTTGTAATGAAAACAAGCCAAAGAAAGAATTGATAAGAGTTGTTAGAAACACTGAAGGCGTTGTACAAGTAGATTTGACTGGTAGGGTTAATGGTAGAGGTGCTTATATTTGTCCAGATTTAGACTGCTTAGAGCAAGTAAAAAAATCTAAAAGGCTTTCAAAAACATTAGAAATTGAAGTGCCAGATGAAATTTTTGATCAATTATATGATATTATTAAAAGTAGAGAAGAATAAATAAAGCAATTATCACCTTAAAAACATAGGGGGTGTATAGTTTGAACAAAGTAAGAGTATATGAATTAGCAAAGGAACTAAAAATGACTAGTAAAGAACTAGTAGCAAAGATAAAAGAATTAGATATAAATATTAGCAGCCATATGAGTTCCTTAGAAAAAGAAGAAGCTGAAATGATAAAAGAACTAATAGAAGAAGAAAGGGATTTAAAAAAATCTAAGAGGAACAATAAAAAAATAGATAAAAATGAAAGGAAACCAAAAAAACAAATAGAAATGGATAAAAAGGAAACAAAAAGTAAAGATAAAAGAAGTGGCAAGAAGCAAGAAGTAAAAACAATAGAAATAGAAGACAATATCACTGTAAGAGAATTAGCTGATAAAATTGATATAAATCCAACTGAATTAATAACAAAATTAATAGGTTTTGGAATTATGGCTTCTATAAATGAATCTATAGATTATGATACGGCAGCTATAGTTGCTGAAGAATATGGTGTTAAGGTAGTTAGATCAGAAACCCAGGAAAGTGAAGAAGAATTTAATTTTGATTATGAAGATGATCCAAAAGATTTAAAACCAAGGGCGCCTATAGTTACTGTAATGGGCCATGTTGATCATGGTAAAACATCTTTATTGGATTCTATAAGGAAAACTTCAGTTACCAAACAAGAAGCTGGCGGGATAACTCAGCATATAGGAGCTTCAATAGTTAATGTAGGAGATAAAAAGATTATTTTCTTAGATACTCCAGGTCATGAAGCATTTACATCTATGAGAGCTAGAGGAACACAGGTGACAGATATTGCAGTCTTAGTAGTAGCTGCAGATGATGGGGTTATGCCTCAAACTATAGAAGCAATTAACCACGCTAAAGCTGCTAATGTACCAATTATAGTTGCAATAAATAAAATGGATAAACCAGAAGCAAATCCTGATAGGGTTAAACAAGAGCTAGTTGAACATGGACTGGTACCTGAAGATTGGGGTGGAGATACAATTACTGTACCAGTTTCTGCTTTAAAGGGCCAAGGTATTGATGAATTATTAGAGATGATATTATTGGTTGCTGAAATTCAGGAACTAAAGGCAAATCCAGATAGACCTGCAGTAGGTACAGTTATAGAAGCCCAATTAGATAAGGGTAAAGGGCCAATGGCCACTGTTATTATAGAAAAAGGCACTTTACATGTTGGAGATATAGTTGTATGTGGAAGCACCCACGGTAGGGTTAGGGCAATGTTTGATGATAAAGGAAAGAATGTAAAAAAAGCAGGCCCTTCCATACCAGTTGCAATTTTAGGTCTTTCAGAAGTGCCGGAATCTGGAGATAAATTATATGCAGTAGAAGATGAAAAGATAGCGAAAAGTTATGCTGAAAAGAAAAAAGAAAAAATGAGAGAAGAGCATCTTAAAGCTACTCAGAAGGTTTCACTAGATGATTTATTTGAAAGAATACAACAAGGCGAAATGAAGGAACTTAACATAATAATTAAAGCTGATACAAGGGGCACAATAGATGCTTTAAGAAAATCCTTAGAGAAATTTGAGAGTGAAGAAGTTAGAGTTCATATAATCCACGAAGGGGTAGGAGGAATTACAGAAAGTGATGTATTGTTAGCTTCAGCATCCAATGCTATTATAATAGGATTTAACGTAAGACCTACTTTAAGTGCCCAAAATATGGCGAAGAATGAGAAAGTAGATATTAGGACCTATAGGGTTATATATGAAGCATTGGAAGATATTGAAGCTGCTATTAAGGGTATGCTAGAACCAAAATTAGTAGAAGAAACAATAGGAAGGGCAGAAGTTAGAGCTACATTTAGAGTACCAAATGTAGGCACAGTAGCAGGGATATATGTACAACAAGGTAAAATAACAAGAAATAGTATTATAAGGTTGCTAAGAAATGATGTAGTAGTATATGAGGGCAAAGTATCATCACTTAAACGATTTAAAGATGATGTTAGAGAAATAGCTACAGGTTATGAAGGTGGTTTAGGATTAGAGAATTTCAATGATATTAAGGAAGGAGATATTTTAGAAGCTTATATAATCAAAGAGGTTGAATAAGAGGTGCATTTTTATGAACAAGAAGAGATTAAATAGAATTTCGGAAGAAATTAAAAGAGTTGTATCCCAATTAATACAAAGAGAAATAAAGGATCCTAGAATTAATCCTTTAACTAGTATTACTAAGGTTGAGGTAACTAATGATTTAAGCTATGCAAATATATATATTAGTGTTATGGGTAATGAAGAAGATAAAGAAAATACTTTAATAGGCCTAAAAAGTGCAAAAGGATTTATAAGAAGAGAAATTGGAAATAAAATAGATTTAAGACATGCTCCTGAACCAGTTTTTCATTTGGATGAATCTATAGAACAAAGTCTTTATATATCTAAGCTAATTGATGAAGTCAACAAAAAAGACAAAGAAAAAAGAGGAGATAATAATGACTGGTGAGTTAAAGAAAGCAACAGAATCTGCTCTGGAATTGATTAATAGATATAATAATATATATATATGTTCCCATATACAGCCAGATGGAGATAGCTTAGGCTCCATTTTGGCCTTAGCTATGGCTATAAAAAAACTAAAGAAAAAAGGCAATATAAATGTAGTTAAAGTCGATAATATTCCTTCTTATTTTAATTTCCTGCCTAATATAGACATAATTGAAGAAAAGGATGTTAACCAGGAAGTTGAACTTTTTATAGCTTTAGACAGTAGTGATAAAGAAAGATTAGGCATTGGTGCAGAATTTTTATCGAAAGCGAAGGCAGTTATAAACATAGATCATCATGTTACTAATGAATTTTTTGGTGATATAAATATTGTATTGCCTTCATCCGGGTCTACATGTGAGATTGTGTATAAAATTATTAAGTATATGGATATAGAGATAGATAGGGATATAGCTACTTGTTTATATACTGGTATAAATACAGATACAGGAAGATTTATGTACAGTAATACTACTTATGAGACCCATATGATTGTTGCAGACCTAATAAAAACAGGGATAGACATAAACGATATTAATATAAATATCTATCAAAATGTAAGCATTGAAAGAACAAGATTATTACTTGAGGCGTTAAATCAATTGGAATTACATGATAATGGGAAAGTTGGGGTTGTAGTTGTTACTCAAGAGATGCTAGAAAAAACTAAGGCTTCTATGGAAGATACAGAAGGGATTATATCATTCGTAATGGGTATTAATACAATAGAAGCTGCCTGTTTATTAAAAGAAGTATCATATAAAGAGGTTAAAATAAGCTTAAGGAGTAAGAAATATGTAGATGTTTCAAAAATATCAGCAAAATTTGGTGGTGGAGGCCACATAAGGGCAGCTGGATGCACTATTAATGATGACCTTAAAACTGCAAAGGAAATGGTTCTTAAAGAAATACTAGCAAACATTAGGTGATTCGATGGATGGAATAATTAATGTATTTAAACCTAAGGGAATAACTTCACACGATGTAATAAAAGATATAAGGAAAATATTTAAAATAAAAAAAGTTGGGCATACCGGCACACTAGATCCAAATGCTGCAGGAGTTTTACTTGTTTGTATTGGGAAAGGTACTAGAATAAGTGAGTATATGCTAGATCTTCCTAAAGAATATATTGGAGAGTTGACCTTAGGGTATGCTACTGATACACAGGATNCAGAGGGGAAAATAATAGAATATTCTAATAAGGAGGTAAAAGAAGAGGAGATCTATCATGCCTTTAATAAATTTAAAGGTGAGATAGAACAAATACCTCCTATGTACTCTGCATTAAAATATAAAGGACAAAAATTGTATGAATTGGCCAGAAAAGGTAAAACTGTTGAAAGGAAACCTAGACAGGCAACTATTTACGAATTGATTATAAAAAAAATAGTGGATAAAAAAATTATTTTTTATGTAAAATGTTCGAAGGGTACATATGTTAGAACTCTGTGTGATGATATTGGTGAATATTTAGGTACCTATGGGTATATGTCTTTTTTGCTTAGGGTTGGTGTAGGTAATTTTAGGATTGAGGATAGCATAAGCTTAGACCAATTAAAGGAACTAGATAGTAATAGCTTGGAATCAATGATTATTCCTATTGATGAAGGATTAATGCATTTAGACAAAATAAAATTAGATAAAAAATATTTTACTAAGTTAATCAATGGTGTTAAGATATATATGAAAGAATTAAGTATAAATAAATACAATGTTAATATTCCTATGAGAGTATATTGTGATAATAAATTTATTGGCATAGGTAGGATAAATCAGTCAAAGCACGATCTTTATATTAAGATGGATAAAGTCCTCATATAAGGTGATGATATGAAAATAATTGATGCAATGAATAGCAGTGAAAAAAAATATGTAACAGCTGTAGCTCTTGGTAATTTCGATGGAATTCATATAGGCCACCAGTATTTGTTAAAGAGCAACATAGAAAAGGCAAAAGAGGAAAATTTAAAGCCTTCTGTACTTATTTTTAAAAATCATACTAAAACAATTTTAAAAAAGGATGAAAATTTTAAAATAGATATTCTCACGTCTTTTGAAGAAAAAATCCAACTTTTAAAGGAATTAGGCATAGAAATAGTATATGTTATGGATTTTAATGAACAAATTATGAAATTGTCTCCTGAGTTATTTGTAAAGAATATATTGTTAGAAAGATTAAATGCTAAACTTGTTACCGTAGGTTTTGATTATAGATTTGGATACAAGGCACAAGGGGATAGCAACTACCTTAAGGAATTAGGAAAAGCAAATGGATTTGTTGTAAATGTAATAGATCCAGTGTATGTTGAAGGCGAGATAGTAAGCAGTACTATTATAAGAAATTTAATAATAAATGGTTATATAGAAAAAGCAAATAAATTATTAGGAAGAAATTATTGTTTAATTGGAACAGTAATAAAAGGTAGAAGTAGGGGAAGAAAATTAGGTTTCCCCACAGCTAATATTAGATTAAATGACAGGTATGTTATTCCTAAAACAGGAGTATATAAAACTTTTACTTATGTAGATAATAGTAAATTCTTGAGTTTAACTAACATCGGGTATAATCCAACTTTTAATGAAAAAAATCTTAAAATAGAGACATATATTTTGGATTTTGATGAAGATATATATGATTCTATTATAAAAATTGAATTTATGGAATTTATAAGAGATGATATAAAATTTAATTCTGTTGAGGAATTAAAAAATCAAATGCATAAAGATGTATTATATATTAAAAACAATTAAAATAATTACTAGTATTTACATTTTGCAAAAAATGTGATAACATTCTTTTGTAAGCATATACCTTTAGCTATGTTTATCGTTTCCTCGGCGATTTACATAGCTATTGGCAGATTAAAAATTAAGGAGGAATATATTATGTCACTTAGCAAAGAAGAAAAGGCTAAAATTATTGAAGAGTACAAGATTCATGATAATGATACTGGCTCACCAGAGGTGCAAATAGCAATATTAACCTATAGAATAAATCAATTGACAGAGCACCTAAAAGTTCACAAAAAAGACCATCATTCAAGAAGAGGGCTTTTTAAGATGATTGGTCAAAGAAGGGGTTTATTAAGGTATTTAGAAAAAAAAGACATTGAAAGATACCGTGAATTAATTAAAAAGCTAGAAATCAGAGGTTAAAAAGAGCGGGATATTCCCGCTCTATTCATTATAATTCAAATATAAATAGTGTTATTAATAAATAATAGGTTATAATAATATTAAAATAAGTAAGGAGGTTAGACATGGAAAGGCAATTTAAGTATAATTTAGCTGGTAGTGACCTTATAGTTACTATTGGCAAAGTAGCAGAACAAGCCAATGGAGCATGCTTGTTACAATATGGTGATACTGTTGTATTAGTAACTGCTACTGCATCAAAAGAACCAAGGGAAGGAATAGATTTTTTCCCATTAAGTGTTGAATTTGAAGAAAAACTTTATTCAGTAGGTAAAATACCAGGAGGATTTATCAAAAGAGAAGGGAAACCAAGTGATAAAGCTATATTAACAGCACGTCTTATAGATAGACCTATAAGACCTCTTTTTCCAGAAGGATATAGAAATGATGTGCAAATAATAGCAACTGTTTTATCAGTAGACCAAGATCATTCACCAGCTATACTAAGTATGATAGGTTCTTCAATAGCATTATCTATTTCTGATATACCATTTAATGGTCCAACTGGTTCTGTCTCTGTTGGTTACGTGGATGGAAAATTTATAATTAATCCAAATGCTGAACAAAGAGATAAATCTGATCTAGACCTTACAGTTTCAGGTACTAAAGATGCCATTATGATGGTTGAAGCTGGTGCAAATGAGCTTTCTGAAGATACAATTCTTGAAGCTATAATGCTAGCACATGAAGAAATAAAGAAACTATGTGAATTTATAGAGAATATACAAAAGGAAGTTGGAAAAGAAAAGCAGGAATATACTGTATTTAAACCTGACGAAGAAATTAGCAGAGAAGTTAGAGAATTTGCTAGGGACAAACTAATTGATGCAATACGAACTGTGGATAAAACTGAAAGAGAAGAGAATATAGACAAAGTAATGGAAGAAACAGTAGAGTATTTTATTGAAAAGTATCCTGAAAATGAAAAGGATATTAAGGAAGCTTTAGACGAAATTCTAAAGGAAGAAGTAAGAAGGCTTATAATTGAAGAAAAAATTAGGCCAGACAATAGAAAAATAGATGAAATTAGACCTATTACTTGTGAAGTAGGCTTGCTGCCCAGAGCTCATGGTTCAGGACTGTTTACAAGAGGCCAGACACAAGTTTTAACTGTAGCAACTTTAGGAGCTTCTAGTGATGTGCAGATTATAGATGGAATTGGGGAAGAAGAATTTAAAAGATACATGCACCACTACAATTTCCCACCCTATAGTGTTGGAGAAACACGAGTTTTAAGGGGGCCAGGAAGGCGTGAAATAGGTCATGGTGCTTTAGCTGAAAGGGCTTTAGAACCAGTTATACCACCAGANGATGAATTCCCTTANACAATAAGATTAGTATCCGAAGTATTAAGTTCAAATGGTTCAACATCCCAAGCAAGTGTTTGTGGTAGTACATTAGCCCTTCTTGATGCAGGTGTACCTATAAAAAAACCTGTAGCTGGAATTGCCATGGGATTGATAAAATCAGAAGACACAACTGTTATACTTTCAGATATACAAGGAATAGAAGATCATTTAGGAGATATGGATTTTAAAGTAGCAGGTACTAAAGATGGAATAACAGCTATGCAGATGGATATTAAAATACCTGGAATAGATAGAAAAATCCTGGAAGAGGCNTTAGAAAGAGCTAGACAGGGTAGACTGTATATACTAGATAAAATGGCAGAAACAATATCGGAACCAAGAGAACATTTATCTCCTTATGCACCAAGAATATTCCAGATGCAAGTAGATCCAGATAAGATAAGGGACATTATTGGTCCTGGAGGTAAGATGATAAATAGAATAATAGATGAAACAAATGTAAAAATAGATATTGGTGATGATGGAAAAATTTTAATAGCAGCAAATAGTAGAAAGGATGGCCAAAGAGCAATAGAATTAATAAACAATATAACTAAAGATGTAGAGGTAGGAGATATATATACAGGAAAAGTAGTTCGAATTGCATCATTTGGAGCTTTTGTTGAATTATTTAATGGAAAAGAAGGTTTATTGCATATTTCTAATATAGCACATGAAAGAATAGAAAAAGTTGAGGATGTATTATCAATTGGAGATGAAGTGCTAGTTAAAGTTATTGAAATAGATAGTCAGGGTAGAATTAATTTATCTAGAAAAGCAGTTCTACCAAAAGAAAATAAACCAAAAAAAGTGTTTAAAAAAAGTTAATTGATTATAGGAATTAATGCATGAACCCAATAGGTTCATGTTTTTTAATTTATAAGACAAATTATAAATACTGACAAGCCCTTCTGAATATAATTGTGTTAAAAAGGATATATGGAGGGGTAAAATGAGATTTATAATAATAAAAAAGAAAACTTTATTCATGCTTGTATCAGTTTTTATATTAGTTTTATTAACTATTCTTTTTATTTCATTTTTTAACAAGACTAAGGAAACTTTTAATACTGATGTATACTATAAAGGAAATGTAGAAGAAAAAATTATGGCTTTTGCTTGTAATGTAGATTGGGGGAATGAATATATTATACCATTGTTAGAAATTCTAGAAAAACATGATATAAAAATAACTTTTTTTGTTACTGGAAGGTGGGCTGAAAATAATCCTGATTTATTAAAAGCCATATTTAATGAAGGCCATGAAATAGGTAATCATGGATATAATCACATAAATTATGATCAATTAAGTTATGAGAAAAATAAAGAAGAAATATTAAAAGCTGATAATACTATTCAAAACATTTTAGGTATTAAACCAAATTTTTTTGCTCCTCCTGCCGGTGCTTATAATGAAAACACTATTAAAGCTTGTAAGGATTTAAACTATGATATAATTATGTGGAGTATTGATACAATAGATTGGAGAGAAGATAGTACCAAAGAAAAGATAAAAAATAGGGTTATTGAAAATATACATAACTCAGCAATTGTCTTAATGCATCCAACAAAAGAAACTATAAAAGCTTTACCAGAAATAATAATTAATATACTTGATAAAGGATATAAAATAGGTAAAATTAGTGATGTAGTAAAAACTAATTAAGGAGGAGTTTATGGATTGTACTTTAGAGGAGAATTAAAAAATGGAATAAAAGTAATTATGGAAAAAATACCTTATATTAAATCTGTTTCAGTAGGAGTATTTATTAATGTAGGAACAAAAGATGAAAGTGAAAATAATAATGGGATATCACATTTTATAGAACATATGATATTTAAAGGAACTGAAAAAAGGGATGCNAAGGATATAGCAAAGGAAATAGACAATCTGGGAGGTCAAATGAATGCTTTTACAAGCAGTGAATATACTTGTTATTATGTGAGGNTATTGGACAAGCACTTAACAACTGCTGTAGATATATTATCTGATATGCTCAATAATCCTAAATTTTCAGAAGAAGATATAGCAAATGAAAAAAAAATAATTTTAGAAGAAATTAACATGTATTTAGATTCCCCTGAAGATGTAGTGTTTGATATGATACATGAAATCATGTTTAAAGGAACACCTTTATCTTTTCCAGTACTTGGAACCAAAGAAACAGTAAAAAATTTAGATAGAAAAACTTTAATAGATTATTATAATAAATATTATAGGCCTGATAATATGGTTATAACAGTTATTGGTAATTATAATGAAAAAGAAATAATAGATATATTGAATAATTATTTTAGTAGAAAACCTTCATGTAAAAACATAGTTAGAGATAAATCTTCTTCACTTCCTTCATTAAAACCCTGCATTCTAGGGAAACAAAGGGAATTTGAACAAGTTAATTTTTGTTTAGGTACTGAAGGTATAAAAAGGGATAACGAAGAAAAATATTCTTTGTATATTATCAACAATTTTTTTGGAGGTAGTGTAAGCTCCATATTATTTCAAAAAATAAGGGAGGAAAGAGGCTTAGCATATTCTGTATATTCTACTCCTGTTTCTTTCAAAAATGCAGGAATATTTACCATTTATGCAGCCTTAAGTAATAAGGAAATTTTAAATGTGGCTAGATTAATAAAAGAGGAAATTATTAAATTTAAGAAAAATTTAATTGGCAAATCAGATCTTTTAAAATTAAAAGAGCAGTTAAAAAGTAGTTATATTTTAGAAATGGAATCCACTTTTGATAGAATGCTTGAAATAGGCAGTTCAGAGTTATTAACAGGTGATGCTTTAACTTTAGAGGAAGTGTTGAACAAAATTAATAAGGTAAGTTTAGATGATATAAAAAGGGTAACTGAAAAAATATTTGATAGTAGCAAATTTAATATTGCATATGTTGGTAATATTTCAAACATAGAAGATACAAATGCTAAATTAAAAGAAATATTTTTTAGTTGAGGTGATAAATATTATGAGGATAAAAGTTGTAAACAAAAGTAATTTTCCTTTACCAAGTTATAAAACTATAGGCGCAGCTGGAATGGATTTATATGCAAATATAGACCAGCCTATAGTTTTAAAACCTCTAGATAGAGTTCTGATTCCAACAGGACTTTACATTTCAGTTCCAGAAGGCTATGAAGCTCAAATTCGTGCAAGAAGTGGAATGGCATTAAAGCACGGTATAACTTTAGCAAATGGTATAGGGACTATTGATAGTGATTATAGAGGAGAAGTAGGCGTAATATTAGTAAATTTGAGTAATGAAGAATATGTGATAAATAAAGGAGATAGGATTGCACAATTGGTAATAGCTAAATACGAAAAAATAGAATTTGAAGAAGTCGATTTTTTGGATGAAACAGAAAGAGGTTCTGGTGGATTTGGTCATACTGGTTATTAAGTTCATATATGATTTTATCATAATTGATAATAACATATAACAAAAACCATCCCATATAATATAATAAAAACATATCAAAGGGGATGATATAATGCTACTAAGTGAATTAGGCGGAAAAGAAATAGTAAATTTAAATAATGGTGAAAGACTTGGAATTATAGCTGATTCAGATATTATTGTAGATGAAAAGACAGGAAAAATCATTTCTTTAATAGTACCTGAAAGAAAATTTCAGTTAAAAATATTTGGTGGTAGTCAAGATATGGAAATACCTTGGGACTGCATCAGAAAAATTGGCCAAGATATGATTATTATAGAAGTAGAAGAAATCTAATTGTGTGCCTGATGATAAATCAGGCTTTTTTATTTTAGCATATAATTATAAAAAAAGCAGACAATATATTTATAGAATGTAATAGAATAAAATAATGGAGGTTTAAAAGTGGGAAAAAGTAGGTTTGAATTAAATGAAAAGTATAATGGAAATAGTAATGATAATGATAGCACTAATACTACTTTGGAAAATGTAAACGAAATTGGAACACCAAATTTACCAGAGGTAAATAACAATATTCAATTTATAACAATCATAGGAGAAATTGAGGGTCATACTATTTCTCCACCTGGTAAAAAAACAACTAAATATGAACATATAATTCCAATGCTTATTGCAGCAAAGCAAGACCCTAAGATAGAAGGTATATTTATTATATTGAATACTGCAGGAGGAGATGTTGAAGCTGGACTAGCTTTAAGTGAGATGATATATAGTATAGATAAACCAAAAGTATCTCTAGTATTAGGTGGAGGTCATAGTATTGGAGTGCCTTTAGCTACAGCTTCTGACTATTCTTTTATTGTTCCAACGGCAGCCATGACAATCCATCCAATTAGAACTACGGGATTAGTAATAGGTGTGCCTCAAACATTTAGATATTTTGAAAAAATGCAAAAAAGAATAACTAGTTTCATATTAAGAACCTCAAATATTAGTGAATCTGTTCTAAAAAGACTGATGTATGCAACTGATGAGTTAGCAAATGACGTAGGAACAATACTTATAGGTAAAGAAGCTGTAGACTACGGATTAATTGATGAAGTAGGAGGATTTAGTACTGCATTAGAAAAACTATATGAGTTAATTAAAGAGAAAAAGGGTTAGTATGACAATATAAATTGTGCTATAATAACATGAGATATAAAGGGGGAATTCTTTATTATCAAGTGTCATTATTTCTATATAAACTGATAATTTTTAATGATATAATAAAATATAAAAGTAGAAAGGGTATTGATGTTTAATAGAGGTGAGAACTTTGAAGAAAAAAAAATTAAAAACAAAATCTAGAGGAAAAAAAGTTTTTAATAGGGAAATAATAGGGATAACAATAATAACCTTCGGCTTATTATCAGCCATAAGCCTATTTAGTAATAGAACTGGTATTGTAGGATCAATTCTAAGAAATATATACTTTACTCTTATGGGATTTGGAGGATACATATTTCCATTAATTATAATGGCCATAGGAGTACTATTTATAATGAATAGAATCGATTTTAATAATGATAAAAAGTCTTTTTATTTAATCTGCATATTTTTATGTTTTTTAATTTTACTGGATATAAACAATGTTAATGGTTCAAATTTGACTGTTAAATTTTCAAATTCATTAGAATTAAGCCAAAAAAGACTTGGTGGCGGACTAATTGGTAGCCTTTTTGGTTTTTTAATATATAAATTATTTGGTTCAATTGGCTCTAATATTGTGGTTATATTAATAGTAACTATATTAATATCATTGTTCACAGAGATAAAAATCAGTGAAATTATAAATAATNTTAGACTTAAGATTAATACCAAATATAACAGTTCTAGTAATTCTGGTATAAATAATAATAATAATATGGTTGATAAAATTGATGAAAAACTAGATTCAAATATATTAGACAAGGCTTTACANAAAGAAGTGATAATTAATGATTACTTAGCTAAAGATAATAGNTCTAATTTAAAAANTGCAGACAAAAAATCAAGTTCTGAGGAAATGAATATAGATACAAATAAAAGGCTATCAGACTATTCCTTTCCNCCATTAGACTTATTGAAAGATGCGGAAAAAAAAGTAGATACAANTTATAAGAAAGAAATTATAAATAATGCTAAAAGAATAGAAGAAACTATGAAAAATTTCGGAATAGATTCTAAAGTAGTGCAGATAAATAGGGGACCTTCAGTGACTTGTTATGAATTACAACCAGCTCCAGGAATAAAGGTAAATAGAATTGTCAACCTAGCTAATGATTTAGCATTAAGTTTAGCAGCATCAGATATTAGAATTGTAGCACCTATACCTGGTAAATCTGTTGTAGGAATAGAGGTTCCTAATAAAATCAGAGATAATGTTACTTTAAAAGAAATGCTGCAATCTGATGAGTTTATTGCATTTGAAAGTAATTTGCCCTTAGTCTTGGGTAAGGATATTTCAGGTAAGCCTATTATATCAAGTATAGATGCCATGCCTCACCTTTTAATTGCAGGCGCTACAGGTTCAGGAAAAAGTGTTTGTATAAATACTATAATAATGAGCATATTATACAAATCTCATCCTAATGATGTAAAGTTACTATTAATAGATCCAAAAGTTGTAGAACTTAGTATATACAATGGCATACCTCATTTACTGGTTCCTGTAGTGACAGATCCTAAAAAAGCTGCTGTTTCTTTAAGCTGGGCAGTTAGTGAAATGGAAAGAAGATACAAATTGTTTGCTGAAAATAATGTAAGGGATATAAAATCTTATAATAAAAAGTTTGAAGATGATGAAAATAAAAAGCTTCCAAATATAGTAATAATTATTGATGAATTAGCAGATTTAATGATGGTAGCAGCTCAAGAGATAGAAGATTACATATGCAGACTAGCACAAATGGCAAGGGCTGCAGGAATGTACTTAATTATTGCAACTCAAAGGCCATCTGTGGATGTAATTACAGGAACTATTAAAGCTAATATTCCTTCTAGGATATCTTTTGCTGTATCATCACAAGTTGACTCTAGAACTATTTTAGATGTATCAGGAGCAGAAAAGCTTTTAGGTAAAGGAGATATGCTTTTCTACCCATCCAACTTATCAAAACCAATTCGTTTACAAGGAGCTTTCATCAGTGATCTAGAAGTCAAAAGTGTAGTAGATTATTTAAAGAATCAAGATATTACTAAATATGACCATGAGGCAATTGAGAGCATTAGTAAAGGAATCGAAACTAGCAAATTTATTGAAGATGCAGACGAATTATTTTATGATGCAATATCGTTAGTAGTAGATGAAGGACAAGCATCAATATCATTGTTACAAAGAAAACTTAAGATTGGCTATACTAGGGCGGCTAGAATAATAGATCAGATGGAAGAAAGGGGAATAGTAGGAGGCTATGAAGGAAGCAAGCCAAGAAAAGTATTAATTTCAAAAGAAGAATTAGAATCACTAGCTAAGGAGAGGATGTAAATGAAAACAAAAATATCTATAATAACGCTTGGTTGCCCAAAAAATGAAATAGATTCTGAATTAATGGTAGGAATACTAAAGAACCAGAATTATAGAATCACCAACGCCTTAGATAAGGCTGATATAATATTAATTAATACTTGTGGATTTATAGATTCTGCAAAGGAAGAATCTATTGAAACAATTTTGGAAATGGCAAAGTACAAAGAATACAATTGTAAATATTTAATATTAGCTGGTTGCTTAGCTGAAAGGTATTCAAAAGAACTAATGGAAGAGATTGACGAGATAGATGGAATTATTGGTACAGGCAATATAAAGGATGTTGTCAATATAATTGAAAGATTAAAAAGAGGAGAAAGGAAAGTAATATTAAACAAAAACATTAATGAAGAATATTTAGAACAAATTTCTAGGCTAAGTTTTAGAAAAACTGAGTATGTAAAAATATCAGAAGGGTGTAATAATTTTTGTACATACTGTATTATACCAAAATTAAGAGGAAAATATCGAAGCAGGAAAATGGAAAATATTATTAGTGAGGTAAATTATCTTGTTAATAATGGAGTTAGAGAAATAATACTGATTGGTCAAAATATTGCCGATTATGGAATTGATTTATATGGAGACTACAAACTTTGGGAATTACTTGATAAACTTAATAGTATCGAAAAACTAAAATGGATAAGACTGTATTACTTATACCCTGATAATATAGACAAAAAGTTAATTGATTCTATAAAAAATAATAATAAAGTAGTAAAGTACGTTGATATACCACTACAGCATATTAATAATGAAATTTTAAAAAGGATGAATAGGAGAATTACCAAAGATAAAGTTACTAATTTAATAAAATATTTAAGACAAGAAATTCCTGAGATAATAATAAGAACCACCTTTATAGTTGGATTTCCAGGAGAAGATGATAAAAAGTTCAATGAATTATATGATTTTATTAAAGAAATTAAGTTTGATAAACTAGGAGTGTTTTGTTACTCAAGAGAAGAAGGAACACCTGCTTATCATTTTGATAATCAAGTTGATGAAGATATTAAGGAATATAGAAGAAGCAAAATAATGGAAGCACAAGCTTACATTTCTTACAATTTAAACAAAGAAAAAATAGGAAATATTTATGAAGTTTTAATAGAGGATATTGAGCAAGAAGGACTTTATGTAGGAAGAACTTATATGGACGGACCGGAAATTGATGGAGTTTATTTTGTAAAGTCAAGCAAAAAATTAAAATTAGGTGAATTTGTTAAAGCTAAGACTATTGATTGTTTAGAATATGATCTGATTGGGGAGATTATTTCATGAATTTAGCTAATAAAATTACTATTTTACGCGTTATTATGATTCCTATATTCTTGATTGTATTATTTTCTAATATTAAATACAATAATTATATTGCTGCTATAATCTTTATAGTAGCTTCGCTTACAGACAGTTTAGATGGCTATATTGCTAGAAGCAGAAATCTGGTTACAAATTTCGGTAAGTTTATAGATCCTTTAGCAGATAAATTATTGGTCTCTGCAGCTTTAATATCATTAATTCAAATGGGTAAAATATCATCATGGATAGTTATAATAATTATCGCAAGAGAATTTACAATCACAGGTCTAAGAACTATTGCTGCTTCTGAAGGGATAACTATTGCAGCAAGTCCTTTAGGGAAAATCAAAACTATTACTCAATTAATAGCTATTATTGCATTATTATTAGATAATTTTCCATTTAGATTAATAGGTTTTCCCTTTGATAAAATAATGATATATCTTTCTCTTTTATTTACAATATTATCTGGAGTAGATTACTTATTTAAAAATAAACATGTACTTAAAATTGACGATAAATAAAGGATTATAGGAAAAGGGGTAAAAGATTATGAGAGCAGAAATAATTACTGTTGGAAGCGAAATTATACTTGGAAGTATACTAAATACTAATGCCCAGTACTTAACCAGGCGCTTAGGGGAAATAGGAATAGAAGTATTATATCATACTTCTTTAAAAGACAATAAAGAACAACTTAAGCAGGTAATCAAAACTGGACTTAAAAGAGCTGATTTATTAATATTTACTGGTGGATTGGGACCAACTGGTGATGATTTCACAAAAGAAGTAGTAAGTGAAACATTAGGTTTAAAGCTTTACTTAGACAAAAATATTAAAAACAATATACAAAATTATTTTAACAAAAACAACAAATCAATGACACCAAACAATATAAAACAAGCTTATATTCCTGAAGGCAGCAAATCAATTAAAAATGATATTGGAACTGCTCCAGGGATATTTATTGAATGGGAAAATAAAATACTAGTTTTGTTGCCAGGACCTCCAAGAGAAATGCAACATATGTTTAACAAATATATAATACCACTAATTAAGCAAGATTGTATCATGAAGGAAACAACCATTAAAACTATTGGTATAGGAGAATCACATTTAGAAACAATTTTAAAGGATATAATTAATTCAGGAGATAATCCTACTATAGCTACTTATGCTAGTGAAGGTATTGTAGATATTAAAATAGTGGCAAAAGGGAATAATGAAGATTACGTTAATACTTTACTAAGACAGACCATAGAAAAAATAAAAGATAGAATTGCAGAAAATATATATAGTTATAACAATGAAACTATAGAAGAGGTTGTTTACAAATTATTAAAAGAAAATAAATTAAAAATTGCATTTGCTGAATCATGTACTGGAGGACTTATTACTTCCAGATTTACAAAGATTCCAGGTGTTTCTGAGGTATTTGATAGAGGAATAGTAACTTATAGTAATATATCTAAAATGAAGGAACTCAATGTAAAAAAACATACTTTAGATAAATATGGAGCTGTAAGTAAAGAAGTTGCACTGGAAATGGCTAAAGGACTTTTAGAAAAGACTAATGTAGATATAGCGTTATCAACCACTGGATTAGCCGGACCTACAAATGGTGATGAAAACAAGCCCATAGGTTTAGTTTTTATAGGTATTGCTACAAAAGAAGAATTAATTGCCAAAGAGTTTAGATTAAGTGGGGATAGAACTTCTGTTCAGAATAAAGCATCACTAAACGCCTTTAATGAACTTAGAAAAATTTTGTTAAATATGTAAGATTATCTTTGACTTAAGTGTATAAATATTATACAATTATATTAGAACATTAGTTCTAAATACAGGAAAGGCGGTGAACCAGTTTACTGGGATTAATATGGCTGGTGTAGAAGATAAAAAGAAAGCTTTAAGTGTAGCGATGGCACAAATTGAAAAACAATTTGGAAAAGGTTCTATAATGAGACTAGGAGATAAAGAAACAATAAAAATGGAAGTCATACCAACAGGAGCCTTAAGTTTAGATATTGCTTTAGGAATTGGCGGATTTCCTAAAGGNAGAATAATTGAGATTTTTGGTCCGGAATCATCTGGTAAAACTACAGTGGCATTACATGCAATTGCAGAGGCACAAAAAAAAGATGGAATAGCAGCCTTCATTGATGCTGAGCATGCCCTTGATCCTAATTATGCTAAAAGGTTAGGTGTTGATGTAGATAATCTAATAGTTTCACAACCTGATACTGGAGAGCAAGCACTGGAAATTACAGAAGCATTGGTTAGAAGTGGAGCAGTGGATATAGTTGTAGTGGATTCAGTTGCTGCTTTAGTACCTAAAGCAGAAATTGAAGGGGAAATGGGAGATAGTCATGTTGGATTACAAGCTCGTTTAATGTCTCAGGCATTGAGAAAATTAGCTGGAGTAATAAATAAGTCTAAAACTATAGTTATATTCATTAATCAGTTGAGAGAAAAAGTTGGAGTAATGTTTGGTAATCCTGAAACAACTACGGGTGGTAGAGCGTTAAAATTTTATTCTACCATTAGATTAGATGTAAGAAAGATTGAATCTATTAAGCAAGGTGAAAATGTAATTGGAAATAGAACTAGAGTAAGGGTTGTTAAAAACAAAGTTGCTCCACCTTTTAAACAAGCTGAATTTGACATAATGTATGGTCAAGGAATATCCAATGAAGGTAATATATTAGATGTTGGTGTTGAATCAAACATTATAAATAAGTCTGGTTCATGGTATAGTTATAAAGATTATAAGCTTGGACAAGGCAGGGAAAATGCTAAGGATTTCTTACGACAAAATCCTGAAATTCAGTTAGAGATAGAAAATTTAATCAGGGAAAAATACGGAATGGACAAGATAACAGTTAAAACTGAAGACAAAGAAAAAAAAGAAAAGAGTGCGAACTAAATTAGTTAATAAACCTCCAAATGGAGGTTTATTTTAAAGGAGTGTTATTGTTGAGGATTTTATTTTTAACAGATACACATATTAGAGGCACTACACCAAGAAATCGAAAAGATAATTTACAAGAAACTTTAGAAAAAAAATTAATTGAAGTAGGTAAAATGGTTAAAGATTACAATATTGACTATGTACTTCATGGAGGAGATCTATTTGATAGACCTGATGTTTCTATTTCTGTTGTGAGCAATTTTGCAACAATATTAAAGAATTACAATGTTCCTATTTATATAGTTAGTGGTAATCATGATGTATACGGACACAATCCAGATACAGTTAGTAGAACAATACTTGGATTATTAGACGCATTAAATGTTGTTAAACTAATTAAAGAGAATGAAACAATTTATCTAAGTAAAGAAGGTATTAAAGTTCAACTAACTGGTCTGCCTTATACCTATGATATTGATAATGAAGGAAATAAAACCGGATATATTGTAGACAATATTAGCAAAGACGTAGACTACTCAATACACATGGTGCATGGAATGCTACTAGATAAACCTTTTATCAAAGGGGTACAATATACATTAATTGATGAAATACTTCATACAAAAGCGGATATTACACTGGCAGGCCATTACCATACAGGGTTTGGTGTTATAAACATTGAAAACAAATATTTTGTTAATCCTGGTAGTTTAGTAAGAATTACAAATAGTTTAAAAGAAATTGAAAGATATCCTAAAGTTGCTATTATTGAATTGGGAGAAGGTATTGATATTAATCTTAAAACTTTAAAAACAGCATTAAAAGGAGAAAAAATTTTGGATAGAGAAGAAATAGAAAACCATATTTTTAAAAGTGAAAGGTTATACAGTTTTAAACAATCAATTGATGAAACTATTAATTTAGATAAATTAGAAATAAATGAAATACTTATGGAGGTTTCAAATACAGAAGGCCTTTCAGAGGAAGTAAAAGTTGAAGCTCTAAGAAGAATTTCTAATGCCCAAATGAAATATACGGGAGATGAATTATAAATGATATATATTAAGAAAGTTATATTGGAAAATTTTCAATCTCACAAATATACGGAAATGGAATTTGATAAATATTTAAATGTTATTGTGGGCCCATCAGATCATGGAAAAACTGCTATAATAAGAGGGATTAAATGGGCACTTTTTAATGAACCTACAGGCGATTACTTTATTAGGGAAGGAGAAAACGAATGTAGTGTAACATTAATTTTTAGCAATAATACCAAAATAAAAAGATATAGAAACAAAAGCAAAAACTATTATTATATTTATGATAGTGATGGAAATGAAATTGTATTAGAAGGTTTTGGAACAAAAGTTCCCCAGGAAGTTGTTGAAAAAACCACTATTAAGAAAATATTATTAGACAGCAACATTTCAAATTCAATAAATATTGGAGAACAGTTGGAAGGTCCTTTTTTATTATCCGAAACTACTTCAACTAGGGCTAATGCAATTGGAAGATTGGTAGGGGTTCATATTATTGACGATGCTTTAAGAGATACTTTAAAGGATATAAATAGGCTTAAGGTGGAAAAGAAAAACTATGAAGAAACTTTAAAAAAATTGAAAGAAGACTTGAAAGAATATGATTATTTAGATAAATTACAATTAATATCAGAAAAATTAACCAAAATCCAAAAAAAAATTTATGAGAAGCAGAATAAATTAAATTATCTTTACCAAAAGTTAGAACTATTAGAGAAAATTAATGAAGAGAAAATAATAAACGAAAAATATCTATCTAAATTAAAAGGTTTAGAAAGAATTTCAGAAATAGAAAAAAAATTGAGCATTAAAATAAAAGATTTTTCTTATATATCCAATAGGTATAATAGGCTAAACGATATTGTAAAGCGTATAGAAAGGGATAGGATAATATTAAGATCTTTAAAAGATATTGAAAAACTAGAAGAATACTATAAAATAATATCTAACAAAGAAAAGAAATTGTTAAAATTGATTGAACTGTTTTCAAAGTATAATTATATTAGGGAAAATATACTGGAAAACAAGAATATTTTATATAAACTGAAAGATATAAATACTGTTGAAGAAAATATTGATATAATTGACAGAAACTATAACAAATTAAAAAACATAATTATGTTAAAAAGCAAAATGGAAAAAATTAATAAGAGTTTATCTATTGGAAATATATATATTGAAAAATTATCTGTAGTAGATCCATTAACTAGTTTAAAAAATACTATAGAACAAAAATGCCAGTTGCTAGAGAACTTATTAACTATTAAAACTAGATATGAAAATATAAACACTTCTTATACTAATACTAACAATAAGCTGACAAAAATTAAAGAGCATATAGACAGCTTGTTAAAACAATACAAAGATGTATTAAATAATTTAGAAGTCTGTCCACTATGCTATAGTTCAATAGATAAGAATAGAATTGAAAATATTATTAATAGTTATAAATAGCCAAGGAGGTTATTATCTTGAAGAACTATGAAAAAGAATTAAATCTATTAAAGGAGAATCTAGATAAAGCTAAAAGCTTAAAATATAAAGCAGAAGCAAGGTTAGAACAGTTAAACAATCAACAACAAGAAATTATTAAAGAGTTAAAAGAATTAGGTGTAAATCCTGAGGACCTAGAAAAAGAAATCAGGAAATTAACTGAAGAGATCGATGCGTTGTTTAAAGAAGCCAATGAGTTAATACCAAAAGATATATTAGAAAAGATGTGATAAAATGATTAATAACTATGATGATTTAGAAAACTATTTATCAAAAATAAATTCTTTTATTTCAAAAGAAGAGGGTAAAAGAGAAAAAATTCTTGAGCAAATAGACCATTGTAAAAAAGCTATTAATGATATTCAATCTGAAATAGAGTTGTTAGAAAGGGTAAACATACTTTTCCAGAAAACTTCTGAATTTGCTAGAAATCAAGCAAAATTGCAAATAGAGTCTTTGGTTACAAATTGTTTACAATATGTATTTGAAAATGATATTGAATTTAAAATAGAAATAGAAGAGTTGAGAAATAAGCCAAGTGCAGATTTTTATGTAATTACAAAAGAAAATGGAATGATTATAAAAACTAAACCAGAACTTTCTAGAGGAGGAGGAGTTGTAGACATCATATCTTTAGCTTTACGTATAGCTTTTTTACAAATCCATAAACCAAAAATTCAAGGCCCTTTGATACTAGATGAACCAGCAAAACACGTTAGCGAAGATTACATATTTAATGTAGCGGATTTTTTAAAGAAGACTTCTGAAATGTTCGAAAGGCAAATTATTATTGTTACTCACAATAATCATTTATCCGCCATTGGAACAAATGCCTATAAAGTATCATTAAATGGTACAATAAGTGAAGTTAGTAGAGTTAATCCTGATTAACAGACATATTAAGAGACTTGACATATTATTGTAAAAGTAATAAAATGAAGAAGTAGCTAGACATTACTAAATATTAAGTTAATGTATAGACTCTTAGAGCCGAAAAGAAAGTCGGTTTATGTTTTATAATTCCAAATATTTGAATATTAAACATTGGAACTTGAAAACTAAATAGAATAGGAGGTGCATCGTTATTGATATTATAATTTATACATTAGTGGCTTTGGCAGGAATTGTAGCAGGTTTTCTCATAAGGAAAAATATTGCAGAAAAAAAGATAGGAAATGCCGAAGAATTAGCTAAAAAAATAATTGAAGATGCAAACAAAGAAGCTGAAACCCGCAAAAAAGAATTATTGCTAGAAGCAAAAGAAGAATGTCACAGAATTAGAGTTGAAGCTGATAGAGAAAATAGAGAAAGAAGACTTGAAATTCAAAGACAAGAAAAACGCTTGATGCAAAAAGAAGAATCTTTAGATAGAAAAGCTGAATCTCTAGAAAATAGAGAGGAAGCTATTAGTAAAAAAATTAAAGAATTAGAAAAGAAAGAAAACCTTATTAATGAATTATATGATAAACAGGTTCAAGAATTGGAAAGGCTTTCTGGCTTAACTTCTGATGAAGCAAAGGAAATATTATTAAATGATATAAGGAAGGAAATAGCGCATGAATCTGCACTCCTAATTAAAGAGGCAGAAAATAAAGTTAAAGAAGAATCAGAAAGGAAAGCTAGAGAGATTATTTCTTACGCAATTCAAAAATGTGCTGCTGATCACGTTGCGGAAACTACTGTAACTGTAGTTTCTTTACCAAATGATGAAATGAAAGGCAGAATTATAGGTAGAGAAGGAAGAAATATTAGGACCTTAGAAACATTGACTGGTATAGATTTAATTATAGATGATACTCCTGAAGCTGTAGTTTTGTCAGGCTTCGATCCTATTAGGAGAGAAATAGCAAGGATAGCTCTTGAAAAACTAATAGTTGATGGAAGGATTCATCCAGCACGAATAGAAGAAATGGTAGAAAAGGCAAAGAAAGAAGTAGAAAAAACAATTATAGAAGAAGGAGAACAAGCAGCATTTGAAACTGGAGTACACGGACTCCATAATGAGTTGATAAAACTATTAGGTAGATTAAAATATAGATCCAGTTATGGACAAAATGTCCTTAGACATTCAATAGAAGTAGCTCATCTTGCAGGAGCTATGGCTGCTGAACTAGGTGCAGATGTTAAAATTGCTAAAAGAGCTGGTTTATTGCATGATATAGGTAAAGCTGTTGACCATGAAATTGAAGGTCCTCACGTTGATATAGGTGTNGAGTTAGCTAGAAAGTATAAAGAATCAGAGGAAGTTATACATTGTATTGCAGCACATCATGGCGATATAGAACCCNGAACTGTAGAAGCTGTGTTAGTACAAGCAGCAGATGCCATNTCTGCAGCAAGACCAGGCGCAAGAAGAGAAACTTTAGAAGCATATATTAAGAGATTAGAAAAATTAGAAGAAATAGCTGAGTCTTTTGAAGGTATAGAAAAATCTTTTGCAATGCAAGCGGGTAGAGAATTGAGAATTATGGTTAAACCTGATGAATTAAATGATAATGATATTGTTCTTGTAGCAAGAGATATAGTTAAGAAGATTGAAAGTGAACTTGATTATCCAGGACAGATAAAAGTAAATGTAATAAGAGAAACAAGAGCAGTAGAATATGCTAAATAAATATTAAGTTATTAAGGTGGAAAATTAATAAAATTCTATATAAATTTTATTAATTTTTTCAAAAAAAAGAAGGATTTTAAAAAAATATGTAGAATATGTAATATACATTATAATATTAAACAATATTATTATTATAATAAAATATAATTTGTAGAGGGGGATATATGATGGATGTATTAAAAGTATCAGCAAAATCAAGTCCAAATTCTGTAGCAGGAGCACTGGCTGGAGTGTTAAGAGAAAAGGGTAATGCTGAAATCCAAGCCATTGGTGCAGGTGCTTTAAATCAGGCAGTTAAGGCTGTAGCCATAGCACGAGGATTTGTAGCGCCTAGCGGAATTGATCTAATCTGTATACCAGCATTTACAGACATAGAAATTGATGGTGAAGAAAGAACAGCGATTAAATTAATTGTTGAACCAAGATAGTGTGTTTATATTTTAATGTATAAAACCTACTAATTTATTTAGTAGGTTTTTTATTTTGACATAATATTTATATATTAGATATAATATACATAAATAAATTTTCCTAAAAGGAGAGCTTTTTAATGATATTTGACTTACATGTGCATACCATATATTCTGATGGATTATTCTCCCCTAAAGAAGTAATTAATTTAGCTAGGGAAAAGGGGCTTAATGGTATTGCCATAACCGACCATGACACTGTTAAAGGAATATATCCTGCACTAAATATAAGTAAAAATTTAAACGAGTTCCAGGTTATTCCAGGTGTAGAATTTGGAACAATTTTTGAAGATGAAGAAGTTCATTTATTAGGATATTTTATAGATTATACTTCCAAAAAGTTACTTGATGCTTTAAATATGTTAAAAGAAAATAGGATTAAAAGAGGTATCAAAATAGTTGAAAAGTTAAACTCACTTGGAATGAAATTATCTATTCACGACATCAAAAAGTTTGTTAAAGATGATTATATAGGTAGACCACATATAGGAAAAGCATTGGTGGAAAAAGGTTATGTAATGAGTTTAGAGGAAGCTTTTGAAAAATTCTTAGATAAGGGAAAGCCTGCTTATGTACAAAGGAAAACATTGACACTAAAAGAAACTATAGATCTTATTCATGAAGTAAATGGTATAGCTATATTAGCACATCCAGGACTACTTAAAAATAAGAACATTATTAATAAATGTATACAGTTTGGCATTGATGGTTTGGAAGCTATTCACTCTAAACATAGCGCAAATGATGTTAGAATGTGCATTAAAATTGCAAGAATGAATAATTTAATAATTACAGGTGGTTCAGATTGTCATGGTAAAATTATTAATGGAGATTATCTTATTGGAAAATATTATGTAAATATTAACCATATTCCTAAAATGAAAGGAAGATTATAATTGGGTGTTTACAAAAATGAAAGAAATAGACAATTTCCATCAAAAATAAGTACCACATCTTTTGTAAAACTTTATATACTTCATCTATTAAAAGATAGGAGTTATTATGGAAATGAAATAATAGAAGAGATAAAGACAAGGCTTGATAATAAATGGGAACCAAGTCCTGGAATGGTTTACCCATTATTAAGAGATTTAGAAGCAAAAGGTTATGTCAAAGGATGGTGGGATGAACCAGATAAAAGATCTATAAGAAGGTATAAATTAACTGATGAAGGCTTTAAGCATTATAAAATTATATTATTACAAAATCAAGCAATATTTGAAGATGCATTAACTATAATAAGAAATGTTTTAAAAGATATATATAATAAAAAAATATAACACAAATTAGTATAGTGGAGGTTATATTATGAAATTTAACTTATCAGAAAAAGGATTAAAAATATCATCATCAGTAACTTTAGAAATTACAGCTAAAGCTAAGTCTATGAAAGCTAAAGGTATAGATGTAATTAGTTTCGGTGCTGGAGAACCTGACTTTAATACTCCTGAAAATATAAGAAAAGAAGGGGTTAGAGCTATTGAAGAAGGACTTACAAAATATACTCCTGCTTCAGGAATAAACGAATTAAAGGAAGCAGTTTGCAAAAAGTTTAAAAGAGATAACAATTTGGAATATTCTATAGAAAATATTGTTATATCAAATGGAGCTAAACATTCCATTTACAATGCTTTAATGGCTATTCTTAATCCTGAAGAAGAAGTAATAGTAGGGATACCATATTGGGTTAGTTATCCAGAATTAATAAAGATAGCTGGTGGTAAACCAATATTTATACATACAAAAGAAGAAAATGATTTTAAATTTACTGTAGCAGATTTAGAAAAAGCTAGAACAAATAAAACAAAAGCAATAATTCTAAATAGCCCAAGTAATCCAACAGGATCCATATATTATAAGGAAGAATTAGAAAAGATAGCAAAGTGGGCAGTAGATAATAATATATTTGTAATATCTGATGAGATTTATGAAAAATTAATTTACGATGGGGAACATGTAAGTATAGCATCAATAAATGATGACATAAAAGATTTAACAATTGTCATTAATGGTATGTCAAAAGCATATGCAATGCCAGGATGGAGAATTGGATATTTAGCTGCTCATAAAGAAATAGCAAATGTTATCAGTAATATTCAAAGTCACACTACTTCAAATCCATGTTCTATTTCTCAATATGCTAGTGTGGCTGGATTAACAGGTGACCAAAATATAGTATATGAAATGAAAAAAGAATTTGAAAAAAGAAGAAATTATATGGTTGAAATGATAAATTCAATAAAAGGGTTAAGCTGCAAAAAACCAAAGGGTGCTTTCTACATTATGGTTAATATATCACAGCTAAAGGGTACTACAATTAAAGGAAGAAATATTAATAGTTCCTTAGATTTTGCAAAAGTATTATTAGAAGAAGGTAAAGTTGCTGTAGTACCAGGAATTGGATTTGGAGATGATAATTATATTAGACTATCATATGCAACATCAATGGAAAACATAGAAAAGGGCTTAAAAAGAATAAAAAAAATAGTTGAAGAAAATTAATAAAATTTTAAGCAAAGAAAAGCAATAAAGTTTACATAATTAATTTATGTAAACTTTATTGCTATATAAAGTTACAGAGGTGATTTAATGAAAAGATATATTAAAAATATGAAAGCTTTATCAGAAGAAGATATGAAAAAATTGTTCAACAGTAAAGTGTGTGTAGTGGGATGTGGCGGATTAGGAGGATACATAATTGAAATGTTAGCAAGAATTGGTGTCAGATATATAACAGCAATTGATGGAGATGTCTTTGATGAAACAAATTTAAATAGACAGTTAATAAGTCATACTGAAAATATTGGTAAAAGTAAAGTAGAAGAAGCTATGAAGAGGATGAAAGTAGTAAATCCTGACGTTATAGTAACACCTATAAATGAAATATTAGATGAAAACAATGCTATGACTCTATTGAAAGATCATGATGTTATAGTAGATGCATTAGATAATATTAAGTCAAGAAAAGTATTAAATATGTTTTCGGCAAAACTAAATATTCCTATGGTACATGGGGCTATAGCCGGATTTTATGGACAAGTATCAACTATATATCCTGAAGATAATACTTTTAATTATATTTATCCTGATAATGAAGATCTGAATAAAGGCATTGAGATAGAGCTAGGGAACCCGTCATTTATACCACCTTTAGTTGCAGCAATAGAGGTATCAGAGGTCATAAAAATCTTAACTAATAAAGGAGATCTGTTGAGAAATAAAATATTGCTTATAGATCTCTTGAATAACAATTTTGATATAGTTGAATTTAAATAAAGTTAACATAATATTATTATGTTAACTTTTAATATAAACAAATTTAAGACGTTATAAATGGAAAAACGCCAACTATTTACATAAAATTCTGGTTAGTAGCTTTAAATTACATTTTAAGCCTTATAATTAAACAAAGAATATTAACATATATGTCTAGTAAATTGGAAGCATCATAGAGGCATTTAAGGCACAGTTTACTTCAGAGCAGCCCCCTAATTTTGGTTCTTTATATAAATATATAATAAATTTTAGTTAGGTACTTAATAACTATAAAATATTAAGCCTGTTTAAACAGAATATTTATAGAATCTAGATACATGTAATAATTTTGAAATATATTCTATAAAAAAGAAGGATTTTCTTCTTTTTTATAGAATATATTATTAGTCACAAAATACATATTTTGTGACTAATNTAGATAAAATTTAGAAAGAGGTGTATNAATGCATCAGATTCCATTAGTAATTGAAGATTACCTGAATTATTTAGAAGCAATCAAAGGAATTTCCCCTAGTACAGTTAAGGAATATTACTATGATTTACGAACTTTTTTTAGGTTTATTAAAAAAAGATATAAGTTAGTAGATAAGGATGTCCCTCTCGATAAAATTAATATTGATGATATAAATATTGAGCTTATAAGAAAAATAAATATCCAAGACCTGCACTCCTTTATTTCTTACATAGATAAAGGAAGAAACAACGGAAATTATACAAAAGCAAGAAAAATTGCAAGTTTAAGGTCCTTTTTCTCCTACTTATATTCAAAGGTTAATTTAATTGATAAAAATCCTACTGATGGATTGGATTCTCCTAAAAAAGACACGAGACATCCTATTTATTTAACTCTGGATGAATGCCATCTTCTGCTAAAAACAGTTTTAAAAAATAAAAATGAGTTTTATAGAAAACGTGATTATGCAATAATAACTTTATTTTTGAATTGNGGACTTAGATTATCTGAATTATCNAGTATTAATATTAGTAAAATTAAAGGAGATACATTGACTGTAATTGGAAAAGGAAATAAGGAAAGAACTATATATTTAAACTCTTCATGTCTAGAGGCAATTAATAGTTATTTAGAAGTTAGGCCTAAAGATGCGAAAGATGAAGATGCTTTATTTATAAGTAAAAGAAAACAAAGACTGAGCAATAGAGCAATACAACATTTGATTGATAAATATTTAAAAGAAGCAGGATTTGATACAAGCATATATTCCACTCATAAGCTACGCCATACTGCTGCTACACTAATGTATAAGCATGGAAATGTTGATATTAGAGCATTACAGGAAATATTAGGTCACGAAAATGTATCAACGACTCAAATTTATACTCATATTGATGATGAAAGATTAAGAGACGCTATAAGAAGTAACCCTTTAGCAAATTTAACCCCAGATTCCTCTTCCAAAATTAAATAAAAAAATCAAATAGAAGTCGAGTAATAAACTTGCCTTCTATTTGATTTTTTTTAANATATTTAACTTATCTTATAGGAATTTTTATTATTTCACCCGGATAAATGTCTGCACTGTCCATATTGTTAAATTTTCTTATTTCATATACCATTTTTCTGACGTCATAACCTTTTGGCATGTTTTTTAATGCTATGTTCCAAAGTGTATCACCTTTATTTACTATTACTTCTTTATACATATATTTATGTATAGAACTATGGGCATCATCATTATTTATAAACAAAGACACAATTGCTATTATTATTGAAACTATGGAAATAATAAAGATATTAAACCTTTTTCTATTTACTATTCTATATTTTGGCTTGTTCACACAATCACCCCGTACGTAAGTTCTGAACATCTGTTCTTCATTTATATAATACACAAACATTCGTTCTGTGTCAATAGTTTTTAATAAATATAGAACGAATGTTTGAATAATTTTGATTGATGTGATATAATTAAGTAACAAAGAGGCCAAATTTTAAAAACCTAATTACATAATGTTTTTATATTTGTTATTATAGTGAGGTGTATAATATGTATGAAGACTTAAGCCAAAATCAGATAAAGATCTTAAATTTTATTAAAGATCAAATTCAATTAAAAGGTTATCCCCCATCCGTTAGAGAAATATGTAAAGGAGTTAATCTAAAATCTACATCCACTGTTCATAGACATCTTGAAAAATTAGAATCTAAAGGGTATATAAGAAAAGATCCAACTAAGCCTAGGGCTATAGAAGTGTTAGATAAAAGTGATGATACTAGTCTACCTATTAAAAAGACAGTAGACATTCCTATAGTTGGCAGGGTTACGGCTGGCGAGCCTATACTTGCAGTTGAACATATTGAAGACACATTTCCAATACCAGCTGAAATGGCGGAAAGAGGTTCTCTTTTTATGTTAAAGGTACAAGGAGATAGTATGATAAATGCTGGTATACTAAATGGAGATTATGTTATAGTCAAACAGCAAAATGATGCTATTAATGGCGACATTGTGGTAGCTTTGTTGGATAACGAAGCTACTGTAAAAAGATTTTATAAGGAGAAAGATCATATTAGGCTACAGCCTGAAAATGATGCAATGTCTCCCATTATTACCGACAATGCTATAATATTAGGAAAAGTAATTGGACTTTACAGGTATTACTAAAAACAAGCTAACTAAATTGTTAGCTTGTTTTTAGTAATGAGATTATTTTTATATAGATTGTCTAAAGACATCATGGCCCCAAGTTTGCAATGTTCGTATGTTAAGCCTCCTTGAAAATATACATAAAATGGCTCTCTCATAGGTCCATCAGCACTTAACTCTATAGATGAACCTTCTATAAATCCTCCGGCAGCCATGACTACTTTATCTTCATATCCAGGCATATTCCAAGGCGTAGGTATTACATGGGAATCAACAGCAGATGCTCTTTGAATACCTTTACAGAATTCTACTACCCTTTCTGGGGTTTTTAATTTAATTCCTTGTATTATATCACTTCTTACATCATCAATATCTGGTACAATTTCAAATCCTAATTCTTTATAAACAATTCCTATAAGCATTGCTCCTTTTAAAGCCTCTGCAACTATATGAGGAGCAAGAAATAAACCTTGCAAAATACTTCTAGTCATTCCGAAAGTTAAACCACATTCCTTACCAATGCCAGGAGCTGTGCTTCGATTAGCAACTTGTTCCACTAAATCTTTTTTACCTACTACGTAACCTCCTGAATAGGCTAGTCCGCCACCTGGATTCTTTATCAAGGAACCAGCCATTATATCGGCACCTACATCTGTTGGTTCCACTATATCAGTAAATTCACCATAACAATTATCTACCATTATAATAATGTCTTTTTTATAATCTTTAATAGCCTTAATTGCCTTTTCCATTTCCTGAATAGATATAGCCCTTCTATTGCTATAACCTGTTGAACGCTGGATAAATAATAGTTTTGTATGAGTTCTCATATTCTTTATTACTTCATTTACATTAATTCTATTATCTATAAGAGGAACTTCTCTATATTTAACTCCATAGTCTACTAATGTGCCTTTATGATTTCCTTTAATTCCAATTACCTCTTGTAAAGTATCATATGGACTGCCTGTAATAGATATAAATTCATCATTAGGTCTTAAAAGACCAGATAAGGTTAAATATATAGCATGAGTTCCAGAAGCAATTAAAGGTCTAACTAGGGCATCTTCGGTATTAAAAATAATTGAATAAATTTCTTCAACCTTATCTCTACCTATGTCTCCATAGCCATAACCCGTAGTCCAGTTAAAGTCAGATGATGTTAACTTAACTTCTTGCATACTATTAATAACCTTATAATGATTGTACTCTGCTATTTCATCTATATTTTTATATTTGTCTTCTAGTAATTTCTCTTTAGAAATAACAAAACTAACTACTTCCTTACTTAATCCATAATGTTTACATAATATATTTATCGTATCTTTTAACATTTATTTCACCTTTCATAAGATATTCAAATGCTGAAATATTCTAGAATCTGTTAAAACTTACTCTTCCTCATTTTTATTGATTAATTTAATCTGCTTACTTGGAGTTATTGTTGATATTGCATGTTTATATACCATATGCTGCTTTTCATTATTTTCTATAATTAGAATATAGTTATCAAATCCTTTTATGTATCCCTTTATTTGATATCCGTTAATTAAATAAACAGTTACTTCTTTGTTTTCTTTTCGTATTTTGTTTAAAAAAACATCCTGCATATTCATTGCCTTTTTCATTTACTAACCTCCTTAATCTTGTGCTAATATTTTATTAACATAACTAAAAATGTAATTCCCTATATCATCTATATCCTTAAAATCTTTTATGTCTATCCACTTTATCCTATTATCCCTTCTAAACCAAGTCAACTGTCTTTTTGCAAATCTCCTGGTATTTCTTTTTAGAATATTGATAGCTTCACTTAGTTCTATTTCACCTTCTAAGTATGAAATTATTTCTTTATATCCGATTGCTTGCATGGATGTTAAATTTTTGTTGTATCCCATATTTAGTAGATTCTTTACCTCATCAATCAACCCCCTATTTATCATTTCATCAATTCTTTTTTCAATTCGAGAATATAACAGTTTTCTGTCAGTATTAAGTCCAATCATTATAAGATTATACTTGTTGCTTTCTTTTCTAAAATTATTATTAAAATATGACATAGGTTTACCAGTTTCATAATATATCTCTAATGCCCTAATTATTCTTTTCCTATCATTAGGATTTATTCTTTTTGCAGAAATTGAATCAATTTTACATAGCTTATTATATATATAATTATTACCATACTTTTCAGCAAGTTCATTTAAGTTTTGTCTCAAATCTGGATTTGATTTGACTTTCGTAAATTTTAATTCATAAACCAAAGAATTTATATATAATCCAGTGCCTCCTACTACTATTGGTAATTTATTCTTATTATTTATTTCACTAATATATTTTTCTGCTTCATGTTTAAAATCTGCTACAGTAAATTCTTCATCAGGATATACAATATCTATTAGATAATGGGGAATTCCTCTCATTTCTTCTGGTTTTACCTTTGCAGTTCCAATATCCATATATTTATATATTTGCATAGAATCAGCAGATATTATTTCCCCATTTATTTTTTGTGCTACATTTATTGCAACATCAGATTTTCCTATGGCTGTAGGTCCAAGAATAATTAATAGATTTTCTTTATTGTTCAACTTCATCATTCCTTTTACATGATTCTTTTAAACTGTTTTTCAATTTCATTTTTAGAAATTTCTATAATAGTTGGCCGTCCATGAGGACATGTATATGGGTTGTCAGTCATTTTTAATTGTTTAATTAAACTTTCTATTTCCATATTGCTAATTCTGTCCCCACTTTTTATAGCCTTACTACATGCTATTTTCATAATTTTATCTAATTTAATATCATAGCCACTTTTTAAATTAGCTTTTAATTCATCTAATATTTCTAAGAAAAAAATTTTTGCTTGGGGAACTCCAAATAATATAGGTACACCTCTTAAGATTATGCTGTTCTGACCAAATTCTTCAACAATAAATCCCAATTTTTTCAGAAGATTAATATTTTTATTTACAAACTCGACTTCCCAAGTACTTAATTCTATTATTTCAGATGTTAAAAGGTTTTGTATAACTATTTCTTCTGATTCAAATTCTTTTTTATATTTTTCATACATAATTCTTTCATGGGCTGCATGCTGATCCAGTATTAACAATTTCTGGTTTATATTATCTTCTAGTAATATATAGGTAGAAAAAAGAGCTCCAATAATCCTAAAATTTTCAAGAAAATTTTTTGGCCTTTTTTCTATACTTTCATCATTTAACTTCTCATTTTTCGCAGAAAGATTTTCTTCTCTTATTGAGCAATCTCTAATGTATTGTTTAGTTTCAATACTGTTGTTTACATATATATCATTACTATACTTATCTTTTCCTTCCTTCTCGCTATAATTTTTTTCAAACAATAAGGGCAGCTCATTATAACTAGACTTATCTTCTTCCCTCTCAAAATATACTTTTTGTATATATAAATTCTTATTAAGTGCATTAGATAGCATTTTATCTAAAGCACTATTAATCTGCTCTTGATTCAAAAATTTAACTTCCTGTTTTGTAGGATGTATATTTACATCTATAAATGTTGGTTCTATATCTATAAACAATATAAATACAGGAAATTTATTAATAGGTATTAATGATTTGTATTTATTTTCAATTATATTAGTTATAATTTCATTTCTCACATGCCTTTTATTTACATAAAAATATTGATGTTTTCTATTTCCTCTATAAAAGGTATTATTTGAAATATATCCATAAATATTAAAGTTATTTGACTTATAGTTGACTTCTATAAGATTGTTGCTAAAGTCTTTTCCTAACAGACTATATATAGTTGAAATTAAGTCATTATTTTTTGGTGTATAAAATACTATCTTATTGTCTTTTATATATTTAATGGCAATATTGAAATTACCTAAAGTAAGCCTATAAAGAATATCCTCTATGTGAGCCGATTCATTCGATTTACTCTTTAAAAAATTCCTTCTTACCGGTACATTATAAAATAAATCTCTAACTATCATTGTAGTACCTTTAGGACATCCTACAGGTTTTTTACTTTTAATTTTACCTTCTTCTACAAAAGCCTGGATCCCAGTTAAGCTATTATCAGTTTTTGTTAAAACTTCAACTTTTGCTACTGATGAAATACTTGATAAAGCCTCTCCTCTAAATCCAAAAGAAATAATTTTCAGTAGATCATCTGCATTTTCTATTTTGCTAGTAGAATGCCTTTTAAAAGCTAAATCTAAATCTTCTTCTAAAAAACCTTCACCATCATCTGTTACTCTAATATAATCTTTGCCTCCATTCATTATTTCAACAACTATATTAGAAGCACCAGCATCTAAAGAGTTTTCTACCAACTCTTTAACAACTGATGCTGGCCTTTCTATAATTTCACCAGCAGCAATTTTTTGTATAGTTAACTCATCTAATACCTTTATTTTACTCATTTAAGCCATCTCCTCAAGTTTTTTCGCTTCTTTATTTAATTCGTATAGAATATTAATGGCTTCTATAGGGGTTGTTCTTGAGATATCTATATTTTTTATTTTTTCCAATAAATATTCCTTTTTATAATCTATAAGGCTAAACTGATAATTAAAATCCTCTTTAACAACAGTATTGGAAACATAGTGTTTGCTTTCTATATCCTTTAAAATTTCATAAGCCCTATCTATAATTTTTTTATCTATTCCTGCTAGTTTGGCAACTTCAATACCATAACTTTTATCCGTACTACCTTCTACTATTTTTCGCAGGAAAATAATTTCATCATTCTTTTCCTCAACTAAAACAGTTAAGTTTTTAACTCCTTTTAATTTGTTACTTAATTCGGTAAGCTCATGGTAATGAGTTGCAAATAAAGTTTTAGCCTTAATATTGCTAGCAATATGTTCTACTATCGCCCAAGCTATACTTAATCCATCGTAAGTACTGGTACCTCTACCTACTTCATCTAAAATTATTAGGCTATTTCTAGTAGCATTTTTTATTATGTTTGCTACCTCATTCATTTCCACCATAAAAGTACTTTCGCCTTGTGATAGATTGTCAGAAGCACCAATTCTTGTAAATATTCTATCTACTATTGAGATATCTGCCTCTTTAGCAGGAACAAAAGAACCTATTTGGGCCATTAGAGTTATAATGGCTACTTGTCTGATATAAGTAGATTTACCTGCCATATTTGGGCCAGTTATTATTTGAACCATATTTTTATCATTATCTAATAATGTATCATTTGGAACAAACATGTTGTCTGCAAGAGTTTTTTCTACTACAGGATGTCTTCCTTCTATTATTTTTATTAAACCTTTGTTGTTTAGTCTAGGTTTTACATAGTTGTTTTCATTAGCAACTTGTGCAAATGAGTTTAAAACATCTAATTTAGCAATAATCTTACTTAAATTTTGAATCCTTAATGTTTGGGATTTTATTTTAGTTCTTATATCTTGAAATATATTAAACTCAAGCTCTACAATTTTCTCTTCTGAACCTAATATTTTTAACTCAACTTCCTTTAACTCATCAGTAAAATATCTTCGGGAATTAGTTAATGATTGTTTAAGAATAAAGTAATCAGGTACTATATCATAATTTGATTTTGTAACTTCAAAATAATAACCTATTTTTTTGTTAAATCCTATCTTTAGATTTTTTATTCCACTTTTAGATTTTTCTTTTGCTTCTAAACTTGCTAACCACTTTTTTCCATCTTTGTTTGCACTTTTTAGTTCGTCTAATTCAGAATTATACCCCTTCTTTATTAGCCCTCCTTCTTTAACGGATAAGGGTGGGCTATCAACAATAGCCTTATCTATTAACTCATATATATCATTTAAAGAATCAATTTTTAATCCTAAATTAACCAGAGGCTCTTTATTTGATTTAATTAAAAGTTCCTTAAGTTCCGGAATTTCTTTTATAGATATTTTTAGAGCATATAGATCTCTAGCATTGCAATTACCATAGGAAATTTTACCTGTAATTCTTTCTAAATCATAAATATTCTTCAGTTTGTTTTTAACTTCTTCCATTAAAATTACATCATTAACAAATAACTCTACTATTTCAAGACGTTTTTCAATAGTTTTTTTATCTAGCAAAGGCTGCTCCAACCAATTTTTTAACAATCTGCCACCCATTGCAGTTGATGTCTTATCTAATATCCATAAAAGAGCTCCTTTTTTATTTCTTCTTAAAGTTTCATGTATTTCAAGGTTAATTCTTGTATTTAGATCTAAAATCATATATTCTTGAGGATTATAGTATTCAATATTACTGATATGTTCAAGAGAACTTTTTTGCGTTTCATATAAATATTCAAGGAGCTTTCCTGTTGATACAATAGAATATACCTTACCATCTATACCTAATGACGACAATTTTGTTACATTAAAGTGATTTTGAATTTTTGAAATCCAATCTATATTATTAATTGAATTAGTTTTATATATGTTAATATATGGATTCATTTTCTCCTTGATAATTTTATATAACTTTTTATTATTCAAAAATCTTTCATTGCAAAGTATTTCGGAAGGCATTATTTTACCTATTTCATCTAATAAAAAGTCCCATAATTCACTTTCATTATCTAATATCTCAGTAGTATACATTTCACCTGTAGTAGTATCTACATAGGATAATCCTAATCCCATTTCATCCATGTAAATTGATAGTAGATAGTTATTAGATTTTTCGTCCAAAGCACTTATATCTGTTATAGTTCCAGGAGTTATTATTCTAATTACGTCCCGTTCCACAAGACCTTTAGCTTGGGAAGGATCTTCTAATTGTTCGCAAATAGCTACTTTGTAACCCTTTTCTACAAGCTTAGTTATATATGTTTCTGAAACATGGTGAGGCACTCCACACATAGGGGCCTTCATATTGCCACCTGCATCCCTATGTGTTAGAGCTATTTCTAATTCTTTAGATGCAACAATTGCATCATCATAGAACATTTCATAAAAATCGCCTAATCTAAAGAATAGTATACAATCCTTATATCTATTTTTAATCTTTTTATATTGCTTCATCATTGGCGTTAAATTATCCAATATTATAACCCCCAAATTAAACTAAATGACCTTCTAAGGTAAATGTTTTTGCAGTATCAATCTTCACATTTACAAATTTTCCTATTAAATCCCTACTCCCTTTAAAGTGTACAAGCTTACCTGTTCTAGTTCTCCCTGAAAGAATCTCTTCATTATTTTTGCTTACTTCTTCAACTAAAACTTCAACAGTTTTATTTAAATACTTCTGATTTTTTTCTAAGAATATAGGATAGATTGTATCCAATAGTCGTTGAAATCTTTCTCGCTTTATATCGTCAGGCACTTGGTTTTCCATTTTTGCAGCTTTTGTTCCTTCTCTTATGGAGTATAAAAAAGTAAACGCAGAATCGTATCTTACTTTTTCAACTAAATCTAATGTTTCAAGAAAATCATCTTCTGTTTCACCTGGGAAGCCTACTATTATATCTGTGCTAATAGATATATCTGGTATAGCCTTTTTAATTTTTTCTATTAACAATAAATAATCTTCCCTTGTATATTTTCTGTT
>JGI24714J26587_10000167_pt1 | contig 43857 bp, 36 predicted proteins | sample BioPla4DNA2_FD_26587 | JGI IMG/M metagenome (IMG submission 26587)
GAACATGAGGGAATCGAAGGGGGTTAAGGGATGGATGTGATTTCATGTCAAGGGCTGACGAAAACTTTCGGACGGGTAAGGGCGCTCAATAATATAACCTTTACCATTGGCCAGAACAGGATTACAGGATTGATCGGGCCNAATGGTGCAGGAAAAACAACACTTTTGAAGATTATCGCCGGTTTTTTGCGTGCCAGTTCAGGGGAGGTAAGGGTTTTCTCTGAGGATCCCTTTAACAACCTGAAAGTGGCTGCCAATATGATTTTTATCGATGATCAAATGCGGTTTCCTCAATCATTGACACTGTCAGAAATTCTGGCATCCGCTGNTGCCTTTTATGAAAACTGGGATATGGAACTGGCTAGGGGGCTGTTTGATTATTTCTCTCTGGACCCGGAACAGTACCATCACAAGCTCTCCAAAGGGATGAAGAGCACTTTTAATATGATTATCGGGCTGGCAGCCCGCTGCCCGCTGACTATTTTTGATGAACCAACTACCGGAATGGATGCTGGGGTGAGGAAGGACTTTTACCGGGCTCTGCTGAGGGATTATCTCCAAAACCCCCGCACTATTATTATTTCCAGCCATCTTTTGAATGAAATAGAGGATATTCTGGAGGATATTTTTCTGCTCAGTGAGGGTGAAAAGCGCCTGCAGACGCCGGTTTCCGACCTGAAGGAGTTTGCTGTTGCTCTGCGGGGCAGAAGGGAAGTGATTGATAAGCTAACAGCGGACCAGGAGATTTATTATCAGAAGAGTGTGGGCAAAGACTACAGTTATGTTGTCATCAGGCGGGACGCGGCTGAAGAGTTGTTGAAAAAAGCCGGTAGGGACGGGCTAGAAGTCTTTCCGGTAAAGGCTGATGACCTATGTGTTTACCTTACCAGCCGGAAGAGGGGAGGGATCGATAGTGTCTTTGACCGGAATTAGTTTAACAGAACCCAGCTTTTTTGATACTGTCAAAAAGCAGTTTTTATATAAGCTGAAAGGCCGCTTGGGTCTGTTTTTGGCCATGATAGGCGTACAGATAATGGCCTTGCTGTTTTCTCTTTCCGGTGCGTCGAGTCATGGCATGGGAGATAACCTTCTATATTTTTCATTTAATGAATTTTCCAGTGATCAGGTTATTTGGTTTACATTTTTATGGATTTTTGTAGTCGCTGTATTGATCACAACTAAGGATTACCAAAATATTGATTTTACTTTCGTAGCTAACCGCTTGAGCAGCCATCTTTCCAATGTGGGCTTTTTGATCACTGCTGCAGTAATCGGGGGAGTGACAGCCATGCTGAGCGGTATTTTGTTAAGGATAGTTATCTATTTTACCCGCGGACACTACCTGCTCAGCGAGAATTTTATAGCAGCTCCTGAAGTTGTTCTCACAGGTATTGCCGTAACCATATTGTATCTGCTTCTTGTAAGCGCCTTGGGGTATTTTTGTGGGGTTTTGGTGCAGCTGAGCAAGGTGTTTATTGTGATACTGCCTGCCTTATATATCGGCACCGTTGATTTCTTAGCGAGAGAACTGCCTGTGATAGTAAAGGTTTATAATTTTATCATTGGAGAAAACTCTCTGGCACTGTTAGCTGTGAAGGTACTCATTACCACAGCTTTGATTTATGCCTGCTCATGTGTGCTGGCAAACAGACTGGAGGTCAGATAGATGGCTACTATCGATCCTTTATTAGTGATTCTTTTTNNGGCTAACNTGTTGATTCTTGTTTTGGTTNTTCTGTTTGTGGTGAAGAGCGGTTGTTTTTCGCTGCAGAATAAAATACAGTTTTGGCTCATAGCTGGCTACATCCTGCTGCTGCTTGCTTCTCCTGTTGTCATCCAAATGCTGCCGAAAGAAAACTTTGCTGATGAGAGAATAAAAAAAGTGAGTGAAAAAGATTTGTACGTTCAAACAGATTTATACACAATAGCACAGGGGGCAAGCCCAGAACAGATTAAAGGGGTATTTGTGCTGGAACAATGGGAATTCCCTTATAATGGCAGCACGCTTAATGTGGTGGTACGTCCTCTATATGAATATGACGTAGTTATAGTAGTTGAAAGAAAGGACAGCGCCGATGGTAAGATTGAGGTTGTCAATTATGCCAGCAAACCCATCGTTGAGTTGCTTGACTTATCTGAATTTATGAAACCGCACAAAGTGGCTTTAGATGGCAATGTTTTGAAAGTAACCGCTCCGGAACGACTGGAAATAGAGTTGGGGATGTTCAAGAATGAATTTGTAGTCAGCCAAATATTAGGTGATACAGAGCTCCAATCTGCCCCTTGGCGTTATGGTTCACAGCTGATTTATCTGCGCGTACCTGCAGATGTGGAGGTGCAATCTGAAGCTTCTGTTCATTTTGTTGAAAAACAGTAGGCCCGATCACCGGACAGGTTGACCGCGCGATCAGTGGGACAGGTTGGGTGATCGGGCCCGATCAGTGGGACTGTCCCCCCGCGCGATCCTGTGACCGATCACCGAGGCTGTTCCCCCTGATCGGTCCCCTCATCGATCATCGGGAGGTATTTAACTTGATTTTTGCCGGCGGCTTTTGCTTCGTATAATGCTTTGTCGACAGCCAGGAATAGTTGCTGGGGAGAGCCGTTATTATCCGGAACTGTGGAAGTGACACCTATGCTGACCGTAACCCAGGGGCTTACTGGTGAGTGTTTATGGGGAATGTTGAGTTCCTCAATGGCCTTTCGCAACAGCAGAGCCATGTTGACCGCTTCGTCTTTTCCCAACCCAGGCATGATTACGACAAATTCCTCTCCACCGTAGCGGACTACCAGGTCACTGGCCCTTCTGAAAAATTCTTTGGTTGTCTGTGCGACCTTGACCAGACACTCATCTCCTGCCTTATGGCCGTAGCAATCATTATAGGCTTTAAAATTATCAATATCTATCATCATCAAAGCCAAGGGGTATTTATGTCTTAAACTGCGGTTCCATTCCAACTGAATGGTTCTATCATAGTGACGTCTGTTCCAGAGATCGGTTAAGGGGTCTTTTAAAGAAAGCACTTGAAGAGCTTTATTTACCTTTTCCAGTTCGGCCTTCTGATGTTCTATTTGTTCCCGGGATTCTTCCAGGGCTTTTGTTCTTTTATGTACGAGTTTATCCAGATTAAGGTTTATCTCCTGCAGCTGAGCGGTCATTTTTTCTCTCTCAACCAGGGCATGAGCAAACTTGCGGGCCAATTCTAGGGAGTTCAATAACACAAAAATCAGCTGGCCAACACTGGAAAGGTTGCCGGTTTTGACGATGTTTCTTAAAAGAGGAGCGCTCTGATCATGCAACCATATGCTTAAAAAAGCAATATCATTGAGGCTTGCTATGATCAAAGCTATACCACCTATAATAATCAGCGCTCCATTTTTTTCTTTCCGGCGAATTATCCTAATAAAGTTGACTATCATGTATATAATTACAATAAATGCAAACAGTTGAAATGCAGGGTTGAAAATGGTGAAAATCCTGGCGGGTGCGAGGAGAACCAGGCATGCAAAACCGGCGCCGACCCAATTGGTGATTTTGGTGATTTTCGCATGAAAGTCCTCAGGGAAAACCGAATTAAAAAACATTATAATTAAAGGCACTCCCAGATAAAAGGCGAGTGTTTGAAATTTATGAGCCGCTTCCCAGCTAAAGTCAGGGAATAGATAAATGAAAAACCTTTCCCCTACCAGTAAGGTTCTTATTCCAATCAACAGGCAGAACAAACCGAAATAAAGAGGAGCCTTATCCTTTTTGATAAAGAAAAATAGAGCTATGTGATATATACCGATAATGATCAAACTGCCGAACAAGAAAAGTTCGTAAGCTATGCTTTTTTCCCTGATGCCGGTAATCTGTTTTTCATTTCCCAGGATTAAGGCTTCTAATAGCCCTCCACTTCGGTGGTAATAGTTTGAAACATGTATTATGATTTCGTTTTCACCTGGCTGTGGTTCAAACAGAGCAACCTGCGGCAGATACTGGGGGGTCATTGTCTCTCTGCTGCTGCCAACTGTTCCAGCAGACGCGATCAGTTCGCCATTCATATATAATTTGTATGATGTGAATACCCTTGGTATTTTTAAACCTAATCTTTCGTCTGCCTCTGTGATAAAATGCAGCCGGTAGGTAGCAAAACCATACCCGGACAATTCTTTATGATCAACGTTATAATGATTCCATGTGCCGGGAACATCTATATAACCGGTCATCGGTATGCCGGCGTCTTTCAATTGATGGGGTTCCAGTAGTTGATTCCAGTAAAATTCCCATTGTCCATCTAATTTAATAACACCGTTTTCCTCAAACTGCCATTGAGTCAGATCGAGAATGCCCTTCTCAGCTTTGGGTTGATCTGGGGAAAATACTGCAGAACAACCTGAACAGCATAGTGTTAATGTGAAAAACACTAGTGAAAGTATAAATAACTTTCTTGTGAACATAAAATAGGCTCCTTGAGGCACTCATAGATATTCATGTAATATATACCATATTATATCAATCCTTTCGAGCATATGCACCTAAATATTATTTATTTCGACCATACACGACCGATCAGGGGGACAGGTTGACTGATTTCGAGAAGCATCCTCTCCCAGTAGTATTTAATCCCTGCCGCTTGCGACATAAGCTTCGGTTGAACTTGCCCTAAGACTTGTCGCAGACGACAGCCAACCGGCTCCTATGACGCCATCCATGGCGCATAGTCGCCTAGCTCAACATCCATGTTTCGCTTTGGCTGTCGTTAACTGCTCCTTCGTCAAGGGCAAGTAACAACCTTCGCAGGTCGCTGCGCTAGCAGGGATAAACCGGCTGGATGTAGGGACTACCGATTACCGACCGATCAGGGGAACAGGTTGACTGATCGGGCCGATCACCGTCGATCACCGGGACTGTCCCTCTGCGCGATCAAGGGGACAGGTTGGCATCACTGGATGACGCGACCCCCGTCCCCTTGTCACATCAGATCCCCTTGTCAGACGACCCAGTGTTCGTCCCCGCCCGATCATTCTATCCCGCGATTTCAGAGATCTTGGTTTTAATCCATTCCACAAAACTGTTTAAGCTGTCCAGGATTTTTTGGATGATGCCCTTTTTGTCTTTGACAGCATCCTTTATTTCATCGACTTTTTTATTAATTTTATCCAGCTGACTGCTGATCCGGTCAAAATCAAGATCCAGTTGGCTGATCTTTTGCAGCAGTTCTACGATTTTCTGCAGTTGGGCTTCATCAAGGGTAATTTTATGCTCAACTGCAATACGCTGCACCACTTCTTTGATTTCCTGCGGGTCCTTAATCTTTTCCTTGATAACTTCTTCTTTTACATCACGCATAAAGTCAGCAGCTTTATCTTTACCGACCTCTTCACCAAGGTCTATTGTGAAGACCAGTTCTTCGCTGGCGGTTTTTTTGGCGTCTTCATCAAGTTTTTTCCCAGTGGCCTGCTCAAAGGCCTTGGTGATACCTGTAAGGGCTGACACACCTGACACCTGGAAAGGCGCAGTTACAACCACATCTGCATCCTCGATCCCCGCGGTCACCATCACATTGGCATACATCTCTTTGGTCACCCAGGCTATGTTATAGGTTTTGACACTGATTCCACTTCCCTTTGATGCCAGAGTGACATGTGCTGAAGAATAAGCTGTGGTTCCCAGCTGTTTTTCCGGCAATATACCGCCAAAATACTGCCTCATCTCCTGGTTGGTAACCTGGATAATCTGAACATCATTTTCATCAACACCGAAAAAGTCCAGTATTTCTGCTCTCTGCTGTGCTGTCAGGTTCGCCCCCAGGCTCACCACCTCCTGGGCGCTGGCCGCAGCTGCTGCCGGCAAAATCCCCATTATCAAACCTACCATTACTATGATCGATATAATCTTTTTCATTATAACCACCTCCAAAAATAGTTTTTACATCTATGGACAAACTATATGTCTGTATTTTACTGATCATGACATCTAGTTGTGTTTTTCATGATAAACAATCGGTTGATTTTTTACAACCGGAGATGTATTCAGAATGGACCGGTACATGAGGCTGTCTTTAAGTTATAAAGAGCTAAATACTGCTGAATGGTGCAGAGAATGGATTCTCTATAATAGCTGGATCACAAATAGCCGGATTATAAATATTGGATCATAATTAGTCGGATCATAAACAGCCGGATCATAGACAAAAATACTGGCACTATTAATCATATTCACTATGGTCTGTGTTCTATAGTTTTGTTAAAATGGGCTTAGCAGATGGCGGCTTTGTTTCCTTATTTATTATGGTTGAAATTAGCCGTTGTTTTATGGTCAGGAAGGAATACAGTTGTGTCAACAAGGACATCATTGATGGAGGTATGAAAATGGATAAAATCAGAATTAATCTTGATGAGTTGCTCCTCTGTTTTTCCAACGCACTGGATCTGATCTCTCCCATCCTTTCCAACCATCATCAGCAAGTTGCCTACCTTTCCTTTTTCTTGGCTGAACAAGTGAAGCTGCCGGTTGAGGAGCAGAAGGATGTTTTCCTTGCAGCCCTGGTTCACGATATTGGTGCGCTTTCAAAAAAGGAAAGACTGGAACTTATAGAAGCCGAGCCTCCGACTGTGAACAACCATGGATTAAAAGGAGCAAAACTGCTGGAGCGGTTCAAACCTCTGCAGAACGCCGCCAACATCATCAAGTTTCATCATTTGCCATGGGATTATGGAGATGGCCGTGTTTATATGGGTGAAAATGTGCCTTTAGCCAGCCATATCATTCACCTGGCTGACCGCACCTGTGCCATGTTTCACCCTGACCGCAATGTACTGACACAGCTACCTGAGATCCTTGCTGCTGTCAGGGAAAAAAGCAATTCGGTCTTCGAACCCGGCTTGGTCAATGCGCTGTTTGAATTGAGCAAAAAAGAATACATATGGCTGGATTTGATGACTTCACGCTCTCCTGTAAAAAAGATAGCTGAAAACGGGTTGCTTGATATTCTTGTTCTAGAGATAGATGATGTTATCGATCTGGCATTCATATTTTCACAGATTATCGATTTCCGCAGTAGATTTACTGCATGTCATTCAGCCGGTGTAGCAAAAACAGCAGAACAGCTCGCCCAACTGGTTGGATTTTCGCCTGTTGAGTGCAGAGTGATGCTCATAGCCGGATATCTGCATGATCTGGGTAAGGTGGCAGTAGATAATAGGATTCTGGAAAAGCCAGGTAAGCTTGATGAGGATGAATTCAATGAAATCCGTGCGCACACTTACTATACCTATCATTTGCTTGATGCAATTCCACAGTTCGATACCATCAAAACCTGGGCATCCTACCATCATGAAAAGTTAAATGGCACAGGCTATCCCTTTCACATCAAGGGGGACAATCTATCCTTGGGATCAAGGGTTATGGCTGTGGCTGATGTATTTACTGCAATTACAGAAGACCGCCCGTACCGCAGGGGTATGAATGATAGCCAGGCCATAAAGGTGCTGAACAGCATGGTGGCCGAAGGCTCCCTTGACGGAATGGTGGTTGAGGTATTGCTCGATCATTTTCAAGGGATCAACACCCTGCGCGAGCACGCACAACAAGAAGCAACTGAACGGTATGATCGGTTCCTGCAAACTGAGGGATTGCTGTCTACCGTATAAGGGAGATAGTCTGAATGCTGTGTAGTGTGCCTTCCTTTTTGCTGAGTTGTTGTCCACCATACGCGGGAGATAGTGGGTTGCATGAAGGTGCACTAAGGGTGAGGGGGCAATGATAAATCAATAAGTTTTATACCTTTCTTAGTATTATATGCAAATAAAGGCAGGATATAGATTGTTTTTGTCTAATTTTTATAGCATCCGACTGAAATTTTCTATTATTGTCATTGACTGTGAAGGTTGTGGGCCGGTATGCATAGAAAGCAAATAGATACTGGGAATATTATAACTGGCCTAGCTTTTTGTAGGGCTGCTCATATCATTGCACATTAGGGGGAATAAAAACTTTGCGCATATTAGTCACCGGTGCTGGGGGCTTTATTGGCTCCCATTTAACAGAAAGGTTAGTGCAAGAGGGGTATGATGTAAGAGCATTTATACGCTATAATTCCCAAGGCCGCTGGGGATGGCTTGAAGGGAGCCCCTATAAGGACCAGATTGAAGTATATATGGGTGATATCAGAGATCTTGACAGTGTCAGAGATGCAGTCAAAGGAATCGACATTATTTTCCACCTTGCAGCTCTTATTGGGATACCCTATTCTTATAAGTCCCCATTGGCATACATAAGAACCAATATAGAAGGCACATACAATGTACTGGAAGCCGCCCTAAATGAAGGGTGCAGCCGGGTCATACATACATCAACATCCGAGGTTTACGGCACAGCACAGTATGTACCGATAGATGAAAAGCATCCCTTACATGCACAGTCCCCATATGCGGCAACGAAGATTGCCGCAGACCAGCTTGCTTTGAGTTATTATCGGTCCTTTGATCTGCCGGTAGTGGTAGCCCGTCCGTTTAATACCTACGGGCCCCGGCAATCCGCCCGGGCAATTATTCCCACAGTGATAACTCAGGTATTAAGCGGGTTGCACGAGATCAAACTGGGCAATCTCTCCCCAACACGGGATTTTAACTATGTACAGGACACAGTGAGTGGGTTTTTAGCGCTTGCTTTTACTGAGCATGTTGAAGGTGAAGTCATAAATATCGGCAGCGGTGTAGAGATAAGCATAGGCAATTTAGTTCAATTGATCAGCAAAATCACAGGAATCGAGATCAGGATTAAACGGGAAGAACAGCGTGTTCGACCGCACAAAAGTGAAGTAGAGAGGTTGCTTTGCGATAACAGCAAAATAAAGAAGTTGACTGGCTGGGAAACAGAGTATTCCCTCGAAACAGGACTGAAAGAAACGATAGACTGGATAAAAAACAATTTGCATAAGTATAAACCTGAAACATATAACCTTTGAGGTGTAGAAGTTGAGCCAAATAAAAATCCCACTGGACTGGCCGAATATTGGAGATCTGGAAAAGGAATATGTTTTAAAAGCACTTGACAGTGGATTTGTCTCTACTGCAGGTCCCCTGGTAAAAGAATTCGAAGATGAATTTGCCGCATATCTTGGCTGCAGAAATGCAGTTTCGGTGGTAAACGGAACCAGTGGGCTTCATCTTGCTCTGCGTTTATTAAATATTGGTCCTGGTGATGAGGTTATAGTTCCTGCCCTAACATTTATTGCCAGTATCAACCCGATTACCTATGTAGGAGCAACCCCGGTAATTGTTGATGTCCACCCAGATACCTGGACGATTGACCCGCTGCAAATTGAAAAGGTAATAACCGATCGGACCAAAGCGATCATTCCCGTTCACCTTTACGGCAACCCTGCAAGGATGGATGTCGTAATGGAAATTGCCAGGCAGAATAATCTGTATGTAATTGAAGATGCCGCCGAGTCCCTTGGCTCAACGTATAAAGGTAGGTATACAGGCACATTTGGTGATTTAGGGGTTTTTAGCTTTAATGGAAACAAAGTAATAACTACAGGTGGCGGTGGAATGGTTGTCACTGATAATGATGAGTTGGCTCAAAGAGCAAGGTTACTGGTAAACCAGGGCAGAGCTGACTCTGAAAAAGAGTACATCCATCAGGAGATCGGGTATAACTTCAGGTTGACAAATATTCAGGCAGCTTTAGGACTTGCTCAAATGAAAAGACTCCCTGAGTTTCTTGCTGTAAAACGGCGAAACGCCAGCATTTACCGTCGGGAACTGCAAAATGTTACCGGGATTAGGATGCAAAAAGAACTCAATGAAGCAGAAAGCAGTTGGTGGTTGTTTTCTATTGTAGTTGAAGACGAATTTGATGAAGAGAGAGATTCAATAATGTCCAGATTGACTGCTAAGGGGGTTCAGGTACGCCCCTTTTTTACCCCTCTTGATCAGCAACCGTGTTACTCCAAATACAACATCCCTAATAGTAAAGTAGCTGATCATTTATACAGCGGGGGCATCAATCTTCCCAGTGCGAGTTTTTTAACAGAACAGGATGTTTTAGATGTCTGCAGAGAGCTGTTGGAAAGGTGATAGGAACGGGCGGCAGGAACGATTCAGTGTGTTTGAACTTATCGAAAGGGTGGAGTGCTGTGGTCAGGCACATAAATGAAATAAAAAAAATATTGGTTTTCCCTGATTATGCATTAGTTGATTGTTTACAGCAAATGAATGATGCGGGGCTTCAGCTGCTGCTTGTAGTAGATGCTGAGCAAAGATTAATAGGCACTGTAACTGATGGTGATGTCCGCAGAGCTTTACTGAGAAATAGGGGACTGAACATAAAAATAGCTGAAGTAATGTGTGCTCATCCCTGTGCTGTAAAAGCAGGGACATCAACTGATAAGATACGCGAACTAATGCTGGATAGGAATATTCGCCATGTACCGGTGATTGACAGTGAGGGTCATATAATAGGTCTTATCTTATGGACCGATCTATTTGAACAAAAGGTTTCGCAAAGGATGGAAAAGGTTATTATTATGGCCGGGGGCAAAGGGACACGTCTTGACCCCTTTACGAAAATATTGCCCAAACCGATGATACCTTTGGGAGACAAACCTGTTATTGAAGCGATTATGGATGGGTTTTACAACAACGGTTTTAATGAGTTCATTTTATCATTGGGGTATAAAGCCGATATAGTGCGTCTTTATTTTCTAGAAAGTGATTCCAGGCCTTATCATGTAGATTTTATCCAGGAGGATAAACCTCTGGGAACAGCGGGGTCCCTTAGTTTATTAAAAGGTCAACTAAAAGATACATCTATTGTCACTAATTGCGATATCATACTGGAAGCAGATTACGGTGATATTTTAAATTTCCACCGTAAAAGGCATCATGATATTACAGTGATCGGAGCCTTGAAAAATTTCATAATTCCATATGGGGTTTTGCAGGCAGAGGATGGACGCTTAATTGATATAAATGAAAAACCCAGCAGCAATTATTTAGTTAATACAGGTGTGTATATAATAGAGCCAGCAGTTATTTCATTAGTTCCTGAATCACAATTTATGAATATGACTGATTTGATAGTTAATGCTAAAAATAATGGCTTTACAGTGGGGGTATATTCTTTTGATGGCCGGTGGTTTGATGTTGGCCAGTGGGACGAGTACCGCAAAACATTAAAAACTTTTGAGTATGTGTTAGGTGGCTACTGATGTATAAGGGAAAGAGAGTATTAGGATTTATTCCGGCAAGAGCCGGATCAAAGGGAGTGCCGCGGAAGAATATCAGGCTGCTAGCTGGAAAGCCTCTGATCAGCTATACCATTCAGGCAGCGGAGGCCAGTGGTATTTTTGATTTTCTGATGGTGTCAACTGACGGGAAAGAAATCGCAGATACTGCAGTAAAAGCAGGGGCAGAGGTGCCATTTATCCGCCCTCCTGAACTGGCTACCGATGATGCAAAGGGAATTGATGTTCTTTTCCATGCGATGGATTGGTGCCAAAAAAACAGTATGAATTTTCACTGGGTAATGCTCCTGCAGCCCACTAGTCCCTTCCGCACTCCTGAAGACATTTTGAACGCTTGCGAGATTATGGAAAAGCGACAGGCTGAGGCAGTTGTTTCTGTTTGTGAGGTTGAAAATCATCCATGGTGGTGTAATACTCTACCCGCTGATCATTGCATGAACGGCTTTTTACGGCCGGAAATAACGAGGGCGAATCGACAGGATTTACCGGTTTACTATAAGATCAATGGAGCTATTTACCTAGCTGAATGGGATTTTATCTACCAAAAGGGTACATGGTATGGCCCTTACACCTATGCCTATATTATGCCGCAGGAAAGGTCCCTTGATATCGATAGTCCAATTGACTTTGAGGTCGCAGAGGTTTTGATGAAAAAGATGCATTGTATTAAATGAAGTCGGAAAATATTTTTGGTGTTAAAGGCTTTTGGGTAAGAGTTTTGCATAGGCCAAAAACATAGAGTGTTTATGCTTGTAAATAAAGAAGTGAAGAACGGGTAAACTTAGATTTTTATGGGGGAGCATTAAAAAGATGAATAAGCAGATAAAAGTACTTCTTACAGCCACAGGAGGGTTGGCTGGGTATTCACACTATCGCCTTCTCAAGAGCATCCAAACTTTTCAGGTAGAGGTAGTGGCTGCTGATATAAATAGTATTTTTAACTATACGTCCTTTACTGGTGAACCTCTAGAGTTAATCCCGAAGGGTGAAGAGGATGAGTTTATTAATGCCTTGCTTAAGATCTGTATCAACAAAGAAGTTAATGTTGTCTTTCCATGTAGCTCCAATGAACTTGTCCCTTTAGCGAAAAATAGAGATCGTTTTAAACGCCATGGGGTGGTTGTAGCCGTTTCGCATGATCCTGTCGAATTAGCGATTGCTTGTGACAAACTGAGTGCTCTGGACAGATTAGCCCAACAGTCAACACTCGCTAATTTCGTTCCTAGATATTATCGTCTATGTAACAAAGCTGATTTGTTTCATGCTGCCAATGAGCTTGGCTACCCTCACGATAAGCTGGTGTTTAAACCACGGTTTGCACAGGGTGGTAGAGGGATGGTCTTGCTGGGACATCCAAAGAAAGACGAATGGTTGAGGAGCAAAAATGGTGGAGAAATGTCCTTAGAATGGCTGGACTCGCTTGTAGAAGAGGACGAGCTGGCAGATTTTTTTATTATGGAATACCTGCCAGGCGTCGAGTACAGTGTAGATGTATTGTGTTATGAAGGCAAGCCGGAGATTATTATACCCAGGGAGCGAAAGATGGTAGTCGACGGCAAGGCGGTTGTCAGTAGACTGTTGAGGCACGAGGGTTTAATTACATGTGTCAAGGAATTAATTCAAATGTTCAACCTCTCATACATTGTGAACATCCAGTTTAAAGAAGACAGGTATGGGCAACCCAAATTGTTAGAAATAAATGCTCGGGTACCTGGCACGCTAGCTGCCGACCTGGCAGGAGGCATCAATATGTTCGAAGAAGCCCTAAATTTGATCTACTTTGGGCGAATAAAAAACAGGGAGGTATGTTGGGAAACAGAATGCGGCCGCTTTTTTCAGGAGTTATACCGATAATAGAAGATAATCATATACATACGACTTTCTCCGATGGCCATGATAAGCCGGAAGATATGATTCGAGCCGCTTTAGCTGTAGGAATAAGAGGTATTTGTTTTACTGATCATGCACGCGAAGAAAGTGATTATGTTCCGATCTATTTAGAGGAAATTAGAAGATTAAAGAAAAAGTACGAAGATCGAAATATTAAAATTGGTAATGGGCTGGAAGTTAAGTTTATCGATAAAGAGGGAAATATTGATTTTAATTTGTTGTGGGCGCGTGAACTTGATAGTTTGATTGTTTCCTTCCACAGTTTTCCTATGGAAGTTTATCAAAGTCAAGGACAGCATGAATTTAAAAAAACATGGTTTGAAACTTTAAGAGGTTTCATAAAAAAGCAGTTAATTATAATAAAACAAGAAAATCCCAAGCTTAAAGTAATTTTAGGGCATCCTTTTAGTATGTGGTTAAAGCTTGGTTTATTTCCAGAACATCGTGATATTAATAAATTGATAACGCTTGCTAACCAGGCAAGTATGGGGATAGAAATCAATGTTAACCCTGAACATTGTTTAAATCATGAATATATGCAGCTTATTGCTGACCAGTGTTTTATTATTAGTTGGGGTACAGATTCTCATTCCTACCTAGAGCTAGTAAATAATTCGTCTAGATTGATTAAAGCTAAACAATTATGTATTAGGAGGTTTTAGAAACGAGTGGTATGAGACGGCGCAAGGTGATGGTTGTAACAGGTATTCGTTCTGAATATTATTTGTTAGAGCCCTTACTGGAAGGAATTGAAGCCTCTTCTAAGTTAGATTTGATAATTGTGGCAACAGGAGCTCATCTAAGCCCCCGCTATGGTTATACATTAGATCAAATCAGGAATAATTTTAGTGATGTGGAAACTATACATTCTCTATTTGATACAGATGAGTTAATTGGGAGAGTAAAAGGGCTAGGGTTAATTATAATGGAACTGGCTGAAATAGTCTATCGACGAGAGCCTGCTTTTTTGCTTGTTTTAGGTGACCGCGAAGAATCTCTTGCTGTGGCTACTGTAGGTAACTATTTAAATGTCCCAGTTGTTCATTTAGGTGGAGGGGATCGCGTAATAGGAAATGTAGACGACCATGTACGCCATGCCGTTACTAAAATGGCGCATTTGCACTGCCCCTTTACCGCTCAGAGCGGTCAGCGTATTATTCAGATGGGCGAAGAACCCTGGCGCGTTACTGTAACAGGTTCTCCGGGGCTTGATGCTATAAAAGCACTACCTAATTTATCTTTATCGGAATTGGAAGCCGGTTTAGGCATATCTTTGGGTGAGCGGTATTTCGTTTTACTCCAGCATCCTATTTCCTCCGAGTTTACTGGAGGAGCATCTCAAATAGATATCACCTTAAAAGCTATAGTTAAGGTAGGCCTACCAACTGTAATTATCAAGCCAAATTCTGATCCCGGAACTCGACACATGATAGAGGTTATTGATGAATATGTACAAAAATATAATTTTTTGTGGGCATATACTAATTTACCACGTCTGCAATTTGTGAATCTTTTGCGTCATGCCGTTGCTTTAGTTGGCAACTCTAGTGCAGGCATTCATGAGGCGCCGTTTCTTCATTTACCTGCTATAAATATCGGTAACAGGCAAAAAGGACGAGAACATTCTAACAACATCATATTTGTTCCTTTTGATGTTAAAGCGATTGTTGCTGCTTTAGAAAAACTTGCATTTGATAATGAATTCCGTTCAAAATTTGCTGACTGTATTTCGATATACGGGGATGGACTTGCGGTTCCACGTATTCTGCATATTTTAGAAAATACAGATATAGATCATAAATTGCTTTATAAGGATTTTGTTGATCTTTTTGAAAAAAACAAATGGGAGAAGGAAACGGAGAATCAGAATGGTTCGTTTCTGTAACTACTGATGTATTAAGGGGAGGACATCGATATGAAGAAGGTATTGGTTGTTAGTCCCCATGCCGATGATGAAACATTAGGGTGTGGAGGTACACTACTCAGACATAAAAGTGAAGGTTGTAATATTCATTGGATTATTGTAAGTGGAATTAGTGAAACTGAGGGTTATAGTGCTGAAATGGTTGTTAGCAGGTCCAATGAAATACAGAAAGTTGCTAAGATGTATGGTTTTGATTCTGTGTACAATTTGGGGTTTCCCACTGCAAAACTAGATACTATTCCTATGCAAGTATTGGTTGAAAGTCTACGCCACTTGATTAAAAAAATTCAGCCAGACATATTATACTTGCCCTATTGTGGTGATGTTCATACAGACCATGAAGTAGTATTTAAGGCGTGTATATCTTGTATTAAGTGGTTTAGAGGATTTAACATCAGTAGGGTTCTTGCTTACGAAACATTATCCGAGACAGAGTTTGGATTATCACCTAACTCTACATTCAGACCTAATGTTTATGTAAATATAAGTCAGTTTCTAGCTGATAAGTTGGCAATAATGAAAGTTTATCAAAGCGAGATAGGTAGTTTTCCATTTCCGCGTAGTGAGCAGGCAATTACAGCGCTAGCTCAAATAAGAGGATCAGTGTCTGGATTTGAAGCAGCCGAGGGATTTATTCTGTTAAAGGAGACTATATAATGAAACATGTTTTTATAATAGCTGAAGCCGGAGTGAACCATAATGGGTCACTGGAATTGGCTAAAGAATTGGTTGATATAGCAGCAGAATCAGGGGCGGATGCAGTTAAATTCCAAACCTTTAAAACTGAAAAAATAATCAGCAGGTATGCCCCTAAAGCTGAATATCAGATCAAGACAACTGGGGAGATGGAGTCCCAGTTAGAAATGGTCAAAAAGTTGGAGCTTAGCTCTAGTCAGTTCTTGGAGCTGGCGAAGTACTGCTCAGTAAAAGGGATCGAATTTATGTCTACCCCCTTTGATATGGATAGTGTTGATTTTTTAGCTGAGCAATTACAGGTTGTCCGCTTAAAAATAGGCTCAGGTGAAATAACCAATGCCCCCTTGCTGCTTAAGGCGGCAAAAACCGCAAAACCTGTTATTCTTTCCACCGGAATGAGCACATTAGGGGAGATAGAAATGGCACTTGGAGTGCTGGCTTTCGGCTATATCGATAACGGTGAGAGNAAGCCNTCAATAGNAGCTTTTAAACAGGCATACATATCTGATAAAGGGCAGAATGCATTACAGGAAAAAGTTACACTGCTGCACTGCACAACTGAGTACCCTGCTCATTTTAACGAAGTCAACCTCAAGGTTTTGGAAACTCTGCGTCAGGCATTTGCTTTAAAAGTTGGTTATTCTGATCATACTCCGGGAATAAGTATTCCCATCGCTGCTGTAGCTCTGGGTGCAGAGGTAATTGAAAAACACTTCACACTGGATAAGAATCTACCTGGTCCTGATCATAAAGCCTCATTAGAACCCAGGGAGTTAAAAGCGATGGTGCATTCGATCCGGCAGGTGGAACAGGCCCTGGGTACCGGCAGAAAAATCCCCACAGTTTCAGAGATTAAAACAATGATAGCGGCTCGTAAAAGCCTGACTGCACTTAAAGAGATTAGACAGGGTGAAGAGTATACTGAGGATAACCTGGGGAGCAAACGCCCTGGCAATGGATTATCGCCGCTTTATTACTGGGATCTGCTNGGCAGAAAAGCCCCTAAAAACTATAAAGCCGATGAGATGGTGGAATTATGAAATCAAAACCNGTTATTATCCTTGGGGCAGGCGGCCACAGTAAGGTGTTAATTGATTTATTAAAATATTACAACATTACTATTATAGGAATCACAGATCCTGATTCAAGCCTACATGGTAAGAGCATCATGGGAGTGCCGGTTATAGGTAATGATCATCTTGTACTTGAGTATCACCCTGACACAATACTATTAGTAAATGGAATAGGTTTANCCGGCCAAACAAGCAGGAGAAAGCAAATCTTCGAGGCCTTTAAAAAGCAGAATTACTGTTTTCTCAATGTAGTTCATCCGAATTCAGTTCTTGCTTCTGATGTGAAAACAGCTGAAGGTGTTCAAATAATGGCGGGTGCTGTTATTCAGACGGGGACAGTTATTGGTGCTAACACAATAATTAATACCAGAGCCAGCATCGATCATGAATGTATAATTGGCAGCCATGTGCATATAGCACCAGGGGCAACAATATGCGGAGGAGTAACCATTGAAGATTCTGTTTTTATAGGTGCCGGTGCAACTGTTATTCAGGGTGTACATCTTGGAGCAAACAGTATAGTTGCTGCAGGGGCGGTTGTTACATGTGATGTCCCTGAAGGGGTAATTGTTATGGGAGTTCCGGCGAAGGTTGTAGAGAAAGAGTAGTAATCCATCCCACCCCCAAGATATATTGTTCTGTGTTGTTGAGTTTTTAAGTATTAATGGGGCAGTGGTTTTTTTATTTTCTGNTTCATTATGTTCCATACGGGCAAGAAAACAGATTCTATTTATGGATATTTCAGTATATTTGTCCAAAATAACTCATAATTGCTTATTTTCGTTGTTAAGTTTTTTATCTGTTTTTCGATAAAAATAATAGGACTACTGTATATTTCTTGGGACCTTTGGTGTAGCAAGAAAATCTTCAAGGGTATTAAGCCAGCCCAATATCCCCGGATCTGGGCTGCTTAGTATATAAATGGTGGGAAAGGATGCCCATCTATTAGTAAACAAGGAGGTATGAACATTGAGGATCAATCACAACATTTCCGCGCTTAACACTTACCGGCAGCTGAGCACCAACCAGATGCTGGGCAACAAAGCGCTGGAAAAGCTGTCTTCTGGTCTGCGCATCAACCGTGCAGGGGATGATGCAGCTGGTCTGGCCATCAGTGAGAAGATGAGAGGGCAGATTAGAGGCCTTGATATGGCAACAAAAAATGCCCAGGATGCCATTTCTCTTATCCAAACAGCTGAAGGTGCACTGAATGAAACACACTCAATACTGCAGCGCATGCGGGAACTGGCGGTACAGGCTGCTAACGATACCAACACCTTAGACGATAGAAGAGAGCTGCAAAAGGAAGTTAACCAATTAATTGATGAAATTGACCGCATTGCCAAAAATACTGAGTTTAATACCAAAAATTTATTAGGCAAAGTAAGCGGTGGTACATTCACCGGTAGCGGTCAACAATTTACTTTCCATATCGGTGCCAATGAAAGTCAAAACATCACACTTATAATCAACTCTATGGATTCTGCGAGAATTGGTATTATTGATGATAGTGCCGGCGGTACCAGCGGTACAGGCGGTACCAGCGGTGCAGGCGGAACCAGCGGTGCCAGTGGTGCCAGTGGTGCCAGTGGTGCCAGCGGTGCCAGCGGTACAGGCGAAACCGGTGGTACAGGCGGTGCCAGTGTTGCCCAAGGTATAAGTGCTTTGAGAGTTACCAATGTTGAGACTGCTACAAGTGGTGGAATATTAACACAGACTGGCGCAAATGCAGCAATTACTAATATTGAGAAAGCGATTCAAATGGTATCTGCGGAACGCTCAAAACTCGGCGCCTACCAAAACCGGTTGGAGCACACCATCAACAACCTGGGTACTGCATCTGAAAACCTAACTGCAGCCGAATCCCGTATCCGCGATGTGGACATGGCTAAGGAGATGATGGAGTTCACCAAGATGAACATCCTGCAGCAAGCAGCCACCGCTATGCTCGCTCAGGCCAATATGCAGCCGCAGATGGTGCTGCAGCTGCTCGGCAGCTAATTATAACTATAAAAAAAGGGTCCTCTGCCGGGGGAGGGCCCTTTTTTCTGTCTATGTAGGAAAATTGCACTATTTGTAGAATATAACCACAGAAAACAAGCAGAAAATAGGTGAAATTTATGAGAATATGGCTGGATGAGGTTTTTTTGGGTGTTTTTCATAGCACCGCAGATGTTGAATCTGCACTGGCTGATTGGAAAAGGGTAAACAGTGATCATATCTTTTATTTATTTGAGTGCCAGGGTGACCAGTACAGTTTCGGGGATATCTGGGAACAGTTTCTCAAAGACAATATCGCTCAGGATATAGAAGTGAGAATCAAGACAGCCACACCGGAAATGCTGCACCTGGAGCTGGTGGATTCGACTATTGAGTACCTTGAACGCCTGGTTGGTTCTATTGATGATCTGGCTTCTCAGTTTTATGCCGGCCCTGATCAAGCGGCCTGGGAGAAGTTATCCGATTTTCTTGAAGGGTTGGATTATATCTGCCAGGCACTGGAGTTATTGAACTTTAATTTTGACCGGGATCAGTTTAACCAGATGCTGCTGGAATTGATGCAGGCCATGGAGTTACAAGATATAGTGACTGTGGCTGATCTGCTGAGCTATGAATGGAACGGTTGGTTGGAAAATGTTCTAGATACTATAAACTCTCCAGGTAATTGAGGAGTTGAAGAAATGTCTGGCGGAAGTTTATATCAGCGAAATATTGAGTATTTTCAGAAAAACAATCAGGATATCTTGGAACAGATAAAAGAAAAAAAGGCTAGCGGCAGGTATCATACTTACCCCGCTAGGGTAGAGGGCATGTTTTACATAGAGTCTGCAGATGAGGGCAGTCTTCTTTTGCACAGCAGGTTCAACCCGTTACGGGAGGCGGAAATGTGGGCCAGCAAACAGGAGCTGGATGGCATAGCACATGTGGTCTTATTTGGCCTTGGTTTGGGCTACCATGCAGAAGCTTTGCTGCGGCGGAAACCGGAGTTGCAGTTATACATTTACGAACCTGATATGGAAGTGTTTTTGGCTTCATTAGAATACAGGGATTGGTCCACTTTCCCCTGGGAGCGCTCTTATGTGATCCTGGAAGACGGTAGCGGAAGATATAATAACTTTATCGGTCATGTTTTAAACCTGGTTAAAAGCGGTTGGGGCTTTCTTTCTATACCATCCTTTGAGCGCTGTTTTTCCCAGCGTTTTGCTGAATTTAAGGATAATCTATCTAAAAAGAAAACCGATTATCTGGACAACTTGAGAACCACTATTGTTTTCGAAAAAGAGTGGACAGTCAATGCACTGAAGAACTTGCCATATATTTTGCAGTGTGAATCTATTTTTTCCTATAAAGATCAATTTCAAGGAAAAACAGTGATCATGACCGCCTCAGGCCCATCCCTTACAGCAGCGATCCCTTTCCTGCGGGAGAACAAGGCAAAAGGGAAGGCTTTGCTTGTGGCTGCAGGCACGAGTATCAATGGGTTGTTGAAACAGGGTTTGGTACCGGATTTTTTTGTTTCCTATGACCCCTTTCCCGCTAACTATAAGGCTTTGCAGCCTGCCCTGTCGCAAGGTGTTCCTCTTGTTTTCGGCAGCACCATCAATAATGATGTGGTAAAAAACCATGTAGGCCCAAAGGCTTACTTTATCCTTGGCCAGGACACCTTGTTCAGTTTTCTTAGAGGGGGGCTTGATCCCTTTGAGGTTGTTAGTGATGCCCCTTCTATTGCTGTAGTAACTCTGCAGTTACTGGATAAGCTTGGTGTTAAAGAAGTTATTCTGGCCGGCCAGGACCTTTCTTTTCAAGGGGACCGCTATTACGCCGAAGGGGTAGGTGTGGTGCGAGCGGAAAATGTAAGGGAAGAAGATAAAACCGGTGCCTTTGAGGTAGAGGCAAATAACGGGGAAATGGTTTTGACCAACAAGTCATTTAATAGAATGCGGAAGAGCATGGAATCGTTTATCAAACACACAAATCTGAAAAGGATAGTAAACACCTCCCCTAAGGGAGCCAAAATCGCCGGAACTGTTTATATGGATTGGCCGCATATAATCTATGAACTGTCAGATGCCCAAAACTGCAGGGGAATTCCCTTCAATCAGCATGATGCAAAAAACAGCCTGAGGACAGTCAGAAGGCGGGTAAATGCAGTTTTAAAAGATATAGAAATAGTTTTTCAGAATGCGATAAAAGAAATAAAAGTATTATTGTCAGAGGATCTTGATGAGGAAAAAGGGGAGGTGGTTTATGATCGCCTGTCCCGATCTCTTTCACATTTGACAGGGAGCAGAGAATATGCTGCATTCATAAAACCTATGGTCCGCAATGAAGACCACCTACTGGGAAAAGCCATCCTTGATCTTCCCAGGATGAACTGGGATGAAAAGAAAACATTTGTCAGCAAAGATCTGATGATGTACCTGCGTGGTGTGGAGTTATCCATCATTAAACTGAAAAAAGTGATGGATAGTTGGGGAGAATAGGATCTAGAATAGTTCGGCTGTTGCTGCTTTATTACAATAAATGGACTAATCATTATCCATGTCATCTGATAAACTTCGGAGAAGATTAGAGACGGTGATTACCAGGGTATAAGCAATCAAGGGCAGGGCAATTTCGGGAACAGGGCTTTGCTTTTTTGTTATGGGTTATTTAACAGAAGGGTATTTTATAAATATTGGACGACCTGTACAATTAGCTGGAACAGCCCCGGCAATTGATGTGTTGCCATAAGAATAGGACAATCTGCAGCCTTATGACAAAAGGGGGCGATTCTCATAATCAGGGACCTGCTCCAGGGGAAAATAGTTATCACAGATCACAGGATCAATGACTACATTGAACAGCACTATAAACAGTCATTTGATGACAGGTTAAAAGATGCCAAGCTCTATTTTATAGATGAAGGCCTTCGACTCTGCGCCACAGTAAAACCCCACAGGATGCTGCCCGATGTGGTGGCTGATTTGCACTTCTCCCTTGACTCATTTGAATTCACCCCGCAGGCCCACAATTTTACTTTAAAGCTTGCAGAGAAACCGGAGTTTAGATTCCCAGAACAGGGGAACAGGCTTTATGCGAGAATTCTAAGCTATATTTTTAAAAAAGCCGCGGGATCTAAAAGAGCCATTGAAATATTAAGACAGAATCTGAATAAAACCGGGTTTCTCAGTTGGGATGATGGTCTTATCGCCATTGACCTGGACAAACACCCTGAAAAGGAAAAATTGTTTGGGAAAAGGGTTCCCATTATCGGTGCAAAGATTTTCGATTTTATAGGGATTAAAGAGATTATATTCGGGGAGGGTGAGGTTGTCCTCAAACTTAAGATTTATTCCCATGAATTTCTGAAGAACTGCCAGCAGGTTGTTGAACAGGCTGCTGATAGAGTGCGCCAGGAGGAACCTGCTGCCATAAAAGAGAAAAAACAGACCTTCTCTCGTTTAGTGGAGAGGGTAAAAGAGTATCCCGATGCGCTCCAAGCCCATGTGGAAAGAGAGTTTCCCAAACTAAAAGAATGCGCCGGCAAAATCGGCGGCAAGCTCCGGGATGGAGTGAATTATTTATGGGAAGCCATGCGGGATCCGGCCGTTCCCAAGGAGGCAAAATTTATGGCTATTGCTGCACTGCTCTATTTTGTCAGCCCCATCGACCTTATCTCCGACATTCTTCCCGGTGGCTATGCTGATGATGGTGTCGTTCTGGCACTGGCTGTCAAAGCTGTTGGAGATATCATTGCCCATCATAAGAAATAAAATCCGACCGATCAGACCGATCAGGGGGACAGGTTGACTGATCGGACCGATTACCAGGACTGCCCCCCCGCGCGATGTCCCCGCGCGCGAGGGGGATTTCTTATCCCTGCGCTTGCGACATAAGCTCTGGTTGAACTTGTCCTAAGACTCCTCGCTTCATAGCAAACCGCGCCCTATGACGCCATCCATGGCGCAGAGTCGCCTAGCTCAACATCCATGTTGTGTTTCAGCTGTCGTTAGCTGCTTCTTCGTCAAGGGCAAGTAACAACCTTCGCAGGTCGCTGCGCTAGCAGGGATAAACCGACCGATCAGTGGGACGACCGATTACCGGGACAGCCACCCGCGCGATCATCGGGACAGGTTGATCTATTATTTGGTCGGTAACTAATGATGGAAAAGACCCCTTCCCCCATTAAAGGGCAGCTTCCTATAAATGGAAGGAAATGTCTTTTCTGTGTCGAATTAGCTATTATAGAACAGGTGCTAGCAAGTAAAAATACATTTCTCTTTAGCTTTGGCAGATAGGTGTCTAGCACAAGGAAAATGGGGGAAGCAATGCCGCGAATTAGAGGATACCTTTGTCCAATTTGCGAGACAGTCAATCCTAAAGAAACCAAATACTGCTTAAATTGTGGCCATTGGCTTTTGGATACGATTCACGAAGCAAAACCTATTACTAATTTCAATTATAAAAAACAGAATAACGTTCATTCAGTGGTAAGCCGGAAAAATGTTCTAGCTGCTTTTGTATTAATCATTATTATAATTGCTGTCGTTATACCCTGTTCTAATACAATACCAGCTCTAATATATCCCACGGTTATCCCTCGTTCTATTACAATACCAGAAATGGTATATCCTACGGGTATACCTACTGAATCAAAGAACTTCACTTGGGATTACCAGGGCAAGACTTATCATTTGCAAGTGGAAATACCCTTAGATCTTCTGAATTATGACCGCCAGATTACTAATGATATTCAAAGATACGCAGATGCAGGCGAATTTGAACGGCATGCCCTGTATATGATGATGCCCAGTACTCAAAAAGAATATATCAAAGCCGCATCAAACTATAATTATATTCCCTGGATTAAAGAGGACTCTAATCATCAATTTGTTGGCTATATTGCCGAGTGGCTTAACATGCAGGCCGAAAAAGAAAATTTTGATTCAGTTCAAAAAGTTGAATTCGTACAATGCTTTGTCGGAGGAGCCATTCCTTATCAGGTCACTCCCAGCTTGCAATTTCCTGCCCACACTTTAGCTGAAACGGGTAAATGCAGTGATAAAGCTATTTTGGCCGCAGCGATTTTAAACAATATGGGATATAAAACAGCACTTTTCTATTTTGAAGCCCAAAACCACATGACAGTAGGAGTTGCGCTGGATAATACTCCAAGTTATTCGCCGGCAATTGGCTATGATTGCAACGGAATAAAGTATTACTTTCTGGAAGTAACCAGTTCAGGTTGGCAGGTAGGGCAGCCCAGCAGCGGTTTTGAAACGGTAGAACCGGATTTGATTATACCGGTTAATTAAAATGTTGACCGATCAGTGGCACAGCCCCCCGCGCGATCCGAGCGAACGAAAGACCGCGCTCCGGAACACTCCCCCCGAGCAGATGTCTGTCCCGTCTTTTTGCACAGGCTTATATGCGGAGGCGGTGTCCTGCCCCACCGCTGCATTTCATTCATACCCATATTGAGCCAATAGCTCCTCTGCCAAACTGCGCAGGTGTTGTTTGTAATAATAAGGCTCCCGGCAGGCTGCTTAAGACGCTGCCGCGGCCAGTGCTTTTTGAACACTGCTCTCAGGTTGAATACAGCCGCCAGGTAGAAGTTGAGGGGGTCATAGTCTATTTCCCGGACCCCAGCAGCTGCGGCTTTTTTCAGTATGGAGGACAGGTTTTCCCTGGTATCGGGAATGCCGGAAATTAAAGCAGGCAAATCGCTCGTGGGTATGCAGGATATAAGGTTAATCAAGGATGGTTGACTCAGGAATAGGAAAGTGTGAACCGATCAGTGGGACTGTCCCTCCGCGCGATCGACAGGTTGCTGCCCGACTAAACCTACGACCAACTATGATGACATGACCCCCGTCCCCGTGTCACATTTGTCATCTACTTATTGTAAAGGAGTGTAACCTATCTCTTGAACCATTTTTGTTACCCATGTCCTGACTGAACACTGAACATGACCAACGACCAACCACCAACCACCAAATGGACCGCTCCCTGGACAGTCTCCCAGGAAGCAAAAAGAACGTCCCTCTGCTTCCCTCTGCTTCTCTACCCTTATTCATACCCATATTGAGCCAATAGCTCCTCTGCCAAACTGCGCAGGTGTTGTTTGTAATAATAAGGCTCCCGGCAGGCTGCTTCAAAGATAGGACGCTGCCGCGGCCAGTGCTTTTTGAACACTTCTCTCATGTTGGATACTGCCGCTGGGTAGAAGTTGAGGGGATCATAGTCTATTTCCCGGACTCCGGCTGCTGCGGCTTTTTTCAGTATGGAGGAGAGGTTTTCTCTGGTATCAGCGAGGCCGGGGACTACCGGGGCGATAAAAACCCATGTTCTGATCCCTGCTGCTGCCAGCTGGGCTAGCGCCTGCAGTCGCCGTTCAGGGGAGGGGGCACTGGGCTCAAGCAGTTTTGCCACATATGGGTCCGTAGTTGTAATTGTTAAGCCTACTTTTACCTGAGGTAGTTTTTTTAAGAGATCCAGATCCCGCAGCACCAGGTCTGATTTGGTGAGAATATTGACAGACAGGTCTGTGCCTGTGAGCAGTTCCAGACAGGAGCGGGTCAGCCGGTATCTCCGTTCCACCGGTTGGTAGGGGTCAGTAACACTGGACAGGGTAACACAGCCCTGTTTTCTTCTTTTCAATGATGCCTGCAGCCGTTCAGCAAAATTAACCTTTACTTGAATAAATGAGCCCCATTCACCTGAAATATTGCAGAACTTCTTCATAAAGCTAGCATAACAATAAAGGCAGCCGTGGCTGCACCCTGTATATGGATTAAGGCAGTAATCGATCCCCGGAATACCACATCTGTTGAGAGCTGTGCGGCATTCTTTTTCGGTAATCAGCACAAGAGTTTACCCCTTTCGAATCCCTGCTTGTGTCGTTGAATCAAAACGGCACTGCATCGTGGCCATTTATTTTCAATCTAGTATAGGGGGTTCATTTTTTTAATGAGGTATCATTTCAACATAGAATATGTATGAGCCCCCGATGAAATACTTGAAGCCTTGATTATGGATGGTGCTCTTTCAACCTAGAATATGTGTGACGGAAAGCTGAGTTTTATTGTGACACGACCCATCAAATTTCAAAAGNTGGATTTATTAATCCGCTCCTCAGCCTCTATTTTTAATAATACCTCCAATTAAACCCAATAAAGCAAATATTGTATAGTATCCCTCAGTGCTGATTTGCTTTCCCGTTAACTCGGAAATCCCTTGAATAAGTAGAGCATCTCCACCAAAAAGTGAAATAATCCAACCGACTATTAAACCGAAGATTAAGCCTATAAGCATGGTGCACCCCCCAAAAATAGGTTATCTAATAATTGCGAATTCTGGTAATAAGCTAACCTTTGTGCTCCTTTAATCATATGTTATCATAACTAATTACGGTGAAAAAGATTTATCACAATTAACGTCGGGCAGGGTCCTGAAAGGATAATTATTAGGTCTTTTTTCAGTTGGCAATAAAATTAAGGGAATTTGGAAGTGAGTGCAAAATATTCTCAAAATTCATAGAATTAATAGTTCTACAATAGAGGTTATCACATCCTTATGCCGAAAATTAATAGAAAAGAAAGTATTATAAAAAATAAGTAAAGTAACAATAGACTTTCAGGATTTATGAAGCTTATCAATAACCAGTGTGATAAGAGAGGGTACAGAAAAAAGGAGGTGACGGTTATGAAAAAATGGTGGTTTATTATTATTGCTCTAGTTGTGCTAGCTGGTTTATTTTGGATTGGTTATCGATTATCAGATGATTCACAGAAGCAGAATGGCATAGATAAAACACCTGTGGTTATCGATGAAGAGAAGAATGACTCTGAGAATGGCCCTGCGGAAAACGGCGGCAATGAGCAAGAGGAGCCTGAGCCAGATCCCGAAGATAAAGAGTCATCTGAAGACCCGTCTCAAGAACCAGGCGAAACCGATTACAATGACTATGATAATAAAAAATACGCCTGGTATGTGCTCAGGAAAAGCGACCATTCTACTCCGGGAACAGGTGCTGGAATGGCCGAATTAGTGAAGGAATACGGGGGGTTTTATCTGGGTGATACATCCAAGAAGGTGGTTTATCTCACCTTTGATGAAGGGTATGAATATGGCTATACTCCGAAAATACTGGATATTTTGAGGGATAACAATGTAAAGGCAGCTTTTTTTATCACACTGCCTTATTTAAACAAGAATCCTGAACTGGTAGAAAGGATGGTCAATGAAGGTCATATAGTAGGAAACCATACTGTAAGCCATCCCAGCCTGCCAGAGGTGGATAACCAGAAGGTAATAGATGAAATTGAGGGGTTAAGTAAGGCTTTTCGAGAGAAAACAGGCCGAGATATGAAGTATCTGCGCCCGCCGAAGGGTGAATTCAGTGAAAGAACACTGAAGATTTCCAGTGATCTGGGTTATAGAAATGTGTTCTGGAGTTCAGCCTATGATGACTGGGATGTCAACAAGCAAAAGGGTGCTGATTATGCCTATAAGATGGTAATGGATAATACCCACAACGGAAATGTGATCCTGCTCCATGCGGTTTCCCAGAGCAACACAGAAGCCCTTGACACCATCATCAAGGACCTGAAGGCCAAGGGCTACAGATTTGGCACCCTGGATGAAATTAACTGACCGATCAGTGACCAATAAGGGGGACTGGACCGATCACCGGGACAGTCCCCCCGCGCGATCAGGGGACAGGTTGACCGATTGAGTCAATGAGTCAAGTGAGTCAAGTGTGAGTCAAGGGGACAGGCACTTTGACTCACTGCTGTGACATGTGTGCGTGATGACGCGACCCCCGTCCCCTTGTCACACCCTTGTCACACGACATAAGCTCCGGTTGAACTTGCCCTAAGACTCCTTGCAGACGAAGCCAACCGGCTCCTATGACGCCATCCATGGCGCATAGTCGCCTAGCTTAACATCCATTTTTCGCTTCGGATGTCGTTAGCTGCTCCTTCTTCAAGGGCAAGTAACAACCTTAGCAGGTTGCTGCGCTGGCAGGGAAAAACCGACCGATCAGGGGGACTGTCTCCCCGCGCGACGATTTCGTTCACCTTTCTTCGATAGATGCTCTGATCTCCTGTAAGTAATTATTTTTGGGCAGGTTGGGGAGATGAGAAATGAATTCATCTGTGGTCATTAATTGAATACCGATATTCTGCATGTCATAGAGATTAGCCCGGTGTACCTCCGGGGTTTTTGCTGCTGTTCCGTCTGTCAGCAGGATTACTTCATAATCCAATGAGTTGGCGTCCCATACAGTTGCCCGTATGCAGTTAGGGGTTTGAATGCCTGTTACTACAATCTGATCGACATTTATTCTGCGCAGTAAAATATCCAGTTCTGTCTGAAAAAAGGCACTCCAGCGCTGTTTTACGATAATATAATCCCCTTTCACCGGTTTTAGTTCATCGATGATCTCCGCTCCTTTTGTTCCCCTGATACAGGCTCCGCCTTTTTTTATAAAATCGTGATATCTGGTGATCTCCACATCACTGCCATCTGCCCGGTAGTGGCGGATAATATATATGATAGGCAGACCGCAATTCCTGCTTGCATCAATAGCTTTTTTTATCTGTGGGGTCACTGACATAGCGCCTTTAATCTCAAAGGGTGCCCCGGGTAGACAGAAGTCATTCTGCATGTCAATAATAAGCAGTGCTGTTTTCCCCATCATGCATTCCTCCATTTATACAACTTTATCCGGAAGATAAGAAAGTAAGCGCAGCACTGTAAAGGATGGCCTGTGTGTTAATAACACCCTTCCTTTTAAGCATAGCAATACACCTTAATTTGCCAATACCCCTCATACCTTCCGTAAAATCAATAATAGCAAAAAAGCAGGAAGGTATCACCTCAAAATAATGGGATAAGTATATAATAAAAGGAAGATGAGCTGATAAAAAAAGCGGCACTTAAGTTGAGTACTCATAAGAAATTTAAATTTGATCTGCGGGGTGGATGTGTTGAGTCAAAAACCGTTTGATTACAAAAAGGAATACAAGGATTTGTACATGCCGAAGGATAAGCCGGTACTGATTGATGTTCCTGATATGAATTTCATCATGGTTGATGGGAGCGGTGACCCTAACGATAACCCTGATTTTCAGCAGGCGATTGAACTGCTTTATGGGCTGTCCTTCACCATAAAAATGAGCAAAAAGAAGGGGAAACAGCCTGAAGGGTATTTTGAATATGTGGTGCCTCCACTTGAAGGCCTGTGGTGGATCGATGAAGGCGTGTTTTCCTTAGAGGTGAGGGATAACTGGAAATGGACTGTGATGATTCGCCAGCCTGAGTTTGTTGATCAGGATTTATTTGCTTGGGCTCAGAGTGAACTGAAAAAGAAGAAACCTGAACTGCCCATCGAAAATGCACGTTTCGAGGCTTTTCATGAAGGCTTGTGTGTGCAGATTATGCACATCGGTCCCTATGCCACTGAACCGGAGACAATGAAAAAAGTTGAGGCTTTTATTGCAGAGCAGGGCTTAAGGGACAAGGTCAGCAGCGGTGGCAAGCATCATGAAATCTATATATCAGACCCAAGAAGGTGCAAACCTGAGAAAATGAAAACAGTCCTCCGCCACCCGGTAGAAAGAATTTAATCCCCGACCGATCAGACCGATCAGAGGGACAGGTTGACTGATCGGTCCGATCACCGGGACTGTCTCTCCGCGCGATCAGGGGCACAGGTTGCCCGATTACGAGAAGCATCCTCTCCAAGTAGTGTTTATCCCTGCCGCTTGCGACATAAGCTTCGGTTTAACTTGCCCTAAAGACTCGTCGCTTTTATAGCAGATCGCGCCCTATGACTCCGTCCGTAGCGCATAGTCGTCTAGCTCAACATCCGTGTTTCGCTTCGGCTGTCGTTAACTGCTCCTTCGTCAAGGGCAAGTAACAACCTTCGCAGGTCGCTGCGCTGGCAGGGATAAACCGACCGATTACTGGGACAGTCCCCCCGCGCGGTTTTTATTTGACAGCTTTAATATGGGAACCCGCAAAGGCCCGGTCAATAATCTCCCATTCCTCATTGGTAATTTCTGCCTTCACACCTGCCATGGATTTGAGCCCTTCTTTTGCATAATAATGCACTGGTTCTACTTCTATATTACGAAAACCCACTTGGGATAAGATTTTTTTGCATTGCTCAATATCCATTGCTCCTGCGATGCAACTGACCCACATCTCTGTCATTTTTCTGATTTTGTCGGGTACTTCTTTCAATGACAGGATATCTGCAATGGCCAACCTCCCACCCGGCTTCAAGACACGGTAAATCTCTTGAAAAACCTTTTCTTTATCCATAGATAGATTGATCACACAATTGGACATAACCACATCAACAGTTTCATCAGGGAGGGGGATTTCCTCAATAAAGCCTTTCAGAAATTCGACATTTCCAGCACCCGCCAGTTCTTTATTCTGATTTGCCAGTTTCAGCATTTCGTCAGTCATGTCCAGCCCGTACACTTTGCCTTTTTCGCCGACATACCGAGATGCAGCCAACACATCGATTCCTCCACCGCTTCCCAAATCAAGAACTGTTTCCCCTTCCTTTAATTCTGCGAAGAGTAGGGGGTTGGCGCAGCCCAGTGATGCATTGACTGCTTCAGCAGGCAGATTACGGAGCTGATCATTATAGAATACTTCTGGATTAATAATGGGGGTGCAGCAGGATGGACCGCAGCAGCAGGATGATGTGCCGCCTTTCTTCAATTTGCTGGCAATTTCGCCGTATTGTTTCCTCACAGTATCTCTGATATCTTTACCCATGAAAAGTCCTCCTTAACAAATTATGCATACCTAAAAAATCCTTAACAACAGCATCCTTTTATGATTTTGACAAGCAGCTCAAGGCTTTCTAAAACCTGTTTTCTTTTATCCTGGGGAATGGCTTGATAAATATTAAGGTAGTAATCTGTCATTTTGTCTTCTATGTCTGACAGCAATCCGCTTCCGGTTGGGGTTAGTTTGATCTTTACATAACGCCGGTCATCGGGATCCGGTTCTCTGGTCACCAACCCCTGCTCCACCATAGTATTGACAGTTCTGCTCAAAGTGCTTTTGTCTAGCCCTAGCAGTTCAGCCAATTCGTTGATGGATAAGGACTGGTTGCTGCCGATTTCCACCAAAGCGTGGCACTGACTGTATGTTATCCCGCAGCAGGATAATTGGCTCTTATCCAACAGACCGAGTTTTCGGATCAACTGTCTGAGCAGTTCGCGCAGCTGAATTACATCGCTGTTTATCAAGAAAACACCTCCTATTACTATTGTACTTCACAACTGTTGTAAGCNGCAACAATTTTCTCCGTACCAGGGTCGCTTAATTGCTTTTTAATTAAGCTAACAGAAGTCCAAGTTCTTCCGACTTCAAACCTCCGGCTTCCTTTAGTCTCGCGTCTAACCTCTCACTTTCCACCTCGACCGATCACCGGGACAGTCCCGCCGCGCGATCAGGAGGACAAGTTGGCATCGCTAGACCGATCACCATCGATCACCAAAACCGTCTCCCCGCACGACGCCGCGCAGTTTCTCCTAGGTTCCGCCGGGCGCTCCGCCCCTCCGGACGGTCCGTTCGCCTACCATCGGACTTGCCTCACTTTAGGTAGGATTTTATTACAAGTTTACCGAATGGATAATATACAGGAATTAAGTTCTATAAAATAAAAAGTAATATCCTACTATGGAAAAGGTAATTGAGGGAGTAAACATTGGCAAAAAATAAATTAGTCGCACCGGTAGTAAAATGGGCTGGCGGTAAGCGTCAGATTCTGGACGAAATTACAAAATACATCCCCGAAACCCTTTCGACATATTATGAGCCTTTTCTCGGTGGGGGGGCAGTTTTATTTGAGCTGCAGCCAGAAAAGGCTGTTGTCAACGATATCAACCAGGAATTAATGAATATTTACCAGGTTATCAAAGAAAACGTGGATGAATTGATAGATGACCTGAAAAAACACAAGAATGAGAAAGAGTATTTTTATAAGATAAGAGCGCTGGATCGGGATCGGGAACGGTACAGCAGGTTAACCCGGGTAGAAAAGGCATCAAGGATTATTTACCTCAACAAGACATGCTACAATGGTTTGTTTAGGGTCAACAGATCAGGGGAGTTTAATGCACCCTTTGGCAATTACAAAAATCCGAACATTGTCAATGAACACACCTTACGGGCGGTCAGCGAATATTTCAATAAAGCTAATATTAAATTTACCTGCCAGGATTTTGAGGTTGCATTGCAAAGCGCGGCAAAGGGGGACTTTGTTTATCTTGATCCGCCGTATGAACCGGTTTCGGAGACGGCAAGTTTTACGAGCTACTATAAAACAGGGTTTGACCGAGATGAGCAACTCAGGCTGAAAAAGGTCTGCGACAAACTGAATAAGAAGGGAATCAGATTTCTTTTATCAAATTCGGCCACAGAGTTCATTTTGGAGCTCTATAAAGATTATAGAATAGAAGTGATCCAAGCCAAACGTGCTATTAATTCCAAAGGTAACAAAAGAGGGGATGTTAACGAGGTTTTGGTCATGAATTATGAGTAGTAGGACCGATCAGGGGGACAGTCCCCCCGCGCGACGAGCAGTATTTTTCCCTGCCGCTTGTGACATAAGCTCCGGTTTAACTTGCCCTAAGACTCGTCGCAGACGACAGCCAGCCGGCTCCTATGACGCCCTCTATGTTAGAAGTCGGAAGCCGGAGTTCTGAAGTTGATTTTGGATGTTGAATTAGTTGCGTGTTGCCGGTTCTTTTGTATAAGATTAAAATAGCTGCTGTAAATGACTCTAAATCGGCGCATTATCACCGGTTCATTTTTATACAAATTTGAGTTAGAGGTAAGTAACGGCCTTCGCATCTCGCTGCGCTAGCAGGGATAAACAACCAATCAAGGGGACGACCGATCACCGGGACAGTCCCCCCGCGCGATAGGGGGACAGGTTGGCATCGCACGATTTTCTTGGTCAAACTTAACGAAAGTGGGATTACAATGATTGATCTGATTAACCATAAGTATAAAGCCAGTACTATTGCTAAAAAGAGAGGAAAGATATTTAGTCTTATTAAGAAAGAGTCAAAAAACATTCAGAGCGGAACAATCACAGCTATTTCAACCTCTGATTTAAAACTGATGTTTGATCTTTATGATCAAATTTTTTTCCACAACTGGTTTAAAGAGAACTATAAAGGAAAGCTCAAGTTTTCCCTTTCCCGGCGTATGACAAGGAGCGCTGGTTCAACCATCTGTCCCAAAAACATAGCTGAATTGACACCGGAAGACGTAGTACTGGAAATCAAAATTGGTGTGGAATTCTTTTTTAATTATGGTGTGATTGAAGGATCAAAACCGGTCTGCGGTGTTAATACGAACAACAGCCTGCATGCTCTGCAACTCGTTTTTGAACATGAACTCTGCCATGTAATTGAGCATATCTGTTTCCATGAGTCAAATTGCAGCGGCGACAGGTTTAAGACAATTGCCAACAATTTATTCGGCCACACTGCGAGCCACCATAGTTTACCGACCTATAAACAAATAGCAAAACAAAAGTTTGTCATTAACATAGGAGATACTGTTGAGTTTTCCTTTAAGGGAAAGAAGCTGAAAGGTATTGTTAATAATATCAAAAAGAGGGCGACAGTCCTTGTCCCTGATGAAAACGGTCCATATGTTGACAAAGAGGGAAACACTTATGCAAAGTATTATGTGCCTCTAGTTCTATTGGAGCCAACCAACTGACCGATCACCGGGACTGTCCCCCCGCGCGATAGGGGGACAGGTTGGCTCCCAGCACAGCCGAAACCAGTCAACGGAAGAGTCCCAGCCGCAGATCTGATCGATCACCGACCGGTCACCGGGACTGTCAGTCTGACGCCCCATACAACCCATGACACCACACAAACTCAAAGTCTTTTTTCACATTTCCATAAGAAGTCTGACATCCCATGCCACCCACGCCACCCTCACTGGTGCTGCCTTTCGACGCAATGGACTAAAGTGCAGAAAAATCGCCTGAGAAGAAGGAAATCGTTGTTAGGCAGACATAGTAGCAGTTTTTTCTTTCCATAAGAATTAGTTGCCTTATTAACTATAATATGGTACGATATACAAAATACTTATTAAAGACAGATGTTTTATGGGGGAAGAGTTTTGCTCCCCTTTTTTAACATATTTAATTATACTAAAGGAGGAGACAATATGAATCTGAAAGGGTCAAAAACTGAAGCTAATTTAAAGGCGGCTTTTGCTGGTGAATCTCAGGCGAGAACTAAGTATGAATATTATGCTTCTAAAGCTAGGAAAGAGGGCTACAATCAGATTGCTGCTTTTTTTGAAGAAACTTCACACAATGAAAAGGAGCATGCCAAGATTTGGTTTAAACTGCTGTATGATGGAATACCAGCAACAGATGAAAACCTAAAGGATGCGGCAGCTGGTGAGAATTACGAATGGACAGAGATGTATGCTGAGTTTGCAAAAACTGCAAGGGAAGAAGGTTTCACTGAGATAGCTAATCTTTTCGAGCGAGTAGCGGAGATTGAGAAAGAACACGAAGAGAGATATTTGAAATTACTGCAAAACCTTAAAGAAGGCAAGGTTTTTGAAAGAGAGGAAGAGCAGGCCTGGAAGTGCGGAAACTGCGGACATATTCATTTTGGCAAAAAAGCCCCTGAGGTATGCCCTGTTTGCGACCACCCCAAGGCCTATTTTGAGATCAAAGCGGAAAATTATTAATAACTGATCAGCGGGACAGTCCCGCAGCGCGATCAGGGGGACAGGTTCCATCACTGGACCGATCGCCGGGACAGTCCCCCGCGCAATATTCAGCATCTCGGTTTGAATTGAATGCAGAATAAGATGACTGTTGCAAAGAGCACGGAAGTGGGTGATTTTTCTGCAGCCTATCGAAGTTAAACCCGGTATATACTGGGTCGGCGGGATTGACTGGAATGTACGTTATTTCCATGGCTATGTCACACCACAGGGGTCGACTTACAACTCCTATCTGATCGTTGATGACAAGATTACATTGGTTGATACAGTGAAGCACTATCTAGCCGATGAGATGCTGAGCAGGATTAGAACTATTGTGAACCCGGAGAAGATCGATTACCTGGTGGTCAACCATGTGGAATTGGATCATTCCGGGGGTGTCCCCAAGATTATGGAAGTTGCTTCGAATGCGAAGATTGTCACCACACCTAACGGTAAAAAGGGCTTGGAGATGCACTTTAAGCAGGACTGGGAGTATGTCCTGGTTAAAACAGGGGATGAACTTAAAATTGGTTCCCATACCATGAAGTTTGTGCAAACTCCAATGGTGCACTGGCCTGACAATATGGTAACCTATATTCCGGAGGCCAAACTGCTCCTCTCCAATGATGCCTTCGGCCAGCACATTGCCAGCACAGAACGGTTTGTTGATGAACTGGGCTGGGATGTCGTCCACGAGGCCGCGGCCTCCTACTATGCCAATATCGTCTTTCCTTATGGCGATCAGGTCAATAAGGCTCTGGATGTTGTGGAAACCTTACCTATTGAAATGATCGCCCCTAGCCACGGGTTGATCTGGCGGTCATTTTTCCCTGAACTGATCAAGGAATATCGTAAATGGGCCAGCAATGAAACGGAACGCAAGGCCCTCATTGTTTACGATACTATGTATGGTTCTACTAAAGAAATGGCTTATGCTCTTCGGGAAGGAATTGAAGACAGCGGGGTTCCTGTTACCATGAAATTCTTGCAGGCTGATCATATTTCTCAGATTGTCCCTGAACTCCTCACAGCAAAACTGGTGCTGGTTGGGACACCTACTATCAACAATGGGATGCTCCCCAACGTGGCTTCATTTCTCACCTATATTAAAGGGCTAAGGCCAAAAAAACGCATAGGTTTTGCTTTTGGCTCCTACGGATGGGGAGGTCAAGGGGCGCGTAATGTTGCCTCTGTTCTCCAGGAGATGGGCTGGGAAATACCTGAGGAAGTGGTGAATATCCAGTACGTTCCCGGAAAAGCAGACTTGGATAGTCTCAGGGAGAAAGGTCGCAAGCTTGTTGAAGCCATTAAATAGGAGGGACAGGAGATGGATTTAAAAGCACTCTACAGTATCAGCTATGGTCTTTTCGTGATTGCATCTAAAGATGGGGATCGTCTAAATGGACAGATTGCCAATACAGTATTCCAGATATCCAGTGATCCACCAACCATAGCAATAAGTATCAATAAACAGAATCTAACCCATGAGTTCATTATGAAAAGCGGGTTGTTTACTGTTTCCATTTTAGATGAGGAAACTCCGCTTTCCCTTATCGGGCACTTTGGTTTTAAATCAGGTAGAGAAGTGGATAAATTCTCCGAAATTAAATACCAACTAACCCCTCAAGGGCTGCCTTATCTAGTTGACAATACTCTGGCCTATATTGAAGCTAAGGTTATCAAGGATGTGGATGCAGGAACACATACCATTTTCATTGGAGAAATAACAGGTGCAGAGGTTTTGAAGCAGGGCAACCCAATGACCTACGCCTACTATCACCTGGTGAAAAGGGGGAGTACACCGCCAGCTGCTCCCACTTATATTAAAGATAATAAAGAAAAAAGGAGAAATGGCATGGACAAGTACGAGTGCACAGTATGTGGGTACGTATATGACCCGGCAGAAGGGGATCCGGAAAACGGCATCGAACCAGGAACATCCTTCGAAGACATACCGGATGACTGGGTTTGCCCCGTGTGCGGAGCAGGCAAAGACGAATTTGAGAAAATCAGTTAAAAAGAACGATTACCGCGACTAGGGGGACTGTTCCGACAGATCAGACCGATCAGGGGGACAGTTCCCCCGCGCGATCAGTGGGACAGGTTGACTGATTGCGCAAAGCACCCTCTCTAAGCAGTGTTAATCCCTGCCGCTTGCGACATAAGCTTCGGTTGAACTTGCTCTAAGACTCCTCGCTTTTATAGCAAACCGCGCCCTATGACGCCATCCATGGCGCATAGTCGCCTAGCTCAACATCCATGTTTCGCTTTGCCTGTCGTTAATTGCTCCTTCGTCAAGGGCAAGTAACAACCTTCGCAGGTCGCTGCGCTGGCAGGGGCAAACTGACCGATCACCGGGACTGTCCCCCCCGCGCGATCCAACCTTGCAGTTTTCCGCACGGCTCCGCGCGGCGCTACCATTTTGCTAAGGCTTCTTGCTCCAGCTTGATGCCCATTTGTAGCATAGTTCTGATAACCGGGAAGAAAACCTCATATTCTTTTTGGCCTAATAACTGCTGCAGCCGTTTTCTGTATTTTTCGTCAAAGTGATCTCCTAGTTTAGCATTTTCCTCTAATGTATGTACGTCCATGTGCAGCGGCTGCAACTCAGGTATGAGTTTTCGCAGGTGGACGAAGATGTGAAAACCGCCCAGATCCAGGTCACCCCAGTGATAAAAGAGGGCGGGTATCCTTTGACTCTGTACAAAGTTATAGATCTTTTCTAAAAAAAGGCGTTTGACCGGGCTGTAGAAGCCAGCCAGATAAACAACCAATTCCTGTTCTACCTTATTAAAGGGTAAAGGTGATAGGTCTGCTTGCTGGCCTGCGGCAACTGGCTCCGACCAAGGGGTTTGCTTTATTCCGACTAATTCTGGCTGCAGCTCTGTATCAGTCAGAGTTCGCTGGGTCTCAGTCAACCCAGGGGGCTTCACTTCCGGTTGTGCCGAAATTGAAGGGGGTGCCAGCCGGATATTTTTAATATATTCCAGATAAGCTGCCTTATTCTCAATGGTAACTACCCTGGCTACCGGCAGCTGGACCACCTCGAAATTTTTGATCATTTCTGTGTTCATCAATGCTCCATAACAGAAGGGGGAAAAGTTTATTGTCTGCCCGTGCAGCCTGATTACCAATGGTCCGAAGAATGAGATGTCCTCTGATGTTTTGATCAACCCGATATGCTCCAGGACATCTTCATCTGTCATGTTTTGATCCTCCAACAGGAAGTTCCTGATGATGGTGACAAGGCGGCTGCGCACCTTTTTTTCGAATTCTTTGCTGCCACCTAGATAGCGGCGGCTAAAGATGCGCTCCAGCAGTTCATCATCCCCTTTTTTCTCTATCCCGCGCAGGGCGGCTAACAACAGATAAAAATCCCTCTTGTTCTTAGGCACGTATTTGGGGATTTTTTTTCTTTCTTCAATTTCCAGCAGCATTGATGTGCAGAAACCTTTGATCCACTGGGTATTAGCCTCATCTTTTAGCTTCTCAAGTTCATCCTGTATCACGGCCAGGATTTCTTTTTTTTCTTTTCTCTGAACAAAAGCATAGGCTTGGGAGAGCATCTCCAGGTTCAAAAATACCCGGGACATGATATTCCCTTCTTCATATTTCATCCATTCTACAGTGATCAAACCCCGTTTTTGCAAATCCAGGGCTGCATGGTGGATGGCCTCTTTGGTATCAACCTGTTCAATATCATAGAGTGGGTAATCTTTGCCGTCGAATTTAAGGGCGATCCGTCTGTTTACTTGAGCAATGCCCTGGAAATGCCGGCTTTTTTCATATTTATCTAGCAGCAGATTGATGATGCTCGCCTGGTAATTCATCCTCATCCTCCAGTATTTTGGGATCAAATGCGCGGACTACGGTGGATTCATTTCCCCTGGTCACACAGAGTGTCCGGTCCACTAAAGGCGTGATATCCGCAATTTTTTCAGTGGGGGCGCAGATTACAGCCTGCAGCCCGAGGTTTCTCAGCAGTTTGATGCTTTCCTGAATGCGCTGGTGGTCCATTTTGCTAAAGGCCTCGTCAAACACGATCAATCTCAGGGTTTTGCTTTGTCTCCTGCGAGAGATCTCTTGGATTCGATAAACCCTGACAAAAGAGGCCAGGACCGAGATATAAAAGGGTGTTTGGGTTTCTCCTCCTGACTTTTTGGAGATGGTTTTGGAAAGCCGCGACTCCTGCCCTGATTCATCCTTCGAGATCAGATCGAAATTCAGATAAGTCCGGTAATCGGTAAATTTCTCGATATTCTTTTCCAGTTCAGCCCTCTCATCTGCAGTCAAATCCCCTTCACCCACATCAACGATCTGTTTGAAAAGTTCGTCTATGGCATCTCTATGCTTTGCCTGGAAAGCCTGGGAAAAAAGGTTGAACCCCTCCAGCAGCATGGTGTCAGTAATCATGTCGTAAAACTTTTTGTAGTTGGGGTTGGGTTTAACTTCGAAGCGGTAGCTTTCCCTGCCGAAAGCAACGCTTTTCAGGGCGTCATTGAGTTCTGTGATTTGCCCTTTAACTGTGTCGATATTCTGTTTCAGCTTGCTGATAAAGTCCTCCTGAAACTGTTTCTGGGCCTTTTCCCTGGCATCTTTGATTTTGGCTTCATAATCTGCCAGATGGGTGTCACGGAGTTCCTTTAATTCTTCGTCAAAGGGTGTGTTTTCAGGGATATTGATGTCATAAGACATCTTATAATCCCGATTGTAGTCGGAGCGCACACTGACCAGTTCCCGCCATTTCTTTTCCGCCTGGCTTCTGGTTCGCTCCAACTGGGAGTGAAAAGCCTTTGTGATCTTGTCGGGAGATCCCCTCTTTTGCAACTCTTTTAAGAAACGGGGCTCACCGGTTTCCTGGATCCATTCAGCGGTATAGTTTTCTTCAATCTTCTGCCTGAGATTGTCCCGTTCCCGCTCCTGTTGAGGAATTTTTTCTTCAATAATGTTTTTGTTTTCATTCTCTGCGACAATCTTTTTGGTTTTCAGCTGTTCACAAATTTTTGCTACCTCTTTCTTCTGCTTGTCTACCTGAGCAATGGCCTGGTCCAATTTATCAAGATAGCTGAGATCGAGCCCTTTTATCGTTTCCTCTATTTGACGGCGTTCCCGGACCAGGTCCGGGTAAGCTTGTAGCTGCCGCAGGCTGCCGGTTATGTGGTTGATGGAGTCCTCTGCAAGGGGTTCCACTTCTTTCAGCCCCTCAAGAATATCAAACCGCACTTCTATTGCTTTTATTTCCTGTGTCAACTCAACAAACTCTTTTTCCTTGATTTCCAGCTGTTTTTTCAGAGCCTGCTTGCCGATATAGGGGGTTTTCCAACGTTGGGGGTTGATCTGCCTGGCTGTAAAGTTGTGGTAGAGCATGCCGGTTGGGGTAACAGATGTTCTGTGGCTGCGCAGGTCCTCAACTTGTTCACACTTCATCACACGGCCCAGCAGGTAGTCGGCATAAACCCTTGCATAGGGATTGTCTGTGATAACTTCTTCTGCCAGGCTTCCCTTTTCCACCCGGGGGTTTAATTCCTGCAGTTTTCCGATATCCACAAGCCCAATATCATAAAACTCCCGTTCAAATTTCAGTTGATCATAGATCTTTAAAGCAGATACAAAGCATTCCGGCGGCACTATAAGGTAGAATTTTTGGGTGTGCAGATAGCCTTCAATAGAATTTTGCCACTTTTTGTCGCGAAGGTCGATCAGCTCACAGAAGATCTCCACAGGGCTGTCTTGATTGTACTGTGCCTTCAGCTGATTCTGGATCTCCAGTCGCAGTTCCAGCAGCTTTCCATCATAAGGCTTAATACCCTTTTTTAAATTGGCAATTACCTTCTCCAGTTCTGTCGCCTGCTGCGTCGCCTTTTTCAACCGGGTATTGACGGCAAAAAACAATTCATGGGCCTTATTCTGAAAGTCTTTCATCTGGGATCTGATTTGCTGCAACTGCTCGCGTTTCAGTTCTTGTTCGATCTTATGGCTGATCAGGTCATCTGCCTTGATAGCTGACAGATAACTTGCTGCATATTGAAGAAGAGAAAAATGATCAGCACTATCCGGGGAAGCTATCTCTTTGTAATAAACTTTTAATGCCCTTTTCCAGCTGGCACCTGTTTTTGTCATCAGCTTAGCCAGTTCATGCCGGAGCTTGTCCAGCTGTTTCTGCTGTTCTATCAGATCAGCCAGCTGTTTTTCCAGCCTCTCTATTTTTTTGTACAGGTCCGATTGAAATTTTTCTTCTAAGAGTTCAGTCTTTTTGTTCTCAAGCTGCTTGATCTCTTCTTCTTTTTCCGCTACCTGGCTGAGGAGCTTTGCGATGGCTTCATTGTTCTGCTTAACCTTTTCCTTTAGTTCTGTGATTTTATCCTCTGCATCCTGCAGTCTTGCTCTTTGCATCAGATAGTGCTGCTTTTGCAGCCGCTTCTGTTCGGTATCAAAGTCCTTGAATTTAGAGGAGATGTCTGTCAGGCGCTCAATGCGCTCCTTGACATAACCCACCTCCTGTTCCAGTTGTTTATAATGGCGGATATTGTCCTGCATATCTGTGATATCGATCCTGCTGCTCACATCACAGACAAAATCACAGATAAATTTTTCAATATCCATGATAGGTGAAAAGGGGACAGCTTTTTTGAATAGGTTGAAGAACTTCTCGTTGAGGCCGCCCATTTTTCCTCTGAAGGCTGTGCGATAACTCTTGTTTGTGTCAAAAAATTGGTACTTGGTTTTACCGGTGCTGTTGAAGTGGTTTCTCAGTGTCTGGTAATCCATGGGAGTGTTATCTATGATGAACTGATGCTCCGGTATTGGCTGTTCTAAAAGGAAAAACCTGTGTGTGGGCTTATCCTCCCGGTAAACATCAAAGACCACACCGAAACAGAATGGCTTTTTCTTGATGGTGTCATAGAATTCTGCCACAATGTAGCTGGAAAAAATGCCGTTGCGCAGGTAGATGAATCCTGTCCCCCCGTCATCAGCTATTTCCCCCCGCAGGTATCCTTTCAGTGTCCGCTGGGAATAGTCGTTTGCCGCTTTATTAAAGAAGTTTCCGCTGGTATCCCCCAAAACCAACAGCTGGAGGGCATCGATGATAGTGGATTTACCTGACGCGTTTTTCCCGGTTAAAAAATTGATGCCGGTAAACTCGATCAGTTCATGTTCAATATAGTGCCAATTGATGAGCAGCAGTTTTTTCAGCAGTTTCATCTTTATTCCTCTTCCTCCAGTTCCTCTTCTGTCAGTTCATCTTCGTTATCTTCATCCTCTTTCTGGGGAGCCTGAGCCAGTTCATAGATTTCAGTGATTTTCTCATTGGTGACCACAAACAGGATAGAGGGGTAGATGATGATGCCTGTATCCGGTTGAGTGACATCACTACCGAGATAGTCGATAATTTGATGCCTGCGCAGTGTTCTGAAGGCATCTATCAGATCCTTGTTAGGCGGTTTTTTGTCGATCAGGCCCAGGTTGATCATTTTCCCGACAACTTCTCCTACATTGGTGGTGATTTCCCTCTTTAATGTCAGTTTTTCGCGCTTTTCCTCATAAATGAGTCTTAAAATATAGAGGATAATAGTGGTTCTCTTATTCAGGTGGGCGCGGTTTAGTTCAAAGCGGTTGTAAAGGGCGATTACTCCATAATTATTATCTTTTTCCAGCTCCCATCCGGAAAGGCGCAGATACCGCCGGAACAGCTCTAAGTGCCTTTCTATAAACCGATAATCAGGGTTTAGTTTAAGGCGTTTTTCTTTGGGGCTGTACTTGTCCCTGATAATAAATGTTTTGCTCAGCAGCTGATTGGCTGTCAGTATGAACTGTTCTTTTTCTGTGTGGGTCAGCTGTTCGTATTCATCAAACCACATGAGAATGAGAATGCTCCTTCCTGCTCAGACGCATTAAGGGAAGCCTGTAGCCATTGAGCAGCAGATACCCGGGAAGAAACTCGATCTGGTAAAAGGCTGCTTTCTCATCATGCTTCAGGGTTGCTAGGATGAGCATGATAAAATCCTCATCTCCATTGATCTGAANATCGCCGGTTTCAATCACCTGGCGGCTGGCAAACTGCTGCTCCATGAAGTTCATTATTCTTCTGGTAGTGTAGCTGTTCTTTACCCGTTCCACAATGTCCTCCAGCTCCTTTTCCAGTGAGGAGCTGTCTAATTTTTGTGACATTTTGAGCGGTTCTCCCGGTTCCCGTGCTGTTGTCTGCTTCCTGACATAGAGAGAAAACTCATCTAAAAAAGACTGGGGAAATAGATTGAGTGACTCCTGCATTACCTGCAGCAGTTTTTCGCTATTTTTTTCTTTAATTCCTGCCGATTTCAGAATTTCCACCAGTTTGCCTTTGATGCTACGGTCGGTGTTCAGCAGATACTCCATCTTTTCAATGGATGTTCTTGTATAAATGGCTTTTTTCCTATCGATTTCTTTGAGCAGGATATCTAGCTGCTCATAGGTTCCGATGATCTCCTCCATCATAATTATGATTTCATCTATTAGCTCTTCATTATCTTTGTTCTGCTTCCGCCTCTGTGCGGAATCGACAATAATGTTGATCATCTCCTGGTCTTCAAGCCAGCCTTTTAAAATATCGATAATTGGTGTTTTAAAGCGGGGCACTGAGTCCAAGGTCTTCAGGGGATGGTAGATCTTGTCCTCAATCAATTCTTTAAAGCTGTCGAAGTGTTCTTTCAGAATTCCCCTGACATCGGATTGTTCCAGTAAGGCCTGGTGGTATCTCCTGATGTTGTTGAGCAGGCTTTTCAGTTCATCGGTTAATAAATTTGTGTTTTTATAGGCTTGCATCAAGGCATCGTAGGTGTACTTGTCTTTTTCTTCATTGGCTGTCTTCAATAAGGAGTAAGTGGAATAAACGTAAGAGTTGTATTCCCTAGGTGTTGTATCGATCAGCTCATAAAGGGTGTTGAGTATTTTGATGGAGTAATCGTAAAGTGTGATCTGCTCTTCAAAGGAATCGGCGGCATACTCAACATCGATCCAGCCGGTCTGGTTGTATTTGCGGATCAGAAAATGCGCCAGGGCTGATAAGTTTCGCTCTGGCATCATCTCTTCATCCTCCAGTTCCATCTCCATTATCTTGTCTTCTAGTTCTGAGATTAGCATTGCTGCAGCCTGTTCCTTAGTGATGATCATCTCCTGCTTGTATGCGCGGCGCAAAACGAACAGGCCGTCCAAATATGTTTCTTTGTTTTTGGATGCCAGTATGGAGAAAAAGTTCTCGGGTATCATCTGAAAAAGCCCCATAAAA
>JGI24714J26587_10000181_pt1 | contig 42010 bp, 28 predicted proteins | sample BioPla4DNA2_FD_26587 | JGI IMG/M metagenome (IMG submission 26587)
ATAGATCTTCCTCCCGCGGGCATCGGGGATGTGGGTAAGCCGGTAGAAATAGGTGTTGATCACGTCCCTCCACTCCTTGGCATCCACTAGTTGGATCTCCAAGCGCTCCCGCACGTGGGAAAACGTCTCTGGGTGAACCTTGCCCGCCAGCTGCTCCCACCGGGAGATCATCTCCTCCACCTGTTCAACGCCGCGGAAATGGGTGTCGTAGATGTGCTGGATGAGAGTTTTGCCNGACCTCAGCACATGGGTGTAAGGAATTCTGTGGAAAAAGAGCAGCAGCTCCTCCGGGCAGGATTCCAGCGACTCGTAGAGCCGGGCGTTTTCCGCACGGTACTGCCCGGCGAAGCCCGTACCGCCCTGGACAGTCCGGTCCACTCCTATGGCAGTACGATCCGCCCGGTGGTAAGTGCCCCAGCGGGAAAACTCGTAGCCCTCAGGGCTGGGGCCGTAGTGATGACCTGGATTGCACATCCAGCCTATACCCAGGGGTACGGTGTAGTTTTCGAAAGCTTCCCAGGAACCTAGGAGCAGGCTGCTCACGGTCTGTACAACCTCGGGATCGTGGCCAAAGGTAAGCACCGCCCACTCCCGCGTGATGCGCTCCGTGGACAAACCTGGATTCCAGGCCAGCCTCCCGTAGCCGTACAGGTTAGCCTGGGCCAAGGTGTGGCCAGTCCAGTTGGGATCGCTGCCCACGTTGGATACCCCGGCGATCCCGCTGAAGGCCATGGGGAACACGGCGCCGGCCGCAATGCGGGCAACTGTGGAACCTTCCCCCCGGGCATAGGTATCGAAGTCCAAGACCTCTTTCCACATGGGAACTAGGTAGCAGAGATGCCTCTGCTGGCCGGTGTACTCCTGGGTAATCTGGAGCTCCAAGATCTGGTTGGTGCGCTCTAAGCCGCCGAAGAGTGGAGATACTGGTTCCCGCACCTGGAAATCCATGGGGCCATTTTTGATCTGCAGGATGACATTATCCATGAACTGGCCGTCCAGGGGCTGGAAATGGTCGTAAGCCGCCCTGGCCCGATCCGTCTGCGTATCCCGCCAATCCTGCTGGCAGTTGTACACGAAGCAGCGCCAAATCACAACGCCTCCGTAAGGCTTGAGAGCCTCACCTAGCATGTTGGCTCCCTCCGCGTGGGTCCGTCCGTAGGTGAAGGGTCCCGGCCGGTGTTCCGAGTCTGCCTTGACCAAGAACCCTCCCAAATCGGGAATTTGAGAGTAGATGGCAGCAACCCGCTCCTTCCACCACTGCTGCACCTGGGGCTCCAGGGGATCGGCAGTGTCGAGCCCAAACTCCCAGGGGCTGGCGAAGTTGATGCTCAGAAAGAGGCGGATGCCGTACCCACGGAAAATGGAGCTCAGGGTCTTGACCATGGCCAGCTTGGAAGCGATCAACTGGGTTTCCTCTTGGTGCACGTTCACGTTGTTTACCGCCACGCCGTTAATTCCGATGGAAGCCAGCAGCCGGGCATAATCCCGCACCCGCTCCAAATCCTCCACCAGGCGGTTTTCCCTGAAGAAGATGGACTTCCCGGCGTAACCCCGCTCCACGCTGCCGTCCAGGTTGTCCCAATGATTGATCAGGCGCAGGGGAGTGCTGGGGCCGTCTTCCAGCCTAAACCCAGGGGAGATTTCCCCCAGCTGCAGGGCGCGCAGGAAAGCAAACGTGCCGTAGAGCAGCCCCCGCTCCCCTGTACTGGAGACCAATGCCCGCAGGGAACCTTCATCCCCCTGTACCTGCAGCCGGAAAGCCTCCTCCGCACCGGGCTCGGCTGGTCCCCCCTCCAAGCGGACCACCAGCGAAGCCTCCTCTTCCGCTTCCACAAAGCTGACAGACGTGCCCAGTAGACCTGCCAAGCCGAGCCTGAGCTCTTCAGTTATGGCTTCGGTCAGGGTTTTACCCCCTTTAACGGCTATGGCCTCAAACTGCTGACCATACCTGGCTAGAAGCTCCGGCGGCAGCAAATCGTACTGNAGCCAGCAGCCGTAATCCCGCAGATTTCTGTAATTTGTTGCCATACTATACCTCTCCATTCTTCAGCATTTTACGATTCCATGATATAATTACGTACAAGGACAACAAAATGGAAAGATGGTGTATACTATGCTGTTCAGACGAACGGATCTGCCGCTGGAAGAACGCATTGCCGACCTCATTTCCCGCATGACCCTTGAAGAAAAGGTATCACAGATGATCTACGACTCCGCCGCCATCCCCCACTTGGGTATTGAAGAGTACAACTGGTGGAACGAATGCCTGCACGGGGTGGCCCGGGCGGGTGTTGCCACCGTCTTCCCTCAAGCCATCGGCATGGCCGCCAGCTTTAACGCCCCCCTGCTGCAGAAAGTGGCAGAAGTCACCGCCACCGAAGCCAGGGCCAAGCACCACGAAGCAGCCCGCCGCGGCGATCGGGGCATCTACAAAGGCCTCACCTTCTGGACCCCCAACGTGAACATCTTCCGCGATCCCCGCTGGGGCCGGGGGCAGGAGACCTATGGGGAAGATCCCCATCTCACCGCCGAACTGGGTATCGCTTTTGTCCGGGGCCTGCAGGGCGATGATCCCAAGTACTTAAAGACAGCCGCCTGCGCCAAGCACTACGCCGTACACAGCGGCCCGGAAAGCCTGCGCCACAGTTTCGATGCCCGCTGCAGCCAGAAGGATCTCTACGAAACCTATCTGCCGGCCTTCCGCGCCCTGGTGGTGGACGCCGACGTGGAATCCGTAATGGGTGCTTACAACCGCACCAACGGGGAACCCTGCTGCGCCAGCCCCACGCTGCTGCAGAAGATCCTCAGGGAGGACTGGGGTTTTGAGGGCCATGTGGTCTCCGACTGCGGAGCCATTTACGATATCCACGCCCACCACAAGGTGACCAATTCTCCCGAAGAATCCGCTGCGCTGGCAGTCAAGAACGGCTGCGATCTCAACTGCGGCCGGGTATACCCAGCCCTCAGGGAGGCCGTGGCCCAGGGACTGATCTCAGAAGAAGAGATCGACCAGGCCCTGGCCCGTTTGCTCCGCACCAAGTTCAAGCTGGGGTTGTTTGATCCGGAGGAGGAAGTACCCTTTGCCAACGTCCCCTATGAAGTTGTGGCCTGTCCCGAGCACCGCAGCCTGGCCCGGGAGATGGCCCGGCAGTCCATGGTGCTCTTGAAAAACGAAAACAACCTGCTGCCCCTGGGCACGGACTTGAAAACCGTGGCTGTCATCGGACCCAACGCCGATGCCCGCAAGGTGCTGCTGGGCAACTACTTCGGCACCTCCACGCAGCTGGTTACCGCCCTGGATGGCATCCGCCGCAAGCTGGAGCCAGACTGCAAGGTGCTCTTCGCCGAGGGCTGCGATCTGACCACCACCAAACCCGGATATTGGGGTGACAGCCCCAAGTCGGGCTTCGCAGAAGCCCTGGCCGTGGCTGAGAGGGCCGATGCCGTAATCATGTGCATGGGCATCTCCCCTGATCTGGAGGGTGAGGAAGGCGCAGCTGCCAACTCCGATGGCGGCGGGGACAGGATCGGCCTGGATCTGCCCGGAATGCAGGAAGAGCTGATCAAAGAAGTGGCTGCCCTGGGCAAACCACTCGTCTTGGTGCTCTTCAGCGGCAGCCCCTTGACTGTGAACTGGGCCCACGAGCATGTACCCGCCATCATCCAGGCCTGGTATCCCGGAGAAGAAGGCGGAAACGCCTTGGCAGACATTATCTTCGGCGACTACAACCCCGCCGGCCGCCTGCCCATAACCTTTGTAAAATNCGTGGACCAGCTGCCTCCGTTTACCGACTATGCCATGGCCGGGAGAACTTACCGCTTCTCGGAAGAGAAACCCCTCTATCCCTTCGGTTACGGCCTGAGCTATACCACCTTTGCCTACAGCAACCTGCAGGCCCCGCCTGAACTGGCCATCGGCCAGGATCTTGTGGTGCAGGTGGATGTGGAAAACACAGGTCAGAGAACCGGTGATGAGGTGGTCCAGCTTTATATCAAACACCTGTCTGCCTCTGTTCCCACTCCCCGCCACTCGCTCCAAGGCTTTGCCCGCATCCCCTTGGAGCCAGGTGAAAAGCGGACCGTCACCTTCCGCCTCTCCCCCCGCCAGCTGGCGGTGTTTGACGAAGACGGGCGCTGCCTGGTGGAACCGGGCGTCGTGGAGATCTTCGTGGGAGGGAGCCAGCCGGATCCCCGGAGCCAGGAGCTCACCGGGGAGAAACCCCTCTCCATCCGCGTTAAACTCGAAGGCAGCACCGTGGAGCTGCCCCGGTAAAGGGCCTTTAGCACAGGCNCCAGACCGCTGAGGTTCTGGCGCCTTCTTCTGCTATTCCCCAGTAATCCCTGATGTGCCCATGGTCTGCACGATCTTGGTCTGGTTGATCACGAATACGGTGATGGGCACCGCCATGAGGATCACCGATACCGCGGCGGCCACACCAGCCCTGCCCACACCACCTCCGATGATCTGGCCCAGGGCATATGGGAGCGGCTTCAGCTCTTCAGAATAGATGAACATCCCTCCCTGGTCGCCCCAGAGCTGCTGGAAGTTCAAGATGATCAAGGTGAGCCAAGCCGGCTTGACGATGGGCATGACAATCCGCCAGTGGATGTACCACTCAGAAGCCCCGTCGATGCGGGCCGCCTCCAGGAGCGAATCATGCACCATGTGGGTGATGAAATTGCGCATGAGGAATACGCCCAGGGTGGTCCCCCAAGCGGGAACAACCAGGGCTGCATAGGTGTTGATCCAGCCCAGGAAAGAGATGATCAAATACCTNGGGATAACCAGTACGGAACCGGCAAACATCAGGGAGAACAGAATCAAGTTGTTGATCAAGTTCCGCCCCTTAAAGTCGTGCTTAGCCAGGGCATAGGCGCAGAGGGACCCCAAGATCACATTGCCCGCGCTGCCCGCGGCCACGATGAACAGAGAGTTGAAGAGATACCGCGACACGGGAACCCAGGATTGGGCCATGAGCAGAAAGAGGTCGCTGAAATTGCTCAAGGTTGGATGGCGCGGCAGAAACTGCGGCGGGAAGATGAACAGCTCGTTGAGGGGCTTGAAAGCCTGGCAGATGGCGTAGAACATGGGCAGCGCCATGTACACGGCACCCAGCCCCAAGAAGATCAAGATGGCCACATCGCCTGCAGTGGAGCGTGCTATACGCCGGTTGCTGATTCTAAGACGCATTGCTGATCCCTCCCTCCTAACCTATGCGGCGCAGAAGCCTCTGCACCAAACGCTGCACCAGCACCATGGTGATAAACAGCAGCACCGCCATGGCAGATGCATAACCCATTTCGTAGCGCACATAACCGTAGTCGTTGATGTGCTGCACAATTGTCCAGGTGGCCCAATCGGTAGGGGCAGTACCGGTGAGGGCCTGGAGCTGGTCCGCGGCGGCAAAGGAATTGGTAATGCTGATAATCGCCCCGAACATGAGATGGTGCTTCATCATGGGCAGGGTAATGTACCACAGCTCCTGCCANCGGTTGCGGACCCCGTCGATGGCCCCTGCTTCGTAGTAGATGGGGTCAATGCCCTGCAGGCCGGCGATGAAGGTCAGGAAGCTCACGCCCAAGCTCATCCAGAGCACAACTACGATCACAATGGGCATCATCCACCTGGGGTCCACCAGCCACTGCACAGGCTTGTCGATGATGCCCCAGTAGAGCAGGATGCCGTTGATGTACCCGTAAGCGTCACCGCTGAACAGCACGGTCCAGATCATGAAGGCATTGGCCGAGATGCTGGGGGCGTAAAAGAGCAGCGTCAATACGGCCCTGATCCTCGGCTTAAGTTCGTTGATCAGCCAAGCGAACACAAAGCANAGGGCGTAGCTTAACGGGCCCGTGATGGCCGCAAAGAGCAGAGTATTTTTCACGGCAATCAGGAAGACATCGTCCTCCAAAAACAGGGCCAGGTAGTTGGACCAGCCCACCCAGCGAGGTGGCTCGATCATGTTGAAGTAGGTGAAACTGAGCCCGATGGCGATGGCGATGGGAACAACCACGAAGAGGGCGAATACCAGCAGAAACGGCGCCACAAACAGGTACGAAACCCTCTTTTCCTTCAGCTCCAGCCAGAATGCCTTCATTCACCGTCTCCCCCTTCCAGCAGCCTGTAGCGTTCTAGGATCTCCCGGTACTCCTCGCCCAGCTGCGGTGCTTCCCAATCCAGACGCCATACATGGCTGTAGTGATCCCAAAACAGCTCCTTCCAGCGTTCATCCAGCTCTTCCAGTTCCGTTTCATAGCCGAACTCCATGCGCTTGCGGGCAATTTCCTTATCGATCTCCCGGGCATAGTCCAGCACCGACTCCCTCACTGGGGCGTTCTGCAGTACCACGGCCCTGAAGAGCCAGTCGAACTGCCTGGTCACGTAGTACCCGCCCAATACGGGCGGCACGCCTTCCACCCAATCCCACTGGGCGTTGAGCTGCTCACGCTCCTCCACTCGCCACGGCAGCTCCTGCATGGCCTCCACATTGGCCGTGGCGTAGCGCGCGCTGGCTCCGATCAAGGCTTCCAGCTCCCTGCCGAAGCGCACCTGCGTCTCCTTGCTCGTCCACCACTTCAGAAACTCCCAGGCCTCCTGCTTCTTCTCGGACTTCTCCAAAATGATGGATCCGGTGGTGCCGCTGGGCATGATCACCGCTCCCAGCTGGTCCGTGCGGATCTGCAGGGCATCCTGGGCCACGGGCACAGCCCGGTTGATGGTCCCGTCCGGCTGAGGAGTTCCGGGGATGGGAGCCATGCCCCACTGCCCCCTCAGTTCCGTGGCGAACACCGATAGGGTGTTAAACTCCGCGTAGTTGGCAATGGCCAGGGGCATCTCACCCATNCGGAAGCGGTTGATAAAGTTGTACTGCAGGGGCAGTCCCGATTGGGTAAAGAGGTTGGTCATCTGGGCAAAAATGTCTATGGCCGCATGGGCCGTGAGGTTAGTCTGGATCACATCCTCTTTGTACAAGCTGATGCCGTTCTGGTACAAGAACTGCACGAAGGTGTACATGCTGGGCCAGATGCCGAACTCCAGATGGTGGTTCTGCAGCTCAGGCAGGATCCACATGACGTCATCCCAGGTTTGGGGAACCTCGAGCCCCAGTTCATCCAGGATATCCTTGCGGTAAAAGAGCATGGGGAAACTCTGCACTTCCGGCAGGGCAAACACCTGATCACGCCAGCGGAAGGTGAGCAGGGCCGACTTCTTAAACCGCTGAGCCACCTCGGGGAAATCGGGGAACTGGGTCAAGTCAGCCACGGCACCGCGGAAGGCCATATCCATATTGGCCGCGCCGATGGCCACATCCGGCTGGTTGCCAGCAATGGTCGCGGGAACCAGCAGCTGGTCCATGAAGGTGATCAGTTCCAAATCCACGTAGATGCCGGTTTCCGGCGTGAAGCTGTCTTCGATCATCTGCTTGAGGATCTGGGCCTGGTCACGGCCCAAACCGATCCACACCCTAATCTTCTGGGGAGATGCGGCTTCGCCCGACTCCCCGCCAATGTCGTGGATGGTGGTGTAATCCCGGACAAACGAAGACCAAAAGGCCCGGGCTTCATGCACCGCAACCTCCCAGAAGGTAGGTTTGGCCCTGGGCATTTTCTGCTCGGGAGATGCCACCACTAAGAAGTCAATCTGCAGGGGCTGACGCCTGGAGGTCATGATCCAGGTTCCCAGCTGTCCGATGGCATCCCGGTACTCCTGCAGCAGATTGGGAATGGCATCGGGCTTGTCATACATGCGCTCCAGCATGCGCGCGAAGTCCAGCAGGGCAGCGGCGTGGCTCAGCTGCCCGGTGATGCGCTCCAACTCCGCTGCAAGGTAGCGCAGATCCTCTGCCCCCGCCTTGATCCTCTCCAAGAGCTGCGGTACCCGCTGCTCCAGCTGGTAGCTGCGGATGGGATCGGGCGTGGGCGAAGTGATCATGATAATGCTGCGGTAAACGCCATTGAGCTCGTAGAGGAGATCCTCGGCAAACTCAATGAGGGGCCCCAGATCCCCCAGAACTGCTTCTAAACGGATTTCATGCTGCCCCTTGGTTAGGTAGAACAAGAAGGGCTCGCCCAGCTCCTCTTCTCCCAACTGGGTAATCTCATAGCGGGAGGAGAAACGGAAGGGAATGGCGGCCACTTCCGCGAAGGGCACCTGGCCATCAATGAGCAGCCTGCGGTTGCTCAAGTCCCCCCGGTTGATGTTCTGCTTGCCCTTAATGGCGATTTTGTAGTACCCATCTTGGGGAATGTCAACCTGCCAGGCAATCCAGTCCCCCACTTCTGTCCAGCGATGCCCGCCGATGGAGTTCAGCCTGGTCTCGGCGTNGTGATAGGGCACCACCGTTGGATCGCCGGGATCAGCCACGGCAAACAGGGACGGACTGGAGCGGTAGCTCGACGACTCTCCTTCAATCTGGATGAAGATGCCCTGCAGCGGCTCCACCCGAGGCTGTTCAGCCCTTACCTCCGCGTAGGGCTTGGGAACTGGTGCTTGACAGAGGCGCAGATGCCCGATGATCATAGGCTCTGCCCGAGAGATCAGGCGGATGGTGTTCCAGCCCTGCTGGAAATGGAAGAGCAGGGGCTGCTCTTCGTAGCCCTGGGCGTCGGTGAGCAGCACCGTCTGCCACATGGGCTTTTCCACCTGCCTGGGCCTGATCTCATTGCCAGCGGTATCAAACTGGGATGGGCCTGCATCGCCGAAAATCCGCCGGAAGACCAGGTATTCTGCGCTGTTGAAGGGCAGTTCGCCGTTGATCTCAATGCTGCGCTCCATGGACGAACTNCGTCCAGCCGCGGGGTAGTAAGCCAGCTCAATATTGTACAGGCCAGCTTCCTCCACCCAGAATTCCCACTCGATCATGCCTTGTTCATCAACCCAGACTGACCAGCCGGGGTAGCCTTCATGATCAAGCAGCAGCTTAGTTCGGGCAGTGGCCCGGGCAAACCCGGATCCGTTGATGCGCACCTCGCGCTGAGGATAGGCCGGCTCCGCGAAGCTGGCCAGATATTCCCGGTAGGTTGGGATCTCCCCAAACCTGCTCAAAGCAGCCTGTGCCGGCTCGCAGTAGTAAACGAACGCTGGCAGGAGTAGAAGGCAGCCGAGCACAAGTATGAAACCTGTTCGCAGGCGCCTCGTGAGCATGATGGTTTCCTCCTTAGTCTTCCTGAGCAGTGCCGTATTTCTCCTGGTTCTCCCTCCAAGGACGGGAAGGATCTACAACCGCCCAAAAACTGGGTTTGGGGTTGCCCCGGCCGTCAAACAGCAGGGGATAATCGGGGCGGTTAGGCACGGGGAAGTTGTTCTTCCAGCTGTGGCTGTCTTTCACTCCCCACCACGTAACCCGTTCAATGACATCTGAGTATTCCTTAAACAGGCGGAAGATGGCGGCATAACGGTTGGCCTGTTGATCCTGGACAGCCTCGGGAAGGCCCCCGGGATAGCGGTTGGCCCTGTCGTCCCAGGTATAAACGCTGATATCCAGCTCGGTAATATGCACCTTCACCCCTAAGGATGAGTACAGCTCAATGGCCTCGCGGATCGCCTGGACGCTGGGGTGCTGCAGATCCCAGTGCCCCTGCATGCCGATACCGTCCACTCTGATGCCCTTGTCCAACAGGCCCTTGACCAGCTGGTAAATGGCGTCGCGCTTGGGGCCATCCGCGGCGTTGTAGTCGTTATAATAAAGCTCCGCATCTGGATCCGCCTCGTGGGCGAAGCGGAAAGCATGTTCAATATAGTCCTCGCCAATGATGCGCAGCCAGGGCGTGTCCCTCAGCTCCCACTTCCCGGTGGCGGGATTGTATTCCACCGCTTCGTTCACCACATCCCAGCCCTTGATCCTGCCTTTGAAATGGCCCACCACGGTCTTGATATGTTCCTCCATCCTGGCCAGCAGGACTTCCCGGCTCACTTCTTTCCCGTTTTCATCCTTGAAGACCCAATCCGGTGTTTGGTTGTGCCAGACCAGGGTATGCCCGATTACCTCCATGCCGTGTTCCTGGGCATACNGNACCAGGTTATCAGCTTGGTTGAGGCGGAAGTCGCCGGGCCGCGGCTGCAGCGCTTCCCACTTCATCATGTTCTCTGCCGTGACCGCATTGAAGTGATCCAAAAGCGGTTCATCCATCCAATAATTAGACCGGGCGGCAAAACCAATTAAGAAATCCTCAGCATAGAAGTCCTTCAGCATGGGTACCCCTCCTGCTTCCCCCGCAAAGGGTATTATCAGACCGATCACTACCATCAACAGCAAACTCTTTCCAAAAAGACTCCTGCTTAGCACCCTTTCACCTCCCGTGTGTTATCCCACAATTCCTGTCCGTTCCACGCTCTCCACGAAGTAGCGCTGCAGGAAGATGTAAAGAATTAAGAGCGGCAGGATGATCATGAGCATCCCCGCGTTGTTGATCAGAGAGTAGAAATGNTCGTCCAAAAAGCCGCTGCTGGAGGCCAGGGCATCCGCGTCTTTGACGGCATTGGCCACTTTGGTGGCGGCACCCTCCAGCGCCTGCGGCAGGAAGTTGCGGCCGGCCATGAAGGTGGTCACATACAGGTAATCGTTCCACTGCCAGACGAAGGAGAACAGGAAAGTGGTGACCAGGCCGGGTACGGCACCGGGGATCATTACCCGCCAGAAAGTGGTGAAGGGGCCGGCNCCGTCGATATAGGCGGCCTCCTCCAGTTCCTTGGGCATACCCCTGAAAAACTGCCGCATGATGAAAATGTACAAACCGCAGCGAAATCCAGTACCGGTTAGGCTCATGAGGATAAACGGCCAATAGGTTCCGGTCAGATTGAGCGGCTGGCCTTTGAGCAGGCCAAAAAAGTCGAAGAACCTAAAGTTGAGATAGCTGGGGGTCATGATCAGCTGAGGCGGGATCATGAGGGTGAAAATGGCCAAACCAAAGATGATCTGGCTCCCGGGGAATTTGAAGCGGGCCAGGCCGTAACCCACCATGGAACAGGTAAACAGCTGCAGCACNCTGGTTAGGGCCGCCAAAAAGAAGGACCGGCCAAAGGCATTTACGTAGTCCATATGCTCCCACATCAGCCTGAAGTTGCGCAGGGTGGGCTTCCTGGGAATCCAGCGCACCGATTGATCATACAGATCCTCCATGCTCATCAANGCCGTGGAGAAGCGGTAGATGAGGGGCTGCAAGATCACGTAGGCGATGCCGATCAACAGCACCGTGCGCAGAAGAGCTACGACACGTTTTCTCCACTTTTCTTTNGCTGCAAGGCTCATGTTTGCACCTCCCGGCTAAACGTGGTAAAAGACACGCCGCGACAACAGACCGAACACCGCGAGCAGGATCAAACCTATGGCTACGAAGTAAATCATGGCCATGGCCATGCTCACTCCATAACCCGCGCCCCGGAGCATGGTTTCCCTGATCAGCACAACCAGCTCGTTATTCATGGCCGTGAAGGAGTCAATCACGGTGTAGATTAGATTCACCAAGATCAAGGGGCTCATCATGGGGAAAGTAATCAGCCAGAAACGCTCCCAGCCCGTGGCCCCCTCCACGCTGGCGGCCTCGTACACTTCTCTGGGGATGGACTGCAGGCCCGCCAAGAAGATCAGGATCTGCACCCCGGAGGCGCGAATCACCGTGGGCAGCGCTTGGATAGCGTCGATCACGTAGTCCACCATCCCCGCAGGAAAGCGGGCGGCAGCAAAGAAGCTGCGCACTGCCGCACCCCCAAAGAACGGTGCCCCTTCCGCCAGGTGCTTAACCATGATCTGGGCATAGTCCTGAACCTCCATTTTCATGACCACCCCAGCACCAAGAATGACAGGCAGGAAAAACAGGGTACGGACAAAGGTACGACCCCGGAAATCGCTGTTCAAAATGGTGGCAGCGAAGAAGCTGAAACCAATGATCATGGGAAGCTCAGTGGCCAGCTTCACCAAAACCTCAGTGAAGGTCTTGGAAAACTCCGGGTGCACCTGCAGGGCATAGCCGTAGTTCTCCCACCCCTTGGGCTGCAGTTCAAAGGTCTGCGGCGTGAGCACCAGCTCGTGGAAGCTGATCACCACCGCTTGGTAAAAGGGGACGGCAAACAGGAAAATGAAGCCGACTAGAAAGGGGACCGTGAACAAAAACCCGGCCAGCTTCTGCCTCCTGGAAAAACTCATGGGCCGTCGTTTCCTCTTCATCTCAGTTCCCCCCTTGCAGAACCACGTAGCCCACTGCCGGCACAACCAAACCTTCTGGCAGGCGGTGGGGCTGCGAGGTGTAATTTACCACCACACGGAGCCCGTTATGGTAAGTGGTTTCACACACGTTGTGGGCCAGCACTTTGTGATCTACTATGGCCGCGGGCCAGGCATCGCCCAGAACTTCCCGGACTGTGTTGTAGACAGCCAAGACATCGCCTTTGATATCTGGGTAGTACGTGGAAAACAGGTAGTCGAAATCGGTGTTCTTCGTCAAAGACGAGGGTTCCCAGGTTAGGGCAAAGTAAGGAGCAGCCCCCGTCTCCAGAAGTTTCAGGAGATAGAAATCGCCCCTGTGATCCGCTAGGTTGAAGGGCTCACCCGCGAACTCCATGTAACCGCTGACCACCATGGCGTAAAAGGGCACTGTCTGGTGCAGAATTGCCTCACCACGGGCGTACAGTGGCGCCTCAACCAGCACTTCAGCGTAGGGCAGCAGATAGGCGTTGCTGCCGGCGATCATCAGCCGTCTATCCTTAGCCAGCCTGCTCACCTGCTCGGCAATGATCTCCGCCGCCATGACCCGNTCCACAAGCTTGCTCGGGTTCAGCCGGTAGTCGGCATAGAGCAAGAGCCCCAAATCCCCCAGCGCCAACCCGGAAGTTCCATGGCGTTCATACCCCTTCAGAAAGGAGTCCACTACGCCGGCGAGGCGGGCAGGGGACAAGAGCGCAACCTTCCGGTCATCTATGGGCTGGTAGGTAGCGATGTGGAATGTATTCAGGGTTGCTCCGCTTCTGTCCAGGCCCCTGGGAGCATGGAGGAACTCAAAATACAGGTCGANCGGGCTGTTGCGGTGAACCTGCAGGAAATCCACGCTGGGATAGAAATCTACGCCCAGCTCCTCCAGGTACCGGTTGAGCTGCTGCCAGCTGCGGCTGTTGCCCACCGCTCTCTCCAGGGGAGCCCCCCTGGGGTAGACATGGCGAATACCGCCCCGCAGCCATCCCAGGTAGCGCAACCTGAGACTGTCCACGCCTTCGGCAAGCAGATCTTCCACCAGAAGCTTGGTCTGTTCATGGGTGGTAAAGGGTTCCACCACATTGGTGGGTATACCGAGCACCGGCTGTACATGGTCGAAGGAGCCAATGACATCCACAATCAGGGGCAGTTTGCCGCCGGGTTCAAGTTTGCTCAAACCGTGCTTTTCCACCAGGTAGTCCTGGTAAGCCCGGGCCATGCCGGCGTAGCTGCTCTCTTCCCTAGGCAAAAAGACATAGCGGATGGCGGTGTCGCTCTGGTTCAGCCTAGCTTGATACATGAGGATGGACAGCTGCCGCAGATGGATCAGTTCACCCTCTGCCTGCATGTTCACCCGAGCTGCAGAGCGCACTTCAAAGGACGCCCACACCTTGTTGTAGGAATCGCGCATGCCGGGCAGCATAGCTTCGATTCTGGCGGCAGCGTCCCCCTCTTCAATGATGGCCAGAAATGCCTGTTCGTTTTTCACAACCCCGAATACCGGGAGATAAATCTGCCCTTTGAGCATGGAGGAATACTCCCTTAGGGGAATGGCCGCGTGATCCTGGCCGTACACCCTGCGGCTGTACGGTTCCGCCAGGGGAGAAGTCCGGTTGAAATAGATCAGGGCACCAGCGCCGTCGGGAACAAACATGTAGCCCTGATCCTCCACGCTTCCCGCGCCAAAATAGGGAAGCACGCTGATGGCGGTGAGGGGATAGGAAACCTCCTGCTCATTCTTGGGATCCCACACCTTATCGGGGAAGCGGATCTCCTGCGTGGGGACGCGCACCACCAGCTCGTCGCCGTCCAGCAGGTATTCCACGGTAATCTCAAACTGGCGCAGGTCGGGATACGGGGGCGCAACGCTGTAATACTCGTGGTCGTAAGCCACATCTTCCGGCGTATAACCGGCCGCCTTGACCAGTTGAACAGCATCATCAACATCCCACTGCATCACGTTCCACTTGAGCAGCAGGGTTGGCGTATTGCGCAGACCCACGATCTCTTCGGGCTTGACTTCCCCTAAAGAGTCGTACTTCATGTGATCCCGAATCAAGACCAGGTACTCCTGGAACAGCCGCCGCTTATCATTGGTTCGAAAGCGCGGCTCGTCTACTTTGATGCCCCAGCCCTGTAACAGGCGATCGAAGTCCACGCCCATGATGCTCAGATCTTCACCGCTATCATAGCCCTCTTCCAGGCTGAAGAGGCCGTACATGTCCCGAAGAAACTCCCGATCCTTCTCCCGGGGTATGTTGGCCAAGATCAGCTCGTTGAACCTCTCTTCGGAAATGATGGTAGGCAGGTAATCCCTGTCCTGCCAGACCTTCCCGAACTTGTATTTCACCCTCAAGCCGTTCTCCAGGGGCGTGATCTCATACTGCCCATAGGCCACGCTGTCGTTGAAGCTGTCCATCTGCTGCTGCTGGTTGGCGTAGTAATAGGTCAAAACCAGCTGTGAGCTTAGGCGGGATTTCGACGCGCCCCTGGCCAAGGTTTCCTGTTTGTCACGGCCCGGAGGATTGGAGAACCACACCGCCCCCGTCTCCTTGTGCACTACTGCTATCTCCGCGGTATCGGCTTTGTAATACAGCTCCAAGAATTCGTTTTCCGCGCACAGCTCAAAGCCGGCCAATTGGTCGGCAGCGTAAGCGAAGGATGCCAAGGCAGCCAGGAACACTATGAGCGCCGCAAAATGAGTGAAAATTCTAGAGCGCATAACAGCTCTCAGCCCCTCTCATATTGCTTCAAGACTAGGTGCGGTGGATCGCTTCCGTCAGCAACTGCCGGATAAACATGATCACCTGTTCAGTGAGGGCGATGAACAACAGCCCCAAAAAGAGTGCGAAGGCCATGCCCATAAGAGTTGAAATGCAGGTGAAAATGGTCTTGCGGAAATCGTACTCGTGGGTGACCATGGTGGCACCCACAATGAGCAGCACCACCGCCCAGCCCAGCCCCGCGGACATGAGCATGTAGTAAAAGGCGCCTTCTTCTTGAATCAAGAAGTTGCTGACAATGGTTAAGGGCACAACTGTCAGGATTACTGGGATCAAGGCAAAGGCGCTGGCAATGTACACATCCTTCAGGGTTCCTTTGCCCTCCATCAAGGTGGTGAGCGCCCAGTTGACAAAGGTCCAGAGCAGGAAGGGCAGCACAACACTGCCGATTTCCACTAAAAGGTTGATCTTGCTCAAATCGGCTCTGTTAAAGATGAATCCCGTATACTGCCTGGCGAACACAAAGGTGAGCACAACCAACGCCAGGATAATGGTGGCCGCCAGGGGTGTCCCCTTCCGCTCCTTCTTCAGCCTCTCAAAACCGTCGAAGGGGTGAATGACCGCATACAAGCCAAAGCGCAGGCTCTCCAAGGTTTTCTGACCAAACCTGCGGCGCTTGGCTCCGGCTGCAGCCGCTTCCCGCACGGCAGACCGTGCTCTCCGTGCCGCCCACAGCCTGCGGCCTGTGAAGATCGCTGCCAGCACCACCACGAAAACGGCAAAGGCTTGGGGGAAATACTCGTAAACCAGTTCTTTTCTGTACAGCTCGAAGGCATCGGAATACTCCGTACGGTTGTTGCCCAACTTGAAGCTTTTCATGGCCTCGGCGTACTCATCCCGCCTGAGAAGCGCACGGCCTATACCCGTATAGGCCACATCGAAGTTGGAGTTGAGCACCAAAAGCTGCCCCCAGATCTTTTCGGCCAGATAGTAATCACCGCGATCATAGGCATCAAGGGCAGCCCAGATCAGCAGCGCATAATCGGTGGGTTCAAAGACCACTATGCCTCCCCTTTTGGAGTCCAGGACAAGCATGGTCTTATCCAGTGCGTCAATGGCCACGGGACTGGANACNTGGCCGTGGCCCGTGCCGTAGTAGCCGAAGTCGTAGAGGAGGTTGCCGTTGTTATCGTAGGTAAAGACCCTCCCCCTGTTTCCGTCCAAGACGCTGTACACCCCGTAAGGCTGAACAGTGATGTCCACCAGCATGGAGGAGGTGCGGCGGGTGGCCGTCGACCAGCGGTTAGGGAACTCCACATCCCCCATGGGTATGGAGAAGCCCAGCCGCCTGAGGAGGTCTTCGCCCTTGGCATTGATCCTGCGGATCTTGATGGCGATACCGCCTTCATCTTCTTCCTTGTCCTCGGCGTGGCTCGTGGCGTAGATAAAGCCTTCCGGATCCAAATCGAAGTTCGTGTACTCCGTGGGCAGAAATGCCCTGATCCTCTGGCGCTGCTCCTTGGTGGCAAAGCGGCTCCAGAGGTAATCGGCCAAGCTGGGAGTAACGCGGGGAGCACCCAAGAACCCTCGGAACTGGCCGTCGGCGCTGAAGCTTATGAACCCTTCGTATAAGTCCTGGGCGATCACGTAAATCCTGCCGTGCTCATCCACACCCACCTTGAGCGGCCGGTAGTTGAAGTTAGCCGGTAAAACCCCTTCCAGCTCTGCTTGGGGTGCGGGCAAGATGCGGTTCAGGCTTCCATCGGGTTTGAGGTGCACAATGCGCCCGTTGCCCGTATCCGCGACGTAGATGTGGCCCTCTGGAGTGACAAAAACGCCCATAGGAGAATTAAAGCTGTCCCCGTCTCCAAATNTGGAGATCTCCCGGAGCAGCTTAAAGTCCCGATCGGCCACAACGACGCGGTTGTTGCCCGTATCCACTATGTAGATCTCACCCTGTTCCGAAACAAACAAATCATTAGGATTGTTGAGCGCGCCTACCTGCAAGTCTTCACCNCGTACGACTCGGGAAGGAAGATACGCCTGAGGACTGGGTACCGCCTTCTCCCAGAAATCATACAGATAGCTTGTATACGGGACGGTGAAGTTGGTGATCGAGGTGCCCTGGGCGTGAACAAGACAGCTGGCCGCCAAAANGATCACCGCNGCTGCCAACACCTTCCGCCACATCATCGCCCACCTCCCTGTTCTCTCCTCTAATGTCTGGAAGGTCTGTGAGCCCGCAGGCTCACAGACCAAAACCGTTCAGAGTTTACTGCTTCAGGTACTCGTCAATCATTGCTTGACCTTGAGGTTTGAACTCGTTGACGATGGTCGAAGCTACGCCGCCGCCCTTGATCCCCATGATCACGCCGCCGTAGGGGGTCTCACCCTCCCACCAGGNGCCGAGGAAGTTGTGGTAGTAAGCAGCGTCGCCGTCCACCTCAGACACGCCGCGATTGAGAACCTCGTAGGAGGTGCGGTCAAAGGCGCGGGCGCGGATATAGTCCTCCATTGTTTCATAGTAGTCTTCCAGCGGGAAGAGGAAGTTGTCCAGGGCAATCAGGCCCAGCGGATAGGCAGCGTTCCTGGGCAGGAAGATGGCATCGGCCACTCCAGGCGAGAAGACATAGTCATCCACATCGTCGCCCATGGGCAGGGGCAGGATGCCGTGCTTAAACTCATACTGTGTTGCATCAATCTGCCACATGGGCATGATGCCGATGGCCGTGCGGCCAGTGATGAACTCCCGCATCTGCCAGTCACCGTAGGAGATGCCTAGTACGTTCTCCCATTCACCCAGTTTGCGCAGGGCATTGATAGCCTGGGGTTCGTCCAAGGCGTAGTAGACCCTGCCGTCATCGCCCAGTCTGGTGATGGCTCCACCGTTGGAGAAGATCATNAACATGGGATCGATGAAAGCCAGGGCCCACTGATCCACCACGCCGTCGCCATCGGTGTCGCGGGTGACCTGCCGGCCGATTTCCTCCACTATCTTCCAGTTCCATTCGCCATTTTCATAGAGCTCGTAGGGATCAGGCAGGCCTTCCCGCTCAAACATATCCAGGTTCACTACCGCAAAGGGAGCGTGCCCGTAGTCATCGGGAGTGCCAACGGAGAAGTGGAACATGTTCCCGTCAAAGATCAGGCGCTCGTTCTTCTCGCGGGTAATGGGCGAGAGAGTCTCGAAATACTCGGGAGGCAGGATTTCATTAACTGGATAGAATGCGCCGCGGGTAGCCAAGCTGAAGTAGGCTATGTGCGGCAGGCGCCAGAGGTCGTACTGCGAATCTCCAGAGAGATAGCGGTTGAGGGCCAGCTCGCCCACNTCATCCCAACCGGCGGTTACGATCTGGATGTCGCCGATGTTGAAGAGTGCCTTAGCTTCTTCCANGCGCCCAGCCCGGGCTCCACCCTCGTAGAAAGCCTCGAGGTTGTCGAAGTGTGCCACGACAGTTACGGTTGCACCTTGAAAGTCAATGTCCCCAAAGTTGTAGCGATCAGACTCGTAAGCAAACACCGCACTCGACAGCACAATGACCAGCACGGCAGCAAGCAATCCAATCCTTTTCACTATTCACTTCCTCCTTTGCTTGTTTTGCTTATACACCCCGTCGTCCAACGCAAAGTATTCGCTAGGAAGCGACCCCCCCTTCATTCAGCGATAGTCGGATCTGCCCAACGCTCGTTGGGCAGCAGCGGATACCAGCCAGGTCGCCGGGAGTCCCGGTCGTACGGGTAACCCCCCAGCTTTTTGTAAAGTTCGGCGTAGTGCTGAAGCCTCTCACGATCCAGCTTAACTCCCAAGCCCGGTTCTTCCGGCACTTGGATCTTACCGTCTATGATTCTAAACTTACCGCCCTGCACAATGTCGTCGCGCAGATGGTGGTAATGGGCGTCAATGTCAAAGGAAAGATTGGGCAAGACCGCTCCCAGATGCAGCATGGTGGCTAGCTGAATGCCCAGTTCGCCCGAGGAGTGCACACTCACTCCCAGTTGGAACGTCTCGCAGACGTGGGCTGCTTTCATACAGGCGCGGATCCCACCCCAGAAGGTGGTGTCGAGGAGGATAACATCGGCTGCGGGATGGAGAATGTTTTGAGCGAGTTGCTCGAAGTTTACTACCACCGTGTTCGTGGCCAGGGGAATGCGGGTCTTCTCCCGCACNCGCCGCATTCCGTTTAGGCCCCAGGTGGGATCTTCCAGATAATCATTGCGGATATGTTCAATCTGGCTGGCAAACCAGATGCTCTCTTCCACACTCCAGCAGGCGTTGGGATCGATCCGGAAGGAATCTTCGGGGAATTCTCCGGCCAAGGCTTGATAGGCTTCAAGTTCGTAGCCAGGGTCAAAAACGCCCGCTTTTAGTTTGTGGGTGCGGAACCCATAAGTCTCCTTCAGCTCCCTGGTATGGTCCAGGAGCTGCTCGATGGTGCGCACTTCATCATAACGGCCGTCGTCGCTGCGGTAGCGGAAAAAGAGATAACTAGATAAAGGAACCTCATCGCGCAGCTTGCCACCTAAGAGTTTATAAACTGGCAGGCCCAAGGCTTGGCCCACAATATCCAAGCAAGCAAACTCAATGGCGGCCATGAGCTGCGTGCGGTTGTTGTATAGGCTTGCCGTAGGATTGCAGATCTTAAAGCGCAGTTCCTCCAGGGCAAAGGGATCATGGCCCACAAGGTANGGCTTCAGGCCGAGAAACTGCAGCTCCGCGCTTTCACCGCCGCCTCCCATTTCTCCCAATCCAATGAGGCCGTCATCGGTCTCGACTTCAATAACTGTGCGGACAAAGCGCCCCCAGTGCTCGCCATTGCTGTGGCGGAGAGGAGCCTCCAGGGGGACAGTAACCGTGGTGGGCCGAATATCTACAATCTTCATCTAGACCATCCTTTCACCGCGCCTCTTCACATATCCACGAAATACTCTGGATACTCAGCCATCAGTACGTCCTTTTCCACTATGATCATGCGCAGATGGTCGCTCATGATCTTCTTTGCCGCGGCTTCTCTCCCGTCCGTCAAGGCCTGNAAGATTTCNTTGTGCTGCAAAAGAATCTGCTCCCAGCGAGAGTCGTGGGACAAACGGAGCACCCTTACTCTATAAAAATCTATGTTCAACTGCTTGACCATTTCATACGTGCGCTCTTTACCGCAGGCGCGGAAAATGGTGGCATGGAACTCATCATCCAAAGCCAGCATTTCCAGGTAATTCTTGTTCCGGCAGGACACCTCTTGGGCAGCCAGATTGGACTCCAGTTTGTGAATGTCTTCCTCCGTCAAGTGCCCGGCTGCTTCCTCAATAACCGCCTTTTCCATGATCTCCCGCACCCAGCGGCCTTCTTCCATGGTTTTCAGGTTGATCAAGGAGACATAGGTCCCGCGCTGGGGGTAAACATCCACCAAACCATCTTGCTGCAGATGGACAAAAACTTCGCGCACAGGGGTCCGGCTCACTTTAAACTCCTCAGAGATCTCTTGCTCCGACATCTTAGTGCCCGGCTTCAAATTGAGGTGAAGAATATTATGGCGCAGGGTGTTGTAGACAAACTCCCGCGCAGATGCCCTGCTTCCCCTGATCCGTCGCCTTGTAGTCAAGTCTTGGATCGGAATCGCCTCCTACGATGCAAGCTACCATGGTAGTATACTTTAATAATACGTAACACTTTTATAAAAGTCAACCCAAGTTTATCCTATCGGTAAAAACTGCAGCCAGGCCAGGTCGAACTGGGAACCGGGAAGAAAGATCAGCCGCACCTGGGCCCTGCCCCTAAGGGGCTCAAGGGCAAAAACCTGTTCTTCGTAGTCTTCAGCTCTGACGAACTCCACCTGCTGCCGCTCTTCATTGCCACCGCGCACCACGCTGAGCTGAACCGCCGCCTTGGCTAAGGGGGTGCGCCCGCAGAGGATCAGCCCGGCCGCCCCCTCAGGGCCGAAATCAAGCTCACCGAAGTCCAAAGTGACATTATTGCCGATCTGTTCGATTCTCTCGCCTCTGATCACGAACTGGTCCCCGTAAACCCTGTCGCATTCCGCTGCAGGAATTCTAGCGAAAGCCCGCCTCTGCCGCTCAAAGGAAAAGCCTTTGATGTGCAGCTTATCCTGGGTGACTATCCACAAAGAAGTGACGCCCCTTAAGCGCTTGTGCAGCCTGAAAGTCTCACTCTGATAGACATTCCAGCGGGAGGGCTTTTGGTAAACCGCCTCCAGGAGAAGCACACTGCCCTCTTCCCCGGGCTTACCTTCCCAAAGCTGCAGGGGGTAGGGGCCGCTGGTTAAGGCAAAAATGGGTATGGTAACGGTGTCGGAGCCGCCTGGCCCGAAGTCCAGGTCGGTAAAACCGATCTGAGTTTCTACTCCCCTGGCGGTGGCCACTCCCCGCTCGTTGCCCGGGCCTGCCTCGCCCACCACCGCATCAAAGAGGCTGCCCGAGACAAACTGATACGGATCCTTGCAGAGCTTGCCAAGGCCCACCACTGCAAATTCCAGTTCTGCAAAAAGCCGCACGGCGGCAGTGCCATTCCTGCTCAAACAGCGCAGGCGGAACTGGCCGTCGCCCAGGGCCAGGAGGCGAACTGCCTGCTCCCCCTGTTCCACGATCCTCGCCAGGTGTGAATCAACACCTCCAGGACCCACCACCCTCCAGGTCAGATCGGGATAGGAGGTATCGACGGGGAAAAGCCTGGCCTGCACCGTGATTTCTCTGCGCCGGGAAGTGAGCACCCTCTCCCCCTCGGCTACAAGCTCAATCTTGCGCAGGGGCACTTCTCCCGGCCTTCCCGTGTGCACAGGCCGCCCTTGGTTGACTTCCTGTGCAGCCACTCCCCTTGGAGGGCCTCCTGCCGCGGGAAGGCTGTGAAACACTGCAGTTGCTTTAGGCAGTCCGGGGGAGGAGACATCAAGCACCACTTCTCCCGGCTCCAGGCGGGCAGCGATGATGGCCAAGAGTCTCCCACTGAACAGCCTCCTGCTCGTACCTTTGTAGGAGTCGTAATCGGTGCTGTCGCCGTTATCCAGACCGACCAGGCGCCCTGCCCCGCTCACCCGCACTTCCACCCGGTTCACGGCATTCTCCACGGGATTCCCTGCTGCATCCTCCATGGAAATCTCCACGAAGATTAGGTCTGTGCCATTGGCCTGGATTTCCCTTTTGTCTGCCTTGAGCCTGATTCTAGCCGGATCGTCAAAGGAGCGCCGCACGGCGCAGGCCAGCACCGTGCCCTGTTCATCCAGGGCTTTGGCCTTGAGTTCACCGGGCAGATAGGGAACCTTCCAGCTGGTGACATAGAGGTGCTCAGGCTCGCGCATATCCCTGCGCCCAAGCTCCTGGCCGTTCAGCTCCAGCACAACCACGGGCGCGTTGGAACAGACCCGCACGTCTACAATCTGGCCGGGGCTCCAATCCCAATGGGGGTACAGGTGCACCATGGGGTTTTCTCCGTAATCAGTCCAGGCCGCTTGATATATATAATAGGAATCTTTGGGAAAGCCAGCGGTGTCCAGCTGGCCGAAGAAGGAGTTTTTACTGTGGTAGGGAGTGGGCTCACCAATGTAGTCAAAGCCGGTCCAGATGAACTGGCCCAAAGAAAAGGGAGCTTCCCGCTCCGCGTCCAGGCAGGCCTGGGTGCTCTTCGCACCCCAGCTCACGGNACTGTTACCCAAAGCAGAGCACTGACCGTCATCCTCACCCAAGATGGAGGCTTCCAGGGGAAAGTGGTAGATGCCCCGGCTCTGCACCACGGCGCTGGTTTCACTACCGTAGATTGCCCAGTGCGGATACTGCTCCCGATGCGCCCTGTACAAATTGGCTCCGTAATTGTACCCCACAGCGTCCAAAAGCTCAGCGCAGACCTGGGTGTTTTCCCACTGCAGGTAGTTGGAAGCAAAGGTGATCAGCCCATTGCCGCGGGGATCATGCCGGCGCACCAGGTCCATGAGGAGTTTNGTCAACTCGAAACCCCGCTCCCCCAGGTGGGTATCTAAGATCTCATTGCCAATACTCCACATGAGCAGGCTGGGATGGTTGCGGTCCCGCCGCACCCAGCTGGCCACATCCCCCTCCACCCACTGGGGAAAGAAGCGGGCGTAGTCAAAGGGTGTCTTGGACAGCTCCCAAACATCGAAGGCCTCGCTGATCACCAAAAAGCCCAGCTCGTCCGCGAGCTCCATAAAGCCCTTCGCGGGCACGCTGTGTCCTGTGCGGATGGCGTTGACCCCCATCTGCTTCAACAGCTCCAGGCGTCGGCGCAGTGCTCCCTTGTTGAAAGCAGCCCCCAGGGCGCCCAGATCATGGTGCTCGCACACTCCGTTCAGCTTGAACCGGCTGCCGTTGAGCAGCAGTCCCTGCGTAGGGCTGAGGCTCACTTCCTTAAAACCGATCCTCTGCTCCACAGTGTCTAGTACCTGGCCTGTCCTGGTATCCGCAAGAGTGGTCACCAGCCTGTACAACCGCGGCTGCTGCGGGCTCCACAGCTCCGCTTCCTCCACCACCAGCTCCTGCCTGTTCAGGACGGTGCCCCTTTCTGGGACCAACACGGCGCGGGAGTGGGCCTTCGGCGTTTCGCCCTGGAAAATGGTGTGGAGAAGGGTGAGCTGCGCCCCAGGGGCCGCTTCCAGCTCGCAGTCCACGCTGACCAGCCAGTCAGCGGAGTCTTTCAGACGCCTGCTGCAAACATAGATCCCATCTGTGGCTAGGTAATTATCACCGCGGGTTTTCAGCCAGACGCTGCGGTAAATGCCCGCTCCAGAATACCAGCGGCTGTTGGGAGCTTGATGTACCACCCTAAGTAGGATCTCGTTCTGACCAGGCTGCAAAGCCTGGGTGATTTCATATTCGAAGGAGGTATACCCGTTCTTCCAATCCCCGATCCAAGTTCCATTGACATAGAGGGAACAGTCCATATAAACGCCTTCGAAATAGAGGAATACACGCTTCTGCCCTTTATAATGCAAATACCGTCTGTACCAGCCGATCCCATCTGCGTAGAGGTTCTTAGAGTCGTAGATCAGCCAATCGTGGGGCAGATCCACACGGGTAAACTCCAGCCCTGCCGGGTCAGCCTGATCCAGCGGCCCTTGAGCAAACTGCCAGCCATCGTTGAGCAGAATGGTTTCTCCCACACCCAGCCCTCCCTTGACGCATCTACCAGCTCTATTCCCACTCCCCCTTTGTTTCCAAGGGGTTAAATCCGCCAAATCGGCCGCAAAAATCGGGTTGACTTTTATCAAAGTGTAAGATATTATTCAAGTATACTACCATGGTAGTATAAAAGTGGGCGGAGGGCAAGAGATGAAAAGTACCTTAGCGGTCAACCGCAAACGGATAACCACTTACCTGCGCAAATACTGGTCTCTTTATCTGATGCTGTCCATCCCCATTGCTTACTTCATCATTTTTAGATATGTTCCCATGACTTATATTCAGATTGCCTTTAAGCGCTACAGTATTGTCCAGAGCCCCTGGGAAATGCCCTGGGCGGATAACAATGGTTTTGAGTACTTTATCAAAGCCTTCCGCAACCTGGATTTCCTCTACGCTCTGCGCAACACTCTGCTCCTGAACGTGCTCGATCTGGTCATCGGCTTCCCTGCACCCATCATTTTAGCCCTACTCCTCAACGAGCTGACCTTCCCCCGCTTCAAGCGCTTTACTCAATCCGTGGCTTACCTCCCCCACTTCCTTTCTTGGATTATCATTGCCGGCCTAGCCAAGCAGCTGTTTGCTCCAACCAGCGGCTTGGTCAACATTGCCTTGAACCGGCTGGGCTTCGAGTCCATACCGTTTCTAAATGATCCCACCCATTGGGTGTTCACCTACGTTTTCCTGGGTATCTGGCGCAACGTTGGCTGGAACACTATCATCTACTTAGCCGCCCTCACCAATATCAATCCGGAGCTCTATGAGGCATCAGCCATTGACGGAGCTAACCGCTGGCAGAACATCTGGTACATCACCCTACCCGGACTGCGTCCCACCATCTTTACTCTGCTCATCCTGAGCCTGGGGCACATCTTAAGCAGTGAATTTGATCGGCCCTATGCCTTAACCAATCCCTTAGTAAACAGCGTATCCAACGTGATCTCCATCTTCGTCTACCGCTACGGTATCCGGGGCCTGCAGTTCTCCCTGACCACAGCCGTGGGCTTGTTCCAGTCGGTGGTCTGCGTGATCTTCTTGGTGGCAGCCAATGCGCTGGCCAAGAGGTTTGGCGAACGGGGCATTTGGTAATAGAAAGTGAGGATGAGCCGTGGTCAAGTCAAAACGTACTAAAGCAGGAGATCTGGTTATTGTCTTGGTCTGCATTTTGCTGATCATGGTGTGCTTGCTGCCCATGCTCAATGTTCTGGCTAGATCCCTAAGTTCCACCGAAGCCATTATCCGCAATGAAGTTCTGCTCTGGCCGAAAGGCTTGAACATTGAGGCCTACCGTTTCGTCTTAACGGACAGCAAATACACCTGGTCACTAGCTTGGACCGCGATTTTGACCGTAATCTGCGTCTTCGTTTCCATGACCATGACCATTCTCTGCGCTTATCCCCTCATTTACCGGGATCTTAAGGGCAGGCGCTTCTTCAACACCATGATTCTTTTTACCATGTACTTCAGCGCGGGAACTATTCCCCACTACCTGCTCTACAAAGACTTAGGGCTTTTGAACCATCCCCTGGTCTTGATCATCCCTAACAGCCTTTCCGTCTTTTACATGATCATCATGCGTACCTTCTTCTACTCCATCCCCGACAGCCTGCGGGAATCGGCGGAAATCGACGGGGCCGGCCCTGTGCGGATCTTGTTTTCCATTTACCTGCCGCTGTCCAAGCCGGTCTTGGCCACCCTCTCCCTCTTTTATGCAGTGGGCCGCTGGAACGGGTTTTCCGACGCTCTAATGTACATGAACAACCGCCATTACCATCCCATCCAGCTTCTGCTCTACAACATCCTCAACGCGGTGACGAGCATTGAAATCCAGACGCAGGAAGGGTTTGCCAGCGCACCGGGGCTTTCCGATACGATTCAGGCAGCTACGGTCATGTTTGCCACCGTCCCCATCTTGCTGGTCTACCCTTGGCTCCAAAAGTATTTCATCAGCGGGGCCACCTTAGGGGCGCTCAAGGATTAGACCCCTGCCTTGGTTGTAATGCACGTAAGTGCTTATACAAACATAAAACAAAAGGAAGGAAGGACTTGCCATGCGGAAGAGACTGTTTGTCGTGCTGTTCCTGTCGCTGTTGTTGGTCGCAGGCAGCTCGGTCGCTAGCCTTGCGGCTGATCCGGGATTTGTGGACGGGCGCTTCACCACTACCCGCAAGATCACCGTGGAGATCTATGACCGCAGCAATCCCGGCGGCTCGCCCCCGGAAGACAACTTCTTTACAGACTTCATCAAGAAGGGCATGCTGGAGAAGTACAACGTAGAGGTGGAGTACGTCCCGGTACCCCGCTGGACAGAGGTTGAGGTTATCAACAACCTGCTGGCCGCGGGCGATGCACCGGATGTCTGCGTCACCTACAGCTATCCCACCATCCAGACCTATGCCAACATGGGCGGCGTACTGGATCTGGCCCCCTACCTGGAAGAGTACAAAGACCTGCTGCCCAACCTGTTTGACTTGCTGGGGGATACCAACATCTACTGGAACCAAGATCCCCACACCGGCACCATCTGGGCCGTTGAAGCTCTGCTCTTCCAGAACAAGAAGATCAACACATTTGTAAGGGAAGACTGGCTGAAGAAGCTGGGCCTCGATGAACCCAGGACTTTGGAAGAGTTTGAAGACATGCTCCGGGCTTTCCGGGACAACGCGGAGCTGCTCCTGGGCGCCGACGCCGACAAGATGATCCCCTATTCCACCAGCTTCGACGTGGGCTGGAGGAACGACCATCTGATCCAGTCCTTCGTGCCCAACGACATGTCCGACCGGGATATGTGGGTCTACGGGTTTGATGATCGCCATCTCTTGTGGCCCAACTACAAGGANGGCGTACGCAAGCTCAACCAGTGGTACAACGAAGGCCTGATCTGGAAAGACTTCCCGCTGTACGGTGCGGGCGATCGGACAGAAGACAACCTGATCAAAGCCGGTTATGTGGGCTCTTTCATGCACAACTGGGACTATCCCTATCGTGATGGCCAAGAAGGCATCCACGTCCAGCTGCAGAACATGGTTGGCGAAGACGCAGTCTTCATCGCAGTAGAGTGCTTCCCCAACGATGCAGGCATCTACCGCAAGTACCTCAGCGCTCCCGTGGACAGGAAGGTCTTCTTCCCGGCCACCAACAAGGAACCGCTGGCTTCCCTGCTTTACCTTGACTTCATCTCCAGTCTGGAAGTCCGCCGCTTCCTGCAGATCGGTGAAGAGGGCGTACATCACATCGTCCACGAAGACGGGGCCATCGAAATGCTGCCTGTAGTCGGCGAGAAGATCATGAACTCCCCATCCAACATCGACTACACCATCACCATCAACGGTCTTGACCTGGGTGATCCTGTCCTCACCGCCAGATCCGTCGCCCTCAACTATCCCGGCGTAGACGCCAGGTTCATCGAGCGGGCGTACGAGATCACCAGCAACGAAGCTCGCTACGGCATCAACGCCCAGGTAGGCGAAATCAAGGCCCAAGAGGGTATGGACACCGCCCTGGCTGAGAAGCGGAACAACCTCCTGGCCCAGGCCATCGTGGCNAAGGTGGAAGAGTTCGACGCAGTCTGGGATCGCGGCTTCAATGACTACCTCCGCTCCGGCGGCCAGGCCATCATTGACGAACGTGCCCAGAAGTACGACGCCATGTACGGAAACTAAACGCCAAGANTTAAGGGGCTGCTGGCGCAGCCCCTTTTTCATGTCCCAAAGCTAACTATAGACTGGCCCGAAATGGCGATGCCGGCAGGCCCTCAGTGTTGTACAAGTTAGCCCCCTCGGGGTTNTCGTGCCAAGCGTAACGCAGNCCCCGGGGTTCGGGCACCGCCTCACTCCACACCCTGACCGTATCCCCTGCAATATCCGCCTGGGCCGGGTGGAAGACTCCATCGGCGCCGCAGATCTCAAACCACCTTAGCCGTCCGCCCCTGGCTGTTAGGCCTCCCCCGACACTGGTAAAATGCACCCTCAGCGCAGCTCCATCCCGTTCCAGGCGCTCCAAAAGCGGGCCCTGGGCCACGATGGGTTCTCCAAAGATCATGCGGCGGGCTGCCAGGGACAGCCGCAGGGCGATGTCCTTTTTATTCTGGGGATGGAGGTCGTTGGCTTCGCCCACGTCAATGGTGACCGCCATGGCCGTCTGGGGAACGCCAAGCGTCTGCAGCTGTGCTTCCCGCAGCAGGGCCCATCTACCGGGCTCCAGCTCCTCCAAGGAAGTATCGAAGTTGGGCAGCTGCACATAGAGGAAGGGCAGATTGGGGTGGCCAAAAGTCCTGCGCCAATCCTCAATCAGCGCTGCGAATAGCCCCTGGTACTTCTCGGGAGCATGGGCGTTGGATTCACCCTGGTACCAAAGGACACCCCGGAAAGCGCAGCCTCGGAGGGGACTGATCATGGCGTTGTACATGGCGCTGGGTTTGTGGTGGACACGGGTGAAATGGGGCAGCGTGCCTGTGCGGCAGCCGATTCTGTACTTCCACTCCCCCGCGAGGTCGATGCGCTGAGGGCCCATTTCCAGGGCATAGCTCTTGCCTTCAACAAAGCCCCCACTGGCCCGAACCACCATAACGCGCACCGCGATGGTGTTTAGGTCGGGCTTGAGCACACCGGGCGGCACCTGGTATTTGCGGGGCGGATACTTGTACTCTGTCTTACCCACCCGTACCCCGTTGATATAGGTTTCATCGGCGTCAACAATGGCCCCTAGGCGCAGCAGGGCCCCGCGGCCAGCCGCCTCCTCGCCCAGCTCCACCTGTTTGCGCAGCCACACTACGCCGTGGAAATCTTCCAGTTCCGTTCCTTTCCACAACTTGGGGAGGGTGAGGGAATCCCACTGGGCATCATCCAGATCAATACTGCTCCAGGGGGTCTGGCCCGGCTGCGCGCCCAGATCCGCAGCCTGCGCCTTCCGGAACCATTCCGCGGTTTTCCCCAGTTCCTCCCGGGTGAGGTTTTCTATGTACCCTGGCTCCCTGCACCGCGCCAGCTCGTCGTCATAGCCGCCTACAGCCTGCACAGCCTCCTCACTGAGCCAGGTTTCCATGTGGCTTCCGCCCACTGCGGTGAGCACCAATCCCACGGGCACTTGGTACCTGGCATAGTGGGCTTGGGCAAAGAAGTAGCCCAGGGCGCTGAATTCCAGCACAGTCTGGGGGTTAACCCGCTGCCATACGCCCCCAGGCAGATCCGGCTGCGGACCCTGGAAACTGCCCAAAATGGGCACGCGGAACTGGCGGATCCACGGGTTTTCCGCCCCTTGCACTTCCTCCTCATACAGATCCAGGGTCCTGGCTACGGGGAGCTCCATGTTGGACTGGCCGCCCAAAAGCCACACATCGCCAATTAAGATGTCCCGGATCACCAGCTCACCACTGAGTCCTTTGATCAGCAGCTCGAAGGGGCCGCCGGCCCCTTGGGGAGGCAGTTCCAGTACCCAGGNGCCCTCAGATCCGCTCTGGCATGAATAGGTTGCTCCCCTGAATTGAGCCTCCAAACGTTCATGGGGACTGGCTTGCCCCCAGATGCGCAGGGGGACATCCCTCTGCAGAACCATCCCGTCTGAAAAAATGCGGGCTGCCCTCAAACCCAGATCCTCTCTGCTCACCGCTGTATACCTCTCTTCACCAGAAAATGGGGGTGCTAGGATTTACGCCCCTTTCGGTGAAGAATATTCCCCTTGTGTGAGTTGTTTCCTGCCAGCCAAAAGGCCGCCCTGCGGCTGGGCGGCCTAGTGACTGTTATTCCTTCTGCTCCTGCTGGAAGGCGTATTCGTCGCGAATCTCTTCCCGCTTAGCGGCAATGGCCTGTTCACGGCGGCGGTTCTTGGCCCGTATGGCCTCCTTTTGCTCCTCGGGAAGGTTCATCTGCAGAGTTTCGTGGGCTTCTTCCAGATTCTCAATGGTGTTCACCACCTGCTCCCTGAGCCGTTCCACATTATCACTGCGGTCATCGGGCTTGGGCCCCTTCTTCTTTCCCATGCTATCTCCTTCCTTAATAAGCTCGACTCTAGCATGACCGGAGGCACCCGTTTTTATCCGCAGCGGAAGCACGGCGGAGCCCTGGGTGCTGGCGAACTTGACAAACCGCTATCGGACACCTTACTCTGGTCATAGGAATACTAAGGCGGGAGTTGAGATAAATGAGGCTGAGAACGAGATTTTGGAGCCGCCTGCTCTTAACAGCCCTGGTTCTGATAATGAGCTCCAGTACAGTCTGGGCTGAACAGGATCGGCCCACGGTGGCACTAGTCCTTGGCGGCGGGTCAGCCCGGGGCTTCAGCCACGTGGGCCTGATTAAGGCTTTGGAGGAAAATGGGATTCCCATCGACATTGTGGTGGGCACCAGCATGGGCAGCATCGTTGCCGGCCTCTATGCAGGTGGATTTTCGGCGGACAACATCGAGAAAGTGGCCACCCACTTCGACACCTCCAAGCTGTTTGACATCCCCTTCCCCCCCACGGGCGGAGTGGTGGACAGCAGGGGTATCTACGAGTTTCTAGACGAACTCCTGGGCGGAAGGACCTTCGCTGAGCTGCCCATCCCCTTTAGGGCTGTGGCCGTGAATTTGGCTACAGGTCAAGACGTGGCCCTGGGCGAGGGCAGGGCAAGTAAAGGGATCCAAGCCAGCATGTCCATCCCCGGCGTCTTCCCAGCTGTGGAGATCGATGGCCAGTACTACGTGGATGGCGGCCTGAGGAACAATGTACCGGCGAATGTGGCGGCGGACATGGGCGCCGACGTAATTATCGCTGTTTGGCTGGCCAAGGAGTACCAAAACGCCGACTACCGGAGGCTCACTGACAACCTGCGGCTCTCCCTCAGCGCCATGATGGGAGGTTACGCGGAAATCCACACCGCCTTAGCAGATGTACTCATTGTCCCTAAACTCGGGACCGATTCATCCTGGGAATTCCAGAGGGTGGGCTATTTCATCCAAGAGGGTTATAAAGCAGGGATGGAACACATGGATCAGATCAAGGCAGCCATCTTGGCTAAAGACCCGGATTTTGAGTTCCAACCGTATCAGCAGCCAGGTTACAGCAGCACTGAGCTGCAGGAGCTCGTACGCAGGGCTGAAGAGCGCGCCGACAGCGTGCCCAAACGTTTTACCTTCAGACCGGAGCTTCAGTTCGATCCGTTCTACAGCTTCCTTAAGCTGGGCTTCAAGTTCACCCACGGGCCCCTTTCGTCCTTTGGAATTGGTTACCGCTACGGCTTTGACCCCCTCAATGGAGGCCACGAGGTTTTCGTGGACTGGGGTGAGCAGGAGTGGGGTTCAGTGGATTTCTTCCTGCGCAAGAGCCCGGAAAGGGAATCCCCAACCTTTGGTATATCCGCCACGGGGCCGCAAATAGGCGGGCTGCAGCTGGAAGCGGACTATGTCTCGCAAGGTGAAAAGTCATGGCAGATCTCCGCCTCCAGCGACGAGCTCTGGACCAACTCCAAGCTGGCGGCTGGCCTGTCATTGAAGNTAGGCGGGATCAGACCGCTGGAGGATGCCCCTAACCAGGACAAGCTCTTAGTGGGCATCGCTCCCCAGATAAAGATCTATCCCTGGGGTGAAGAGTTCATTCCCGTAACCGTGGCCTTGTTCCGGCCCTACTTCATAGGCAGACTCACGGTGGAGTCGCCCCTCCCCAGCCTGGCGCTGCGTCCCAGCCTGCGTCTGGGTATCGGCTCGGAAGTGAACTTCTTCGGATTATACCCCACCGACGTTTCCTTGGGTATTGAGCTAAAAGGCCCCAATGACGCCGAAGTCAGGTTCGGCATCACGGGGCCCAGGTTCTAGCCGGGAGCTGCACGCTCCCGGTTTCTTTTTTTCTAGAATTGGTACTTCACAGCCAGGCCCACCTGGGTGGGAATGGACTGGAAGTCACCTTCCTCCCCAAACGGCTGCAGCAGGCTCAGCTCAAACTGAAGCCCATTGACCAAGCGGTGAGTGTAGGACGGGCGAATGATCCCCGCCTTNTCTTTGGTTCCGTAGAGCACCATGAGATCAGCGCTGCTGTCCTGGGTGAAGTCATAGGCCAGGCGCCCGTAAAGATAATGGGCTGCTTCAATATCTCCTGGCTCCAAGGTCTCTTTGGGCATCACATAGGGTGCCAACAGCGAACCCTGCCCGCGGTAGATGTACTGGGCCTGTACCAAGAGCCCGCTTCCTAGATCCACTGTGTAATCCCCGCCCACCACGGCCTGCAGGTATTTCTCGTTGATGGACATGGGGATACGCATTTCGAAGGGATTGTCGGGCTCCGCGAACTTCTCAGGCCCCCCGTAAGCGGCCTCCGCCCAGACTCCGGCAGACCCAACGGTGCCCGCCACGGCCAGGCCAAAGAAGTGCTGGCGGCGGTAGGTCCCTTCCAAGGCTGGCCCAGTTGCCCCATCACCATCTCCATGCCCGGCAGGGGCTCAAAACCCCAGAAGTAGCTGGCCTGCACGTCAAACCCTGCCAGCTGAGTCTCAACCCGCAGCGCTGCCTCTGGATGACCCAAACCTGGCTTCTTGGCCTTCTCTATGGCCTCGAGCAGGAGGGCTCCCTGGGGATGGGATTCTGAGATCATCTTGCGCATCAGATCATCGATCTTCTGCGGCGCAAAAATGGGGATGAGCACTCCCGTGGCCGACCAGGACGGTGCATAGTATTCGGCCCTTCCCGCCCAAACTGCCTCGCCCTGGAGATCACCGCTGAGCAGGGCGCTGCTGTTCAGACGGGCAAAATAGTTGGTGGGATTGAAACCATCCGCCGTACCCCAGCTGATCAGCTGACGGCCCACCTGGTAATCAAAATCGCCGGAGTAGCCCTTCAGCCAGAGCTGATCCAGGGCAATGCTGCCGTCGCTCTGCTTTAAGTCCAGCCAGCCCTTGGTGGAAAAGTGCAGCTTGCCCAGTTCTTCCAGCTCATCCTCTAAGGCCAGGCGAAAACCGGTGCGTATAGAAGCAAACTCTCCCTCTTTGTTCTCCCGATCCCATTCGTAGCCGATGCTGCCGTAGATCTCCCCTGAGGGCTCAAGGGCCCACGCCGGCACTGCACAGGCCAGAACAAGGATGACTGTCAAAATCTGCACGCGCTTTTTCATCTCTCTTTACCCTCCTCCAGTGATCTCCCTGCGGCTAGCGGCGCAAATTGCGCACGGTGAAAATGTCCGGGTCCACGGTCTCTTGGCTCACCTCGGTGAGCTCCAAAATGGTCCTGGTGCCTTGGGCATTGTTAGCCATGACCACATGGTGGGGAATGAGCTCTCCAGAAACGGGAAGGAAATTGCTCAAGGTGAGGGTTTTGCTTAAGGCATCCCCGGATCCGTAGAACTCGATCTTCACCGGGACCATCTGCTCCTTCCAGACCCACATGCGCACCTTGCTGTACAAAGCCTCGGATCCTTTGGCGGTGAGCTCCAAGAGGTAGCAGTCCACCCCCTGTTCTGCCTGGTCCGGGAGGCGCTGCACTGTGTAGTCCTCTTCGTAATCAAAGTCTCCGCCGATTTCCTCATAGGTGAAATCGGTACCCATGAAAGAGTCGCCGGTCATGTGCGCGGCAATCCTGCGCTCCCTGCCCAGAGCAGGCAGGTACAGCCACATCTGGCTCTCCCCGTCCTTGGGTTTCACGGACAAGAACTTGGTGCCCCGCACGTCAGCTGGAGCTAGGTATTCCAGGAACTGCGCATCTCCTTCCTCATCCATCTGCACATAGACCTTAAGGGAGAAGCTGCGCTGAGCCCCCTTTGCGTTTTCGGTGATCATGGTCAGTTCAGCACTGCCCGAGCCGCTTAAGATGGTGCGAAAGCTCAGATCGTCCAGGATTTCCTGGCCCGTGGGGCTTTCTGCCCCTGCTGCGCTGCCCACAGCCAGCACCACTGCCAGTACCAGCAACAACACCCTTTTCATCTTCCTACCCCTTTCTCAATTGCCGTTTGGCATAATGATTCAGCAAAAGCGGTACCACTAGAAGCGCCGCGAGGGAACTCACGATCATGGCGGCGGAGATGAGCAGACCGAAGACTGCGATGGCCCTGAAATGGGAGAACACCAGCACTAGGAAACCCACCACCAGCGCCAGGGCGTTATAAATGATGGCCCGGCCCGCNGAAGTGCTGGTCTGGCGCAGCGCAGTGGCGGGATCATGCCCGTTGGCGGCCTCCCAGCGGTAACGGCTGATGTAGTGGATGGCATAGTCNATACCTATACCGATGGACACGCTGGAAATCATGCTGGTGACCGCATCCAGGGGCAAGCCGGCAAAGCCCATGATGCCGAAGTTGACCACAACAGTGAAAATCAGGGGAACCATGCTGAGCAGTCCCAGGCTAACTGATTTCATCAAAGCACTCACGATAATTCCCACCATCACTGAAGAACTGATCAGGCTGGAAATCTGAGTCTGCACATAGCGGTTCATGAGGCGCTGCATAACCTTGGGCGTCCCCGAAAGGTAAGATTTGAGGGCAGAACNGGAATTATAGCGCTGGGCCAGGAACTGTTCCACCTGGCTGATGACCTGGGCCATCTGCTCCGCGTCCAGGGTTTTCATCTGCGCGGTGACCAGGGCGCGGCTGTAATCGTAGGTGACCAGGGAATCGATGCCTGAGCCGCCCTGCAGNGAAAACAAGAGCAGCAGCTGGGCCACGGCTTCATTGCTGTCCGGAATCGCGTAAAACTCAGGATCGCCGTCCCACAGCGCCTGGTTGAGCTCGCGGATCACATCCGCAATAGAGGTGGCGTGGTTGATGGTGTCAAAGGANTTCAGGTGATCTTGAATCACCACCAGCTCTTCCAGGACGGCGGGATCCTTGATCCCATCTGCTTCCCCCGTATCTAAGACCACCGAGATCTGCATGCTGCCCCCGAACACTTCCTCAATAACCATGGTGGCCTGTTTCACGGGGCTGGAATTGCCGAAGTAGTTGACGATGTTGCTCTCCAAAGTGATCAGAGTAGCACCCAGAGCAAACACCACAAAGATGGCGGTAACTATCAGCACGAGCAGCCTGGGGCGATGCACCGCCCAATGCACAAAGGTGTGCAGAATGCGGGTGAGCGGGCCGTCTTTTTGGGCCTTTTCTTTGCCCTGCCGCACCTCCGGTTCTTTAACCAACACCAAGAGGGCAGGGACCAGGCTTAAGGATAGCCCCATGGCCAGCATAACTCCCACTGCCGTGAGCACCCCGAATTCCCGAATGGGATGCACGAAGGCGGTGATCAAGGAGGCAAAACCAGCTGCTGTGGTCAGGGCAGCCATGACCACGGGCGCAGTGATGGCGGCGAAGGTCTCCTCCAATGCTTCCCGTTTGGCCAGGCCCCTGGCCAGCCCCTCCTGGTACTTGTTCAAAATATGAATGCTGGAAGCGATGCCGATGGTTACAAGAATGACCGGCATAACCATGGAGATAATGGAAACGGGGATCCCCCGCCAGATCATGAGCCCCACTGTCCAGGTCACACTTATACCCACCGTGAGCAGGGGAATGACGATGCCCAAGAAGGAGCGCAGAGTCCAGTAGAGGACTACTCCAATGATCACTGCCACAAAGGGCACAAGTTTGACCAAGTCCTGCTTCATGATCTGTTCTGTGAAATAGAGGATGTAGGCATCCCCCACCACGTGGATTTTTTCCGGGCCTGTATAGCGCTGCACAACGGCTTCAATCTGGCCCATGAGATCGTTGCGTTCAGTGAGCAAAGCTGGGCCGTCCAACTCCAGGAACAGGGCCGCACCCCGCCCATCCGGCGTGATCAGGCGCCCCGCGTAGGGACTGCTCAGGATGTCGTTTCTAAACTCTTCAATTTCCTCCGGAGTCTGAGGAAGATCCAGGGTCATGGGTGCGATCTCAATGCCAAAAAAGCCGCTCTCCACCTTCTGGGCATTCAGCGGGCTCTGAACCTCCACTACGCCCGGCAGGGCTTCCAGCTCACTGGCGAGATCATGGATTTTCCTCAAAGTGGCCGGACTGAACACGTCGTCGCCCTGCACAGCCACGAGGAAAAGATCTTGGGTGCCGAAATCCTCCACAATTTCCATCAGTTCCACCAGGACCGGATCGTCCTCGGGAATCATGGCATCGATACTGGCATCAAAGGTGATGCGTGGCAGGAAGGTTGCGGCACCTATGGTAATCAATACCACGACTCCCATCACCACCCAGGGGTGATCCATAACTAGTTTGAACCAGCGCTGCAATGAGTTCACCTCTTTCTGAGCTGAAAGATCAAGTTTAGAGCATCCAAACTTGAGTAAGCTGTTTCTTTAGGTTCGAGCAGGAACTGTACGGCGATCCCGAAGATGCCCCCCAAAAAGAGGCCCGACAACACTTCTGGCGAGTAGGCGGAGCCCAGCTCCTGAAGCACCTCCCCGGTGAAAACCTCCGTGGCAAACTGATCGATGATGACCTGAAAGATCTCAGCAACCTGCTCGCGGAGGGGCTCTGACCACAGAGCCAAGCCCACCAAATCGTAAAGAACCCGGAAAAGTTCCGGTTCCTTGGTGAGAACATGCTGATACAATTGGATGAAGTAGGCACCCTTCTCCCAAGGAGACATCTCCGGACTTAAGCCCTGTACAAACTCGGAGTACCGATTGGCCACCCGTCTGACCACTGCCAGCAGCAGGCCTTCTTTGTTCTGGTAATGGTAACTGATTTGGCTCAGGGCCACTTGCGCCTCCTCGGCGATCTGGCGCAGTGAAGTCTGGGCATAACCCTCCCGGGCTATGACATTGTAAGCGGCGTCCAGGATTTTCTCCTCCTGCGACTTTTCCAACTCGGTCTCACCCCCCGGTTAAATCGGACGACCGTTCGAACGCTTGCTACTATTATAACCCTTCCTAGCACAAAATGCCACTCCTGGCAAAAAAAAGGATCAGCCTGGAGGGGAGAGAAACAATGGACAGGAGGTGATCTTATGTACGACTTCTTCATTGGCATCCGCCTGCCCAAAGAACTGGAAGAGGTGTGTGAAAACTACAGGCGCACCTTCAAAGCTCCGCGCACGGTGGCCCACATCACGGTCATCCCGCCCTTTGCTTGGGAGCAAAGCGCCGAGGAGCTGCACCAGCTCCTGCAAAGTGCAGTGGCGCACATCCCTGCCTTTCACATCCGCGGCTCCGGCCTGGGCTCCTTTGGCACGCGAGTGCTCTTTGTAAATGTGGACTTAAGCGATTCCCTGCAGGAGCTGCATAAAGCCCTGGCCGAGAGCCTTGGGCAAGCGGGCGTGTCCGTGGACAGGCGGCCCTACCATCCCCATATTACCCTGGCCACCAGGCTGACTCCCGGGCAGTTTGCCCGCTGCCAAAGGGAAGTGGAGGGATTCTCCCCCAACTACGCCTTCCGGTGCGAGACCATCAGCCTCTTCGCCTTCACTGCTCAGAGGAGATGGGAAGAACAGGCAACCATTCCCCTGTCCAGCTGAACATGTCCTCCTTGTTTACATTGATTTGCCGATTTGATATTATCTCTCTAAAAGGACAAAGGGGTGTTTCTGTGAACACTGCGAAGCAACTCACCAAAAAGGTCACCTGGGTGGGCAAAGTGGACTGGGAATTGCAGACCTTCCACGGCCATGAGTATTCCACGGAAAGGGGTTCCTCCTACAACTCCTACCTGATCCGCGATGAAAAGGTTGTGCTCATCGATACCGTCTGGCTGCCCTATGACCGGGAGTTTGTAGAGCATCTCCGCGCCGAGATTGACCTGAAGGACATCGACTACATAGTGATCCAGCACGCAGAAATCGATCACAGCGGCGCCCTGCTGGAGCTGATGAAGGAAATCCCCGACACGCCCATCTACTGCACCAAAAACGGCGAAAAGATTATCAGAGGTCACTTCCACCAGGATTGGAATATCGTCACGGTGAAGACCGGGGATACTCTGGATATCGGGGAATCGAAGCTGATCTTCGTGGAGGCCCCCATGCTGCACTGGCCGGACACCATGTTCACCTATATGACCGGAGAGAACATCCTCTTCAGCAACGATGCCTTTGGTCAGCACTATGCCACCGAATCGCTGTACAACGATGTGGTGGACCAGTGTGAGCTGTTTGCCGAGGCCATGAAGTACTACGCCAACATCCTCACACCCTTCAATGCCCTGGTGAAAAAGAAGATCAACGAAGTTTTGGCTCTAGAACTGCCCGTTGACCTTATCTGCACCAGCCACGGCGTGATCTGGAAAGACAACCCCGCCCAGATTATCCACAAGTACCTGGAGTGGGCCGATGGCTACCAGGAAAACCAGATCACCATCGTCTACGACACCATGTGGAACTCCACCAGGCTCATGGCGGAAGCCATAGCTGCAGGCATTCGGGACGAAGATCCAGAGGTTACGGTGAAACTGCTCAACGCCGCCAAATATGACAAGAACGATATCGTCACGGAGATCTTCAAGTCTAAAGCTATTCTCGCAGGTTCCTCCACTGTTAACAACAGATACCTTTCTGCCATGGGCGGCCTTTTGGAAATGGTCAAGGGCCTGCGCTTCAAAAACAAAAAAGCCGCGGCCTTTGGCAGCTACGGCTGGAGCGGCGAGTCCGTGAAACTGCTCACGGAGGACCTGACCACTGCGGGCTTTGTCATCGTAAACGAAGGGCACAAGGCCCTATGGGTGCCCGACGAAGAGGCCCTTGAGGCCTGCCGCGATTTTGGACGCCAGTTTGTGCGCTTCCTCTAGTCACCCAAAAACGTTAAAAGCCGCAGGCCTCAAGCTTAGCCTGCGGCTTCTTTTGTGCTTGTTTAGGCTTGTTCAGAAGACTCCAGTTCGAAGCGGGCCACCAACGCCCTGAGCTCCTCAACCATCTTCTCCACAGAGGCAGACACATCCACCACTTCTGCTATGGAGCTCATCTGCTTCTCCGTGGCTGCGGAGATATCACCGCTGCCCCGGGCCAGCTCTTGAGTGGCCAGGGCCACTTCCTCAAAACTGCTCACCGTCTCCTGAATGGTGGCTGCAATGGAGTCGAAAACCCTGCGCGTTTCCGCCAGCGCCTTAATGCCCCGGCCAACTTCCCGGTCATTGGCTGCACTGGTCTGCACAGCATTCTCAGCCTGTTTTGCTACGAGGCTCATGGTTTCCCGCACCCCAGTAACCAGCGCCTGGGTTTCCTCCGCCAGCTGGCGTACCTCCTGCGCCACCACGGAAAAGCCTCGGCCCTGCTCCCCTGCCCTGGCCGCCTCGATGGCCGCGTTCAGAGCCAGCAGGTTGGTCTGCTCGGCAATTTCCGAGATGGAGTCGAGCATCTCACCGATCTTGTTCGTTTCCCGTTTGAGGGCTTCAATGGCCTGCACCGTTTCTTTGGCCGTGGCATTGACGCTGTCCATAACTGTTTCCGTGAGTTCGATCTGTTCCATGCCCTGGTCTTTAAGGACTAAAGACTCCTTAGCCTGGGCGCTCATCTTGGTGGCATGGTCACCAGAACGGTCCGCGGTGGAAGCAAATTGGACGGCGGTGGCTGCCACTTCAGCCAGAGCCGACGAGTTGTCTTCGGTAACATCGGTCAAGACCTGCACATCCCGGGAGATCGCATTGATGGCGGAGGTGACTCCCGTAACCATCTCTTTCAAAGTGGCCAGCATGGCGTTGTAACACTCGGCCATCTGCCCCAACTCATCCTTGCGNGGCAGGTTAACGGGATCACCCAGTTTCCCCTGGGACACTGCCCGAAGCTGCTCAGCCATGAGCCGCACGGGTTTAGAAACGCTGCCGGCCATGTAAGTAGCCACCACGAACACCGCGACCAAGAAGAGGCTAAACGCCAAGATGGAGAAATTCCTCAAAGAATTGGCCCTGTCCATGATCACCCCTAAGGGCAAGCTGATGGCCAGGGTCCAGGAAGAAGACCCGGGAACAGGCTGGAAAAACGCGAGGTTCGCGGCCCCATCTGGNCCGGTAATCCTGGCCGATCCCCCCAGGCCTTGGGCAATAAGCTCCCACAGGGAAGACAGCCCGGTATAGCCCGCCGAGTCCTGATTCACGTTCATAGCCAGCTCGAGATCGCTCTGGGGATGGGCAATGACCAACCCTGCTTTATCAATGAGCCAACCATAGCCCTGACCGGCCACTGAGCAGTTGAGGGCCAGCTCCCTAATGGACTCAAAGGGAATGACTAAGCCCACATACCCTATCTTTTCTCCGTTCATGTTGATTGCCTGGCGTACCACTTCAAACACGAGCTCTCCAGACGGGTTCACAACGGGAGAGGTGATTACCACTGGCTGGTCCTCCCGTACGATGGCCTGAAAAACATCGCTGTTTACAACATCCCGCGTGGTGATGCCATCACTTTCATAGAGAGTCCCTAGGGTATCGACAAAATAGACGTCATAAATGCCAGCCTTCAGAGTGCGCTGCCGGCTGGCTATANCGCTGCGGGCCATGGCCTGGAAGGTGGAGCGCTGATTGGCATCCACGGCGCTCATGTCCACCATAAATCCACCCAACAGTTGACTGGCGATGGCTTCCGCCTCGCGTATATATTCTTGGAGGCGGGTGTCCAGCTGAATTGCTCGGCTGGCGACAACTTCGCCGATCATTTCCTCGGTCATTGGCAGAATGGTGTTTTGAATCTGGTTCGTGAAAACAAATGCAAAGATCATCAGCAAAATGGCTACTGGAATGGAAAACGCCAAAACCATTTTGGCCCTGAATGATTTCACTGTCTGCCCCCCTAGCGATCTAGATAATTCTTCTATTCGCCATCCCGTTATGTAATCCTTTCCCCTTTCCATCCAGTGCAAAGCTTTTGTGAAATTATATGGGCTGCGCGGCAAGCCACCCTGCATCCCAAATGCTATTAATAATCCTTAGCAAACGGGAGGAAAACATTGCCTGGTGAAGAAATGTACGTTTAACGTACTATTGTTGAACTAACATCGCGGAGGCCATTTCATGGAACGAAAAAGGGGAACAGGGCTTCTCTTAGCCCTGATATTGATCATATATCTCTCAGCCGTTAACCCAACGCAGGCTGCCCAGCTGTACCTGTACGAGCTTTTTCAAAGCTATCCCAATCTCCACGTATGGAAAGAAGGTACGATCGTGCGCACAGTTAAACTGGAACTGAAAGAACCGGAAGAGCAGAAGCAACCAATTGATCCTGCCCCCGATCCACCACCCACCCCCAAGAGAAGAATCGCGCTCACCTTCGATGACGGCCCAGATTTGATCAATACCCCGCGGATCTTAGACATCCTCCGGGACGAACAGGTACCGGCTACCTTCTTTGTCTTAGGTGCCAAAGTGGAACGCTATCCGGACATGACCCGGCGCATCTTCCATGAAGGCCATTTGATCGCCAACCATTCACGCACCCACCCGGATTTCGCCCAGCTCTCTAACGAAGAGATCCTAGCCTTAGAGCTGGAGCCCACGTCAGAAGCGGTGGAAAAACTCACGGGGTACTACCCCATGATCATGCGGCCTCCCTACGGCTCGCTGCGCCAGGATTCGGTGGCCTTCTTGAGGGAACAGGGCTGGCAGATTGTGCGCTGGTCTCTGGATACCTTCGACTGGGACAGCACCCGCAACTCCTCCGAAGAGATTGTCGAGCGGATCAAAACCGGGCACCATAACAACGCCGTGGTGCTCATGCACTGCAACGGGCCCACAACCATCCAGGCTCTGCCTGAAATCATCAGCATCCTGCGCAGCCTGGACTATCAGTTCATCACGGTGAATCAGCTGTAAATACCTTGAGCAATGGAGGCAGGGTAATGCCCCACACCGAGCAAACAATCACGGTTTTCCTCAACGCTAAGATCCTCACCCTAGATCCCCTGAAGCCCCATGGGGAAGCCATGGCGGTGCAGGGGGAAAGAATCCTGGCCGTGGGTGCCAAGGAAGACATCCTGGCCCTGGCCCCCGGGGGCTCCAAAAGGGAAGATCTGGAAGGCCAGGTGGTGATCCCGGGCCTGGGCGACAGCCATATGCACCTGCTTAACTGGGGCTTGGCCATGGACGGCGTGGAACTGGCCGGG
>JGI24714J26587_10000198_pt1 | contig 40485 bp, 32 predicted proteins | sample BioPla4DNA2_FD_26587 | JGI IMG/M metagenome (IMG submission 26587)
GGCGGCTGGTGAAGCCTCTGGAATCATGTGCCGGGTATTCATCACACAGCGCTGACGGTCGGTGAGGCCCGCAAATCCGGCACCGGGGGCTCATCGTGCAACGCTGACGGTCGGTGAGGCACCGCAAATCCGGCACCGAGGGCTCGCCGCACAGCGCTGACGGTCGGTGAGGCCCGCAAATCCGGCACCGAGGGCTCGCCGCACAGTACTAGCGGCTGGCGAAGTGTACAGAATCCAGGCACCATCATCCGCCAAACAACGCCATCGGCTGATGCAGTGCCTCAAATCATGTGCCGGGTGTTCATCACACAGCGCTGACGGTCGGTGAGGCCCGCAAATCCTGCATCGGGAGCTCTTCGTGCAGTGCCATCGGCTGATGCAGTGCCTCAAATCATGCAACGGCGCTCGTCGCACAGCGCCGTCGTCCGCTGATGAAATATTTGAGCCGGCTAAATCCGGAATTTACCCAGTAGTTCATTTAGGGCGCCTGTGACCTCATCGAGTTTTTCCGTCACGGCTTCCATTTCTCTTATCGTTTTCTGCTGCAGTTCCAGTTCCGCATCAATCTCTTCACCGGACGCAACTGTCTCGCTTGCCGTCTGCTCAAGCGTGCTCATTGCTCCCGTCAGTTCCGCGGCATTTTCATGTCTGGAGCTTATTGAATTTGCAGTGCTCCTGAGGGTTTCAACCACCTGGCTGATTACATCTGTTATCTCCAGGATGCTGCTCCTGGCATGGTTTATCTTGCCTACCCCCACATCTACACCGGCCACTCCGTCACCAATGCGCACACAGCGTATTGAATCCTTTCCTGTATCTCACTTATCAGCTGACGTATCCCCTTCGCCGCGTCATTGCTCCTCTCCGAGAGCTTACGTATCTCCTCCGCCAGCACAGTGAAGCCTTTGCCCTGCTGCCCTGCTCTTGCCGCCTCGATGGCAGCATTGAGTGCCAGCAGGTTGGTCTTGGATGCTATTTCTGTAATCGTATCTGTTATGTTGCCGATTTTGTCTGACGACTCTTCGAGTTCGTTTATGGAGTCGGCTATCTGCTTCACAGTGTCTGTCACATTGCGGATCACTTCTTCCGCTTCCTGGACCAATCTCTCTCCGCTTGCAGCCAGTTCGATGGCCTTCATGCCTTCCTCTACAGCTTTCCCTGTAGTAACAGCGAGCACTTCGGCTGTGTCATCTGCAGTCGCCGATGTGCTGTCGGTTCCGGGAGCCCTTATCGCAGCCATCAGGCTCTGCATTATGCTTCTGAAGCCACTGGATACTTTCCCGGTGTTCTCTCTGCTGTGTGTAAACAGTTCCGCAAGGCTGTTTTTGAGCTTTCCGATATTGGTCGAAGTGGCCTTCACCTGTTCTATCATCTTTTGCTGTCCGTCCAGCACTATGTTGACCTTTTCGCCTAACTCACCGATTTCATCTCGTCTCCTGTCACTGACCCTGCCGGTGAGATCTCCCCTGCTGGCTTTATCAAGCAGCCTGGTCATGCTTCGTATCGGCACGAGTATATTACCCGAGAGCCACAGTGCCGCAAACATCCCGATGAACAGAGATACGAAAGCTATCCCTGCCAGCGTCAGCAGCAAACTGTTCTTGAGCTTTTGAGATCTTTCTATATCATCGGCCAGATAAGTCTTGTATGACGTTTCCAGTTTTCCCAGCACTTCGATCTGCTGGTCATAGAGTCCTGATGCGTGTGCAAAGCTCTCGGAAAGCCCCGTGTCCTCAAGGGCCCGTCTTGCTTCTGCCAACGGCGCTATCGCCGCTTCCAGCTGTCCGCATTCCTTAGCAGCTTCTGCAGCAAGCACAGCATATTCGGCACCCGGTTCCGATGCCAGTCTTTCCAGTTCGGCGGCTGCGCTTCTTGCCGCTTCCCTGGATGNCTCTGTTTCTTCACTGCTGCCAGCTGCCATCCCGGCCTGAGCTCTGCCATATGCCTCTGCTGTCAATGTTATCGCTGCATTGATGGATGTCAGCTTCTGCAATGCCTTTTGATTACCGGCTGCCGTCAAACCACTGACTATACTCCTGATATCCGTTCCCTTGAGCAATACGGAATCGAGATATTCTTGTACACTTTCAGCAAGGGCCTGGTCATAGACCGCANTAATACCGGATGAAGGTCCCGCCTGAACCTCCGCTGACCCGCTCATAAGCATTGATTCCTGATCCTGCACTCCCGCCGACGATGCGCCTGTGTATAATCCCGCCGACGATGCCCCTGTGTATAGTCCCGCCGACGGCACACTGGCGTATAATCCTGCCGACGATGCGCCCGCCTGCAATCCAGCCGCATTCGCACCAACCCCGCCAGCTGCACCGGCTCCACCGGTCACTCCTGCCCCTGCCTGCGCCGCTGCTCTTCCTGAGGCGTTTTGCCCCGTATAACTTAGAGGCTGCCCCTTCAATTCATCCAATTCTGCTTTCAGCCTGCTTATCTCTTCAAGCAGTGCTTCTATTTGAGACTCAAGCTCGCCTATCCTTATCTGCTGACCATCACGCAGCAGCAATAANCTCCGGTTGGCATCAATGGCCGACTTATACTCCTGCAGCACCTTCTCGGCTGACGGCAGAAGTTCTCCCAGCACCTCAAGCTGTTCTGAAGAGAGTGAGCCCAATCTTTCCGCATCTCTCACAAGCCTTGCAGCCACGGCATCAGCCTGTCCGAGTATCATGTCTTTTAATTCAGTTTCCTTTTGGATAAGAGAATCATACCGTGAAGTGAAGTCAGCCAGCAGGCCCTGATATCCTGCAGGGTCTGATCTTTCGATCCCTTTGACGATATCCGTTTTGCATATCCGGACAAACTGTTCGGCCAGTCCGCTCAGCTTTTCCAGTTCTGCACGTTCACTTTCTTCTGATTGAGAAGCCAGCCTGGTGACAGCCTGCCCGATTTTCTCATACCTGGTCTCAAGATCATCTAACAGTGACACATCTCTTGCNATCACAGCACGGGAAATATTCCTGTACTGCTCATGTACCATACCGCTGATTTCGCGAACGCTGATGATGCGGCTGTTGTTGCTGTCTGCACTTGCAGCTATCCCTGACACCATCATGTTGTAGCCGCCGAATGTAACAGCAAGTGTTGCTATAGAGCATATCAGTATGGTTGCCGCAAATGCAAGGATCAGTTTTGCTCTGATTTTTATCATCCGCTTCATCCCCGTTACTACTGTCTCTGCGTCTCTTTCAAAATTACCATTTTATGGTGTGTCACTATACCTTAATAAGGTATATAATTCGCTAAAGCCAGACAAAATCCTCTTTATTTTTTCTCGACAAATGATTTGACATTGGCAGCGATATCAGATATAAATAATTGGGGTGATAATATTTTCCGAAAAAAGAGGAAAATTTGAATCTTTGTAGAATATTATTCAGTGCCTTTTTTTTCGGTCATCACTGTACAAAAGATAAAAATAGATGATTTTATTATTGTTGCAGGATGGTTCGATATGAAAAAGGGAAAAGCAAAAAGAGCACAAAAAAGATACCTCTCCATAGTTCTGGTCCCGCATTCATCGAGTCGTGTAAAAGTATTGAAATTCAATTCATTTTACGCCAAGATGGTCGCCTTCTTCGTAATACTGATCGCAGTATTTGTGTTTGGCGGCCTTTACATATCCAGGCTGCTAGGGGAAAACGAAGCACTCAGGCAGAACGTCAGCGATCTTTACGGCACCACTGCCGAACAGAGCATGCTCCTGCGTAAAAAAACAGAAGAGATAGAATCGCTGAAAAACGAGAGTGCAGCATTCAGAGAAGTCGTGAATGACAAGATAGAAGAGTTCACCGAGAAGTTCAACCAGCTGACAGATGAGTACCTGGAAGAGAGAAGCATTAAGATCAGCCGTTCCGGAGAAAGGACAGAGACCGCATTCACCTCCGACATGCGGCAGCTCAAGGATTCCCTTGACAGCCTGACCCTGCTGTACAGCAGATCCGGGATACCGGAGGCAGATATAGAGGCTGCTGAAGAAAAAATAAATGCATTCATGGAGGTCATCCCTACATTGTGGCCGGTCCAGGGCAGGATCACTGACGAGTTCGGCTACCGGAGGGATCCCTTCACCAGGAAGAGGACTTTCCATAAGGGGCTGGATATAGCTGCTGATACTGGTACGTCCATAAAGGCAGCGGCAGGCGGAAAGGTGACCTATGCCGAATACACATATGCAACAGGCCGGACAGTCAGGATCGACCACGGCAACGGCTTCGTCACAGTATATGGTCACTGCTCAAAAATCCTGGTCGAACCGGGCCAGGAGGTCAAAAAGGGCGAAGTGATAGCAAAAGTAGGGAATACAGGCCGCAGTACAGGGCCTCACCTTCACTTTGAAATCCAGTTGTACGGAACAGCTATCGATCCTCTGGAATATCTGGAGAAAAAATAAATGCGGCACAGGAAAACGGCTTCATGGATATTTGCAGCGGCAGCTGACATCGATAGGATCAGCAGAAGATCGATTTAGAAAATCTCAGGAGGTAAGCTATGAGAAAGAGAAGTGCGGGATTCCGTGAAGGAGTAGACACACTCGTAGGCAGCAACTCGGTATTCAAGGGAAGCATCGAGTCTGAGGGCACTGTGAGAGTAGACGGAAAAGTGATCGGCGACATCAAGGTCACCGGTGATGCATATATAGGAAACGGCGCTACTGTTGAAGGAAATGTGGAAGCAGGAAATGTCCATCTTGCCGGGACTGTAAAAGGAAATATCCTGGCCAGGGGGCTGTTGAAGATACTTTCCACCGCAAAGTTGTACGGAGATATCAAGGTCAACAGCTTTGTCGCGGATGAGGGCGCATTGTTCCAGGGCAAATGCGAGATGCTTGAGGATGCGCAGGAGGAAAAGGCTCCGGAAAAACCCAGGAGGAGCTATAAAAAGAGCAGTGTATTGGAGGACATCTACGAGGAAAGCAATTAGGACCCGTACCAGATGTCCAGTATCGTCGAAGCGGCTGTTGGGTGAATACGGACTAGTTGCCGAATGTATTCATGCAATTTTCAGATAAAACCAAATCACTGTCTTGAGACATCAGATTGCCTGCCGGATGAATTCGGAATGGCTTTCAGGATATATCATATCGGCTTTGGAATGGATACAGATGGCTGTCAGATCAATTCGGAACAGTTGTCGGGTGAATTCTGAGAAGCATCATGGCAGCATCGGTACAGATGCGGATGACGTGCACAGCCGGGTATGTATCTGACGTATAAGGCAGTCAAGGTAACAGACTGGCAAGTATATCCATACGGATAAACAACAGAAGAGTGCACATTATGAGCAATGTGATCAAAAGGCGGAGCAGCAGACGGATACTGTTGATGTTCCGTCTTTTTACATACCACCATCTGCGGTACAGGTTGGTGTTCCTGAGCATGCCGACCCTCCTGCTGCATCAGTCTGATCAGATCACTGGAATGCAGCTTTCTTTACGTTCATAATATGCTGCAGGGACTTTTTTGGTTACACTCNTGATATTTTAATTTCCCATTCCGGACCGGCGTTTCGTGTTCATTTTTTGAAAATGACGACATCCTGTAAACCCACTTCGCCTGAAAACCGCTTCAAATGACAAAAACCTGCTATGTGCACATCCGCTGCCCGGTCAATGTTTCTGTGCCATGTCCGGCACATGGTTTCCCTGCTTTCGCCCTGCATATGTTGCCTGTGTATGCCGGGCCGATTATTTCCGGGCTTTGCTCAGTCCGTAATTTCCGGCCTATGCTCAGCCAATGTTTTCATACGCTATGCCCTGCCCATGTTTTTCAATATCTCCATCGACATATACCGTTTGAGGGTGGTTTCCGTCTGTACATAAAGATCTTCCAGGAACAATCCGTACAACTCGCTGTCTTCTATCAGATATTTGCTCTGGAGTATGCGGTCCAGCAAATTGCTTATCTTTCTCTGGATCTCTCTGTCTTCGAGAGCCTTGAGATTCCTGTCCTTTGCGATGACAAGCCTCAGCAGCGAAGGGATCCTGAGTGCAGGTGTCTCACTTTCCTGATCGAGACCCAGCAGAGAGTCGATATCCAAGTCAAGTTCCTGTGCGATTTTGAGCATTACTTCAAGACTGGGATTGGTTTTTTTGCCGTTTTCAAGCTGTGANAGATATCCCGGCGATATGTCGACCTGCCTGGCAAAATCCACAAGCGATNTGTTGTATTCCTCCCGTTTGGCCCTTATAAGTTCCCCTACCTTGATCTGCAAGACCCACGACCCCCTTCGCTTATAATCCATCCTTATTTTATATAATCGGAATCGACAATACAAGGTGCCGGATACAGTTGCCTCACAATATACCTGGAGACTTTTCCCGGATACCGGAGTCTTGTGTGAGACCTGCCTCTTGTTTCCGGGATACCGTGGTCCCGCACTGCTCATTGCACTTATTCCTGGATACCGTCGTCCCGCACTGCACATTGCACCTGTTCCGGGATACAGTTGCCCCGCACTGCTCATTACACTTATTCCGGGATACCGGTTTCCCGAGCTGTCCTCTGACATTTATTTCCATAATACTGTATGATAAACAGGCACCTGAGCACCGAGCGCGGTGTCATTTTTATCGGTTTTACAGTCAAATGCCAAATGTGCTATAATGTATTAGCATTTTTGTTGTGGAACTGTCAGTACAATAAAGCAGTCTAAACATCTTGTACAGTATGTATCAACTGTTTGTTTCTGACAAGGAGGAGAAGATGAAGTTCGGAAAAAAATCTGCTTCAAAAGGAACTGCAAAGAAGCGAAGCAAACCTGAAAAACAGAAAAAACAGAGAAAATCTTTATTTATAAAAAAGTTCGCATTGACGTTGATAGCCTGCATCCTCATTTTCGTCATTTCGATAGGGTGCGCGCTGACCGGACTGGTAGGCGGTGCTGTCTATGCATATATAGAAACTGCAGAGCCTATCACTGATGAGCAGCTGATTGCCAAGGCTTCCAACAGGACAACTCTGATCTATGACTCAAAAGGCAATATAATCCAGAAGCTCACCGGCAGAGACAATATGGACAGCGAACCCGTCACCGATAAGGAAGTACCCCAGTATCTCAAGGATGCCATTATTTCCATTGAAGACGAGCGCTTCGAACAGCATCCGGGTGTTGATATCCAGGGTGTCATAAACGCAGGCCTGGGGTTCGTCAAAAGCATACTCACCGGAAGCAGTGAAGCTACACGCGGCGGCAGCACCATTACTCAACAGGTCGTGAAGAACATAACAGGCGATACGACGCGTTCCATCAAGAGAAAAGTCCAGGAAGGCTATGCTGCGATACTTCTTGAGCAAAAACTGGAGAAATGGCAGATACTCGAGTTGTATATGAACCTTGGATACTGGGGAAACAGCTGCACCGGAGTCCAGTCAGCGTCCAAGAAATATTTTGGCAAGCCTGTCAGTGAGCTTTCATTGGCTCAATGCGCGCTGCTGGCCGGGATAACGAAAAATCCTGCCAAATACAATCCCTTTACTGAAAAAGGCCGTGAGTACGCCAAGGAGCGTCAGGAAGTCATACTCGGTAAAATGCTTGAACTTGGAAAAATAACGAAGGAACAATATGACCAGGCTATCAAGGAGGATCTGAAGTACGCTCCCAAGTCCAAATCACAAAAGGTATCCAGTGTGCAGAGCTATTTCGTCGACCAGGTCATCGTGGATGTCCGCAAGGCTCTGATGGAAGAGATGAACATATCGGCGACCATGGCAAATTATATGATATACGGCGGCGGACTCGAGATTTATACCACGATGGATCCCAAGATCCAGGCAGACATGGACTCGGTATTCATGGACGAGACATATTTCCCCCTGGTGAATGAAACGGCCAGGAGACAACTGGAGCATCCGCAGGGGGCCATGGCCATAATCGATGTCCAGAACGGCCATGTCAAAGCGCTGTATGGTGGTTATGGCAAGAAAGAAGCCAGCAACACACTCAACAGGGCCTCCTCATCGCTCATGAAGAGACAGCCCGGATCCACCGNCAAGCCCATAGTGGCCTACGGCCCCGCTATAGATATGAAGCTTATTACAGCCGCGACCGTCATCGATGACAAAGCTGTTTATATGCTGACAGGAAAGGATTCCGAAAGAGCCTATCCGACCAACTACAACAACAGGTATGACGGCCTGACTACTGTACGCAACGCCATAAAAAACTCTGTCAACGTAGTCGCCGCAGTAGTGTGGAGAGACTTCCTGGGTGCGGATAATTCCATAGAATATCTCAAGAAATCAGGTATCGACAGAGAAAAGGAAAAGTATATCTCGCTGGTTCTGGGCGGTTGGGAGCAGGGCATCAATCCGCTTCAACTGGCGGCCTCCTATGTGCCCTTTGCACATGAGGGTCTGTATTATGAGCCCACAACCTTTACAATGGTAAAGGACAGCAACGGAAAGGTGCTTCTCGACAGGACAAATGTAAAAGTAAATATCGTATACAGCGAGCAGACAGCCTTCATCATGACAGATCTGCTGCAGGAAGTGACCAGGGGCCGGACATCACCGTACCCATACTCAGGTACAGCAGCATCGAATATCAATGAAGAAGTAATAGGCATGCCGGTCGCTGTAAAAACTGGTACAACCCAAAGCAATATCGACAAATGGCTGGTGGGCTATACCCCCTACTATGCCGCTGCTGTATGGTATGGCTATGACAACTCAGGCGGCGAGCCAATACCGGTCAAGACNGAAGAAATGTGGCAAGCCCACAAGATATGGGCAGCCGTCATGAAAAAAGTGCATGAAGATCTGCCGTGGAAGGATTTCAACGAGATGCCTGATGACATCGTAAAAAAACAAATCTGTATCTACTCCGGGAAAGTGGCAACAGAGCTGTGCAAACGTGACCCAAGAGGCAATGCCACAATAACGGAATATTTCATAAAAGGTACAGAGCCTCGTGATGATGATGTCTGTACAGTACATGTGGAAGCGCAGGTCTGTACTGAAAGCCATGACACCATGCAGCGCAACCTGCTGGCGGGACCCTACTGCCCGGCAGACAAAGTCGAAACGAAGGTATTCATTCAGCGCGAAATTCCCTATTTGCCTGAAAAACCCAACGAAAAGGCTCCGAGGGATGTCGTGTATGAACTGCCCGCGGGTGAATACTGTACGGTACATGGTGCGCCTCCGATACCAACGGACGATGATCCGTTCAATGATATCTTCGACTGGCTCTGGCCATCCGATGGCCACGGCAATGATCCGGTCACAGGCGGCGGGCAACATCATGATTTGCAGGACGGAAGTTCATGGTATGAGGAAGTCCCCGGTGGCAGTGCCAGCGACATTACCCGGGAAAATGCCGGTTATGACTGGCCTGAGAACGAACCGCTGGAATAGCACCCTTAATTATTACAAAGAAACTTCAATAGTTCCATTGAATGGCTGAAAGCGAACCTGTATCATATTGNCAGGAGGGATGTGACCATGAGCACAAAAGATGCGGCCATGCTGGATGTCGATCTCGACCAGTTCTGGAAGGACGATGAGCTGGCACACAAGGACAACTGCTTCAGTCCGGATGCACCACAGGTAGCCCTGGGCATCAGGATGAGCGAGGAATGTGTATTTGCAGAGCTTGGAGAAGAGGGCAATCCATGGGGTCATACACCACGTGAAAGAAGGCTCGAGCTCAACAAGCGGTATAATGACAAGGCTGAAAGGATCGTGGGACGCAGACTGCTCCCTGAAACCCTTCCGGAACCNGATGCGGAATTCCCGTATGTCAAAAGGATCGGCGAAGTCTTTGAAGGAAAATATATACACAACGGCATTTCTGAATGGCTTGAAGGCACTGTCAATACGCCATCCGAGTTGGAAAAGCTGCTTGACAGAGTAGAGAAGCTGGATCTGCGTGAGTTCATCCTGCCTCCTGACTGGGAAAGCGAGAAGAAGCGCATCTATGAAACATATGGGATAAAGCCGCCGCTGATGAGACATGTGCGAGGCCCTGTCACGCTGGCCACATCTATCTATGGCGCTGAAAATCTCATATTCCTTATCATAGATGAGCCTGACCTGGCAAAAAGATTCTCAGATGTTATACTCAAAGTCATTACAGAGATGGCAGCGATAATGGATGAAGAAGCGGGATATGATGAAACGAACCGCCCGGGTGGATTCAGCTTCGCAGATGACAACTGCTGCCTTCTGACACCTGAGATGTATGAACTGTTCGGATATCCGATACTCAAGGCCGTGTTCGACCGGTGGTGTCCNGATCCGGATGATTACCGCTATCAGCATTCCGATTCTGATATGGCACATCTCCTTCCGATACTGGGCAGGCTGAACCTTACTGGATGCAATTTCGGTCCCAATGTGCTCGTGGACGAGATACGCAAATACATGCCGCGGACAAGGATAGACGGCTGCCTGGCCCCATTCACATTCATGAACAATGACATCGAAGCTATCATAAAGGAAGTCAGGCGCGACTGCGAGATGGCCAGAGAAACCAGGGGGCTCAATCTCTCAACTGCCGGTTCCATCAACAACGGAAGCCTGCTGACAAGCATGCGTGCCGTTATGTATGCCATACAGAATTACGGCAGGTACTGAGATCCAAACAGACAAAAGCATCTGCATCACCGGCTGTNTGACCTTTGATATCAGGTCTTTGATGATATATTTTAACTATAACTGTAATCACTCTGCTGAGTACATCTGCTCGGGAAAGGGTTAGCATGACAAATATACATAACTGTGATAAAAGTGGCTACAAAGCCTGGCTGGTATACAATCAGGCCACATGGACAAAACCGAATCCAAACACCGTGTTATTCGACAGCATCTGTGCCGACCCGGTACAAAAGGAGCTTGAAGTCGCTGTCGAGGAACTGAAAGAAGCATTGACAGCCATATCCGGAAAGATACCGGAACTGGTTTCAAAACCGACATCTGGCAACACAGTGCTTATCCATCTGATCCCGCAGAGAAAAACACTGAAAACCGCCGATACCGGAAACGGATCAGAGTCGGATGGATACATTTCTGACAGTGAAGCCTGCAGGCTGGACAACGAGGGTTTCATCATAAAAAGCTGTCAGACCGGAGGTGCCGACTGCACTGTTATCGCAGCCAAAACAGGCGCCGGTGCTCTGTACGGCGTATTCGCACTCATAAGGCATATCCTTTGCGGAACTTTCGATAAAAATGCTTATATAGTGCAAAATCCGGCCATCAAACTCCGCATGCTCAATCAGTGGGACAATATGGACGGCAGCATCGAAAGAGGCTATGCCGGCAATTCTATTTTTTACAGAAACGGACAAATCACCACAGATCTGAGAAGAGTCAGGGACTATGCCCGTCTGATGGCATCCGTCGGTCTGAACAGTATCGTTTTGAACAATGTCAACGTGCATGGACCGGAAACAAGGCTGATAACGAAGGAGCAACTTCCCAAAGTAGCAAGACTGGCGGACATTTTCCGCGAATATGGTATAAAGATCTACCTGAGCATCAATTATTCCAGCCCCATCGAACTGGGCGGTCTTGACACTGCTGATCCGCTGGACAGCAGAGTACGGTCATGGTGGAGTGAAAAGGCTTCTGAGATATACGAATANATACCCGATTTTGGCGGTTTTCTCGTCAAAGCCGATTCTGAGTTCCGCCCGGGGCCTTTCACGTACGGAAGGAATCATGCAGAAGGTGCAAATATGCTGGCTGCTGCCCTCAAGCCATACGGCGGTCTGGTGATCTGGCGCTGNTTCGTATACAACTGCAGACAGGACTGGCGCGACAGAGTCACTGACAGGGCAAATTCCGCCTATGATAATTTCATGCCTCTCGACGGCAGTTTTGATGATAATGTGATCCTTCAGATAAAAAATGGCCCTATGGACTTTCAGGTCAGGGAACCCGTGTCCCCACTCATAGGCGGGCTTAAAAAATCGAATTATATGCTTGAACTGCAGGTAACCCAGGAGTACACAGGACAACAGCGACATCTGTGTTATCTGGCACCGATGTGGAAAGATGTGCTGGACTTTGACACTTACAGCCGTGGCAAGGGCAGCACTGTGGCACGATTACTGTCAGAGCCGGAGGACGGCTTGATATCAGGTATAGCAGCGGTGTCCAATATCGGTGATGACATGAACTGGACAGGACATGACCTGGCCCAGGCCAATCTCTACTGCTATGGCAGGCTGGCATGGGATCCGTGGCTCACCTCCGAAGAAATAGCAAGGGAGTGGACAATGCAGACCTTCGGCAGGGATCCTGTGGTCACGGATACGATAACAGGCATGCTGCTTGACTCTTATCATATATACGAGAGCTATACGACGCCCCTGGGTATCGGCTGGATGGTCAATCCCGGTCACCATTACGGGCCGAATGTGGACGGCTATGAATACTCAGCATGGGGCACATATCACAGAGCCGACCATAAAGGAATCGGTGTCGACAGGTCAGTCGCCACCGGTACGGGATTTGCAGGAAAGTATTTCCCTCCGAATTCTTCGATATACGAAAGTATTGAAACATGCCCTGAAGAGCTGCTGCTCTTCTTCCACAGGGTCGAGTACGATTACAGGCTCAAATCCGGCGTTACGCTGATCCAGTACATATACGACTCTCATTTCGAGGGGGCTGCCAGGGCCGCCGAACTTGTTGACAGGTGGAAAAGCCTCGAAGGCCGCATCGGATCCGATTGCTTCGGCAGGGTGCTTGCCAGGCTTGAAGAACAGGCTGCACATGCCTGTGAATGGCGCGACGTGATCAACTCATATTTTTACAGGAAAAGCGGCATCCCTGACGAAAAATCCCGTCCGATTTATTGATGAGCCGTAGCAATGCAGCTTATGATCTATCCTTTTACAGCTCCTATGGTAAGACTCTTGATTATCTTATCGTTCAGGAAGAAATAAGCTATAAGGCTCGGAAGTACCATTATCACTACAGCAGCCAGCTGTATCGTCCAGCTTGTGGAGTACTGCCCCTTGAACCTGGTGAGGCTTACAGGCAACGTCATCTTGCTGTCGCTTGTCATGAATATCAGCGCGAACATCAGCTCATTCCAGGCAGTGACAAAGTTGAATATCGATATGGTCGCTATTGAGGATTTCGACAGTGGNAAAATAATTCTCCAGAATACGCCCTTCATACTGCAGCCGTCAATTACGGCAGCCTCTTCTATCTCCTTCGGGAATGTAGCCATAAAGCCGCTGAGTATGAAGATGGAAGTGGGCAGAGCAAANGCAACGTAGGGCAGAACGAGTGATATGTGTNTGTTCAGCAGCCCGATCTTGTTGAATACCATGAACAGCGGGATCAGAGTAGAGTGGATCGGTATCATCACTCCTATGAGAAACAGGCCCATTACAAAGCCCGAGAGCTTCCATTTGAATCTTTTCAGTGCAAATGCCGCCATCGATGCAACAACTATGGTCACACCCACCGAAGTGAACGATACCATCACCGAATTGAAAAAGCTGGTCCCTATTTTCCCTGATACCCATGCAGTTGCATAGTTGTCAAACTGGAAAGACGGTATGACCGACCATGGATCGATGAACATTTCGGTGTCAGTTTTCAACGAGTTGATAATGAGCCATAAAAGCGGATACAGGTACGTCAATGACACCAGTGACAATACAGCTACAGTAATCGTTTCCTGTATCGGTCTGGCTTTCCTTTTCGGCAGCGTTCTTCCTTTATTCATATACAGATCCATCTGTTAAAAACTCTCCCTTGCCAAAGATTGATACTTCAAACTTGTCAAAAGAACCGGCGCTCCAGTTCTTCAATAGAACTGGACTTCTTCCGATTTGAACAGCCTGTTCAGCAGCACTGTCACGATCAGGCACATACACAGCAGGACTACGGCAATAGCACTGCCATAACCGTACTGCATATCCCGGAAGGATTTATAGTACAGGTAAAGTGCCATGACCTCGCTGGAGTGGTTCGGACCGCCGTTGGACATAACATATATAAGGTCAAAATAGCGCAGTGATCCCGTAGCGATCAAAACCGTATCAATGCCTATAATAGGCCGTATAAGCGGCAAAGTTATGTTCCTGAATCTTTGCCACGAATCAGCNCCATCTATGGTAGCCATCTCCATCAGACTGGGCGGTATGTTTTCTATGGCAGCCAGGTAGATTATCATATGGTAGCCGATAAACTGCCAGCATATGACCACCATGATACATCCCAGCACCGTTTTCTGGTCNGCAAGCCAGAGTCCTGTATGGTTCTCGAGCCCGACGGCAATGAGCAGCCTGTTGATAAGACCAAATTCAGCATTGTATATGAATGACCACAGAAGACCGACGGCCACGCTTGCCAGTATGTTTGGCATGAAGAAAACAGTCTTGAAATATCTCTTGCCTCTGGTCACGCCTGATATGGCCACTGCCAGAAATATCGCAAGCGGCACCTGTATAACGATGGACAATACCAGCAAAAGCAGTGTGTTGTTCAGGCTTGTGCTGAATATTTTATCGATGGTGAAAAGCTGGACAAAANTGTTGAAGCCGATAAATCGTCTGGAATCCACCAGGCTCCATTTGTGAAAGCTGTAATATACGGTACTGAACACCGGCACGGCCACTATCCCCAGGTAAATGAGCAGCGCCGGCATCAGAAAAAGCAGTATCGATTTTTTGTTTCTGATCATCGAATCCATTTCATGTCTCCTTATGTAAAGCAAGATTTGGCGGTCAGGTTGCCCTGACCGCACTCATCTCATTCACACAGCCCTGCTAGTCCTCCCTGTTCTGCTCGGTGAACTGCTGCAGAGCTTTGAAGGATTCCTCTACTGACTGACCTGCCGTGATGGCCTGGATGGTGTTGTTGTATTCGTTTCCTATGGTAGCTCCNAGACCTACATCGTAGAACACGAACAGCTCTTTCATGTCCTTGAGCAGTTCTCCGACTTTCATCGCCACAGGATTCACCTTGTCCGGATCCGGTTCGATATTTGTGGCCACCAGGTTGCCCGCTTCACTCAGCTTGGTNTGTATCTCGGGATCTGAAATAGTCTTGATGAACTCAGCAGCTGCATCCTTGACATTGGATTTTGCAGCTATGGCAAAGCTCTGGTCGGGCTGGCCGAGCCATGTGTCAGCATTGCCTTTNCCTCCGGTTATTTCGGGGAATTTGCACACGCCCAGTTTATCCTGCATATCCGTATACAACTGCTGGATAGCCCAGCTTCCCATGACCAGCATAGCGGATTTGCCAGCTATGAAGTCGGCCTGTGCAGGGTCATTGTCAAGGGCATTGAAGCCTTCGGGGAATGCTTTCATATCCACCAATTCCTNCATGATCTTGCCCGCCTCGATAAACGCAGGATCCTCCCATGAGCCTGTTCCGTTGTAAACCTTGTTGTACGGTTCAGATCNGCCGACCCTGTTCACAACCAGCTCGCTGAACATCGCACCTACCCAGGGAGCTTTGTTTCCAAGTGCAAACGGTGTGATGCCATTCTCATTGAGGACATTGATGATGTTCTTGAGTTCGTCGAAAGTCTTAGGCTCCTTCAGGCCATATCTGTCAAATATCTCCTTGTTGTAGAAGAGACATACGACCGTCTGCGTCGTCGGCAGTGCATAAACTTTTCCGTCAAACTCCAGCGGCGTATAGACACCGGGTACATATCTGTCCTTCCATTCCTTGTCGCTGTTCAGCTTGTCGGTCAGGTCATACACCTTACCCGCTTTCACGAAGGGTTTCAGGAAGCCTGCCGCCCATGTGTTGAACACATCAGGAACTTCATTTGCCGCCATTTCTGCAGCGATCTTTGTCTTGTACTGCTCCTGCTCTGTGAATACTACTGTCGCAACAGCATTCATGTTGTTCTTCTTATTGAACAGTTCAACTGCATCCTTGATGATGACTGAGTTGGGATCTGTCTCGATNCCCCAGCAGGAAATCTTCACTTCGGTTTTCTTGCCGGATACACCTCCTTTGTTATCGGAAGTGCTGCCACATGCAGCCAGGAATGTGAACATGATGCTAACGCAAAGAAGCATGACCAAGATCCTTTTCATACGAATACAATCCTCCTTTTAAGAAAGTCTAGAGTACTCCAATAAAATTGTANTACAGATAAGCCAGAAGGAAATGCCACAATATTAACTGTAACCTTGAAAAAATTAACTTCTGTTCTGAAAAGCTGTCTCGGGAGGTGTCTTCCTGGCGGGCAGAACAGCACTGACGCACGTGCCTTTGCCCTTGACTGATGATATGAAAAGCCCGCAGCTGCTTCCATAATACATTTTTATCCTTCTGTCGACATTGATCAGACCGATATGTGTATGCATGTCGTCCTCGGAGCTGTCGGCCTTCTTTATGCGAACTTTTGTATTGCCGGCGGAAACCGGTGATTCTGCCTGATATTCTGTGAAAAGCCTGTTGAGATGATCGACTTTTTCTTTCTCGATGCCGACCCCGTCATCACAAATCGTCATGATCACATTGCCATTTTCCAATCTGCCACTGATACTGATGTGCCCATTGTCCAGTTTGTCCTCAAGTCCATGGACGATCGAGTTTTCGACGATAGGCTGAAGTATCAGCTTCGGTATGATCATTTGTCCGATCTCCTGACTGATATCGATGGAAGCATTGACCCGGTCTCCATACCTGAATTTCTGTATCTTGAGATAGTTGGTGATATTTTCTATCTCATCGTTCAGCGTTACAAAGTCATCTCCGCTTATACTGGCCCGCATCAGGTCTCCAAGAGCTTTGACCATGTCACCTATTTCAGGGACATTCCTGGTCCTGGCCATCCAGTTTATTGATTCCAGTGTATTGTATAGAAAATGGGGATTGATCTGAGCCCGCAGTGACTTCAGTTCTGCTCTCTGTTTCAGATACTGCTCCTGGTATACCTCCTGTATAAGCTTCTGGACTTGTGAAACCATTTTGTTGAAATGGCTGCTGAGCACTCCCACCTCATCATTGGAATAAGTCGGGATCGACACGTCGAAATCGCCCTTCCCCACTTTCCTCATCATTGCCGAGAGATTTCTCAGAGGTCTGGAAATACTGTCGGATATCCTGAGCGACAGAAGCAGCGACAATATGCAGCTCACGCCACAAACGCCCAGAATCCAGTATCTGAGCAGTATTATGTCTCCCTCGTACTGCTCGGTAGGTATGATGGCTATCATTTTCCACAGCCCGTTATTTATGCTCCTGGATGCGATATAACTGGAAGCCCCGTCTATTTCAGTGGTGATGAAGCCACCATCCAGACTGTCCACCGTAAGTCCTGCAGCAACACTGCTTATCAGCTTGTCCAGCTTGCTCTTGTCCTTGTGCGATATGATCCTTCCGTCAGAATCGGCAATAAGTATATCGCCGCTTTTGAATAGATCGGTTTTCTTATATATTTCATGGAGTGAATTTTCACGNATCAGTATCATCTCATATCCTATGAGCTCCTGGTCGACAATGCTGTTGATAGCCCTTCCGACTCTTATCGTCTGGGACCAGGNGTTTGTCCCGAACCACACGGCACTGCCTTTATTCTCCTCCAGGATTCGCTTTTCCGTTTCGCTGATCTCTATGGTGACAGAGCCGGGATTGACATAATAAACGGTGCCTGACAGCGATATGACCTGTGCGGCGGCAATATCCAGATACAGCGGCACGAATCCCTTAAGCTGGTTGTCTATGGCTCTTTCGACCCTGATCTTCTCATATTCGTCCTCAATACCAAGATTAGCTTTCCTCAATGCTTCCTGGATCGTCATATTGGAAACGATCTGAAAAGAGACCCTTTCTATTTCCCCGAGCTTCACATCGACATTTTCGCCCGTTTCCATCAGTATATCGCTGGTATACTGCTCAGTTTTCTGCCTGAGAAGTTGCTGGGATGTGTAGTATGAAGAAATCCCTATTGTGATGACGGGCAGGATAATCAGCGCCAGAAATGACATAAGGAGCTTATTGCGTATAGGCATATCTCTGAATCGGATCATAATAACCTGTCCTCTTTACTCTGACAGCAGGCAGTGCCGGCACCTCTTCACAAATCCGACTGCTGCTGAAATATGAGCTTTTCCCTGTATTCCGAAGGGGTCATCCCGAAATATTTCCTGAAAACCTGGCTGAAATACCCCGCATCTCTTATGCCGACCATTTCGGCTACCTCATATGCCTTCATATCAGGGTCGCTCAGCATCTCACAGGCCTTTTGCAGCCTGATACGGGTCAGTATCTCAAGGAAGTTCTCACCTGTTTCCTTTTTGATCAGTCTGCTTAAATAAATATGATTCATATATACATGCTGGGATACACTGGTCAGAGTTATATCATTCATATAATTCCTGGTGATGTAATCGATCACTTGTCTTATGACAGCATTTCTGACAGGATATGCAGGCTGTTCCTCACCAGGATCGGCCCCGTCTTCTGCCGGTTCCTCTGCCTCTCCGATATCCAGCTTTTTCAACTTCACAGCATTGCGAACTATATCCTGCATACAATTGATCTGATGCAAAACCTTTTCCTTCTCCAGTCTTTCCTGTTCTTCCTTTTCGATCTGTTTTTTCACTTTCAGGACTGTTTCGATTATCTCCTCAGGATCTGAAGGCTTCAGGATATAGTCGATGGCTCTCAGCTGGATCGCAGTCTGGGCATAGCTGAAATCCTGATAGCCGGTGAGGAGTATGCTTTTGATATCCGGCACTATCTTCCTCGCCTCTTCGATCAGCTTCAGCCCGTCCATCCCTGGCATCTTTATGTCCGTAAGCAGGATGGAGGGCATTTCAGATCTGACAAGCTCCAGTGCTTCGATACCGTTGGCTGCCGCTCCCGCAAGCTCAATACCGTAATCGCACCACGGTATGCTTCGAAGGCCCTGTCTGATCAAAAGCTCATCATCTGCTATGACCATCCGTATCATATCCCACCACCAGAAAATTGAAATGGATACTTGCCAATACAAGTATACTATAATGCACCCTATGTATACAACCTCTGCGGTGTACCGCGTATTTGCACCAGTTGCCACAGCTTGATATGGTCAGGTGCATCTGATATACTTTCAATACCGACAATAATAACCATCGATGCGGGGTGTTTTCCATGAGTATAGGCAAAACCTGTCAGGATGTGAAATCAGCTGCAATAAAGCTGGCAGCATGTTCCACTGATATAAAGAACAGCGCACTTGCAATGATCGCCCGTGAGCTTGAGGCGCATAAGGAAGAAATATTCAGAGCAAACCAGGAAGACCTGAGGAGAAGCGAGGCAGAAAATATACCGATGCCGCTTATCAAGAGACTCAGATTCGATGAGTCCAAACTCGACGATGTCATATCGGGTATAAACAGCCTTATAGCACTGGAGGATCCGGTGGGCAAAACCATGGCAGCGACTGAGCTGGATGAGGGCCTTGAGCTTTTCAAAGTCACCTGCCCCATAGGAGCGATAGCCGTAATATTCGAATCACGGCCTGATGCACTGGTGCAGATATCGACGCTTTGCCTCAAAAGCGGGAACGGTGTTCTTTTAAAGGGAGGCTCTGAAGCTATCGAGACGAACAGAGTGCTGGCCCGGATCATAATCTCCGCCTCGGAAGCCGCAGGAATACCCGGTGGATGGTGCAGTCTTCTGGAAACCAGGTACGAAATAAAAGAGCTCCTGAAGCAGGACAGATACGTGGATCTGATAATACCCAGGGGCTCAAATGAATTTGTCAGATACATAATGGATAATACAAAAATACCTGTCATGGGCCACGCAGACGGTATTTGCCACTGCTATATAGATCCCTCTGCCGACCTGGAAATGGCTCTTGGCATCGCCATAGACTCAAAAGCACAGTATGTGGCAGTCTGCAACGCACTGGAAACGCTGCTGGTCCACCGGGATATCGCAAAGTCTTTCCTGCCCATGCTCAGGAAGGCATCAGATGAAAAGAACATAGAATTATTCGGTTGCAGTGAAACAGCTTCAATCATCGATGTAAGCCCTGCAACGGAGGATAGCTGGAGGACGGAATATCTGGATTACAAGCTGTCCGTTAAAGTCGTCGGAAGCCTTGAGGAAGCGATAGATCATATAAACACATACGGTTCAGGGCATACCGACAGCATAGTCACAAATGACAGGGAAACCGCCGCCCGCTTCATGTCCCTGGTCGATTCAGGCAATGTTTTCTGGAATTGCTCCACCAGGTTCAACGACGGTTTCAGATACGGCCTTGGTGCGGAGGTGGGCATCAGTACAGGAAAGCTCCATGCCAGGGGTCCTGTGGGGCTGGAGGGCCTTGTGATATATAAGTACATGCTGCTGGGTAACGGGCATATAGTGGCGGACTACGCCGAAAAAAGAAGGACATTCACTCACAGGAAGCTTGACAAAGACTTTCAGATTTAATAAAGACCTGTCTCTTCAGATGTTCAAATGATTTTCCTGTCCTGCTGCAGTCGGACATTTCAGCTGGCTGCAGCAATTCATTTTCAGACAGCCGTCATCCAAATAAGAATCGAGTATGGAACATTACCGCCTGTTTAACATAATATAAACATAGGCGGCGGTTTTTCCCGCCACATCAGCACAAAGGGGATCCCACACAGGGGAAATACCTTCGACTCCCTGCATCATAAGGTAAAGAATGGTGGTAAGATGAAAAACCCGATAACCATAGATGATATCACCAATGGACTCGTCACATTCCAGAAGGTGAAGCAGTTGTACAACAGAGATCACAGGATCTCTGAAGAGGGTTCGGAGCAATCGGTGCTTCCGGACAGACTCTCTCTCATGCGTGAAATCATCACTACCATATCCAATTTTATGCCTCAGACAAGAAGCGGCAGCTTCAGCAGTGCATTCGAGCAGGGTATCCGCTTCAGCAGCGCTTACAGGGAGCTAAAAAGGCATGTAGGAAGCATGAACAGGAACTCCCCTGCCGAAGAGGATATTTTCAGATTCCTGAAGCTTCTGATGCCGGTGCTCGACATGCGTCAGAGGGTCTATATGGATAAGGTGGTAAGTATCATCGATATCCTGAAATCNTGAAATACTGGGCAATAGTAGCACCTTCAATCGAATTGCGGACTATTGCTGCATTTTCTCATGCAGCCGGCAACGAATATCCTGCACTCAAATACCTGTTGCTGTCCCCTCCCGGCCGATCCTGGCAACACACCTGGCCGTAACTGTAGCCCTGCTTAAGCGTGCTCACCCGAGCCACCATATCCTGACAAAAATTTTTTTAAAAATATTATTGACATCACCCGCATTATGTGATTATAATAAATTGTTTTTTGAGTTTAGTGATTCTAAACAAAATGTTTACTTATAGAGAATAATTTCGGCGGTCGCTGGAAATCGAAAGGAAAACAATGGTATGCAAATAGGCCACAAAATCAAAATGCTCAGGATCAAAAACGGACTGACACAGGAAGAGCTGGCAGACAGGAGTGAGCTCTCAAAAGGCTTCATTTCGCAGATAGAGAGGGATCTCACATCTCCGTCCATAGCAACACTCGTGGATATACTGCANTGTCTTGGTACCAACCTGAGGGATTTTTTCAACGACAGCATCGATGAAAAAATCGTATTCACGAAAGACGATGCTTTCGTGAAGGAAAATGATGACCTTAAGCATGTGATCAGGTGGATCGTGCCTGACTCGCAAAAAAACCACATGGAGCCGATACTGCTGGAGCTGACCGCCGGCGGATCTTCTGAGCCGGATGATCCCCACGAGGGAGAAGAGTTCGGATATGTGCTGTCAGGAAGTGTTTTCGTCCATCTGGCAGGAAGGAAGTACAGGGCGAAAAAAGGTGAGGCTTTCTACTATAAACCAAATTTCGTCCATTATATATCAAACGCCGGGAAAACAGAGGCAAAGGTATTATGGGTGTCCACTCCGCCCAGTTTCTGATTTACCGTGATAATCACCGGCTTATTTGACTATTTGGTATAAGGGGTATGCGAAATGTCAAAACACATTATCGAATTAGTGGATCTGGTAAAAGATTATGACGGTACTGAAGCTTTGAAGGGTATCAACCTGTACATCCGTCAGAATGAATTCATCACTTTCCTGGGTCCCAGCGGATGTGGGAAAACTACTACCTTACGTCTGATCGGCGGTTTTGAGAAGCCGACATCCGGCAAGATCATCTTCGAAGGTGTCGACATCACTGACATGCCGCCTTATAAAAGGAAGGTCAATACTGTTTTCCAGAAATACGCCCTGTTTCCCCATATGAATGTTTTTGAGAATATAGCATTCGGGCTCAGGATCAAAAAAACCGACAAAAAGGTGATCAGCGAAAAAGTCTCAAGGATGCTGAAACTGGTGAATCTGGAAGGCTTCGAAAAACGCTCCGTGGATTCCCTGAGCGGCGGCCAGCAACAGAGAGTCGCCATAGCGCGTGCACTGGTCAATGAGCCTGAGGTGCTGCTGCTGGACGAGCCTCTTGGCGCACTGGACCTCAAGCTCCGCAAGGAGATGCAGCTGGAGTTGAAAAGGATGCAGCAGCAGCTTGGCATCACCTTCATATATGTAACCCACGATCAGGAGGAGGCCCTGACCATGTCCGACACCATCGTCGTGATGCAAAACGGGACCATACAGCAGATCGGAACACCCGAGGACATATACAACGAGCCCAAAAACGCATTCGTCGCTGATTTCATAGGCGAAAGCAACATCATAGACGGTGTCATGCTCAGGGACTACAGAGTACGGTTCGCAGGTCATGAGTTCGATTGTGTCGACAAGGGCTTCGGTATCAACGAGGATGTAGATGTAGTCATCCGCCCTGAGGATATCAGGCTGGTGCCCAGGGATGAGAGTCCTCTGCAGGGCACAGTCAAATCGGTCATATTTAAGGGCGTCCATTATGAAATGCAGGTGGACGACCACAACGGATACGGCTGGATAGTGCACAGTACATCGATGGAACCGGAAAATACCGATGTCGGGCTGCAAATATCCCCGCAGGATATTCAAATAATGAAAAAGGTGTCGGCCATATGAAAAAGGGATGGATATCATATCCATATATACTATGGATGATAATATTTACTATCGTACCGCTTTTGCTCGTAATGTATTACGGCTTTACCAAAACGGAAAACGGTACGANGGTGCTTACTCCGGATAATTTCATCAGGGTCATGGAGCCCACATATCTTAAGGTGTTATGGAGATCTGTGTTGCTGGCACTGGTCAGCACTGTCGTCTGCTTTATCATAGGATACCCTGTGGCAATGATACTTGCCGGCAGGGATATTAGCAGGAAAAGCACACTGGTTCTGCTTTTCGTCATCCCGATGTGGATGAATTTCCTGCTGAGGACATATGCATGGATGACGCTGCTGGATCGCAAAGGTTTGATAAACACGTTACTGGGAGCATTGGGTCTGCCACAGCTGAATCTGCTTTACACCGATTTTGCAGTCATTCTGGGCATGGTCTACAATTTTCTGCCCTTCATGGTGCTCCCCATATATTCAGTCTTGAGGAAGATCGACAGGAGCCTGATCGAAGCAGCAGAAGACCTGGGTTCTGATACTGTCACAGTGTTCAGGAAAGTCATATTCCCCCTGAGTCTTCCCGGTGTCGTTTCGGGCATTACGATGGTATTCATGCCGGCTGTCACTACCTTTATTATCTCCAAGCTGCTCGGTGGAAGCCAGTATATGCTCATAGGCAACCTGATCGAGGACCAGTTCATGAGAGTGTACGACTGGAACTTCGGTTCAGCCGTTTCGATCATCATGATGCTGCTGATACTGCTGAGCATGGGTGTCATGGCCAGGTATGACAAGGAAGGCACAGGAGGTGGACTGTTTTGAAAAAGGCATTTGGCAGATTTTATCTGGTTTTGATATTCGCATTTCTGTATGCACCGGTACTGACATTGATCGTATTTTCATTCAATGATTCCAGATCCCGGGGCAATTGGGGCGGCTTTACTTTGAAGTGGTACAGTGCACTTTTTCGGGACAGACATGTCCTGTCATCGCTGTATTATACGCTCACCATCGCTTTGCTGTCGGCGCTGATAGCAACTGTGGCAGGTACAGCTGCAGCAATCGGGATACACAATATGAAGAAGATCCTCAAGTCATTTGTGATGAACCTGACCTATCTTCCTGTGATAAGTCCCGATATAGTGACAGGTATTTCGCTCATGATACTGTTCGTATTCGTCAGGCTCAACCTGGGCTTCACCACGCTGCTGCTGGCACACATAACGTTCAATATACCTTATGTCATCCTGTCTGTGCTTCCCAAGCTGAAGCAATTGAACAAGCATATGTATGAGGCGGCACTCGACCTGGGGGCCAAACCGCTCTATGCTTTTTTCAGGGTGATCCTTCCCGAGATCATGCCGGGCGTTGTGACAGGATTCCTGCTGGCTTTCACACTGTCGCTGGACGACTTCATCATTAGTTTCTTCACTACCGGGTCGGGAGTCTCCACTCTTTCCATCACTATTTATTCGATGGCAAGACTGGGTATCAATCCCAAGATCAACGCATTGTCGACACTGATGTTTATTGTGGTGCTCGCACTTCTGCTGATCGTAAACAAGCGGTCCTCTGCCAACAGCAAAAACGGGACCGCAGTAATGAATATATAATACAAAATAACACCGTGGATAAAGGAGAAATGGAAATGAAAAAAAGAATCGCATCATTTGCAGTGCTGCTGCTTGCAGTGGCAGTAATACTTACGGCCTGCGGCTCGCCGGGTACTGGCAAAGGTGACGGGTCGGAGAAGGTGGTCCTCAACGTCTTCAACTGGGGAGACTATATGTGTGATACCGTGCTGGAAGCCTTCGAGAAAGAGTATCCGCATATAAAGGTAAATTATGAGACATATACGACAAACGAGGATATGTATGTCAAGATCAAGACCGGTGGATCCGCATACGATGTTGCGTTTCCGTCGGACTATATGATAAAGAGGATGATCGATGAGGGCCTTGTGAAGGAAATCAACATGGACAACATCCCCAACTACAAGTATATTGATGACCAGTTTAAAAACCTTTCATACGATCCTGACAATAAATACTCTGTTCCTTATCTGTGGGGCACTGTGGGCATATTGTACAATAAAACCATGGTAACGGAGCCTGTCGACAGCTGGTCGATATTGTGGGATGAAAAATATAAAAAGCAGATCATCATGTCTGACAGTGAAAGGGACAGCATTGGCGTAACGCTCAAAATGCTGGGGTATTCCATGAATACTAAGAACATTGATGAGCTTGAGGAAGCAAAGCAGAAGATGATCGAACAGAAGCCACTGGTGCTGGCTTATCTCGTAGATGAGGCGAAGGACATGATGGTTGCTGAAAGTGCTGCCATGGCGGTCGTATGGTCAGGTGACGCTCTTATCGCCATGGGCGAGAACGAGAATCTTGCCTATGCGATCCCCAAGGAGGGCACCAACTACTGGTTCGATTGCATGGTGATCCCGTCGACAAGCAAGCATCAGAAAGAGGCCGAAATTTTCATAAACTTCCTGTGTGATCCCGAAATGTCCCTCAGGAATGTGGATTACATCGGTTATGCCACCCCCAACACAGAGACCATGAAAATGCTCGATCCGGAAGTCATCACCAATTCCACTGCTTATCCGGATCTGAACCAGTTGGAAAACTGTGAGATATTTGAATATCCGGGTGATGAGGTAAATAAGATATATAACCGTATCTGGACTGAAGTAAAGGCCAACTGACAGGATTATCCCGAAACAAAACGGGGCAGTGGATCTATCCGCTGTCCCGTTCTGGCACTTCAGGCGGAATAGAATTTACCGTATACGAAAAATTTCCCCACAAAAAAGCAATATCCAACCGGAGCAATCTGTTCTGAGAGACCGGAAAGAGCCGGAATATACACTATTACAGAAATAATGAAGATCAAAAACGGAATTATGTGCTTCTCTTTTCATCGATAAAGAAGTATAATGGAATCAGGTAATATCAAGGCATTATGAAAATATGCCTGCAAAACCGGAGTTGCTATGAAGATTGAAAGAATAGGCGATAACATCATTAGAGTGACAATAACATATAGTGACCTCGAAGAGAGAAATGTAGATCTGAATGCTCTGAATTACAACTCGCCTGCTGCTCAGGAGTTTTTCTGGGACCTTATGGAACAGGCAGAAGAACAACTGGGCTTCAACCTTACTGATTCTCAGCTGATAATAGAGCCGGTCCCCGATTCGGACGAAGGCTTCGTTATCAACATCACAAAAGTTGACGAGGAAGGCGAGTTTGAATCCATCCACAAATATATCAAAAACAGGATGAAGAAAAGTGACCTCCGCGTAAAGAGGAAGGCCAGGAGGGTCTCATCCCCGCTTTTGATATATACATTCAGATCGCTCAACGACATATGCGAGCTTGCGGACAGGCTGGACCTGCATTACAGCGGAGAAAGCACGCTTTACAGGTGCAGGGATGCCTATTATCTCACCCTGTTGAAAAGTGGCCTTCTTACACCCAGCATGAAGATGTTCGATATGATGCTGGCAGAATACGGTACCAAAATTTCAAACATCAATTTTATCGAAGGCTATTTGAACGAGTACGGTGAGATAATAATCGAAGGAAATGCGCTCGAAGTCCTGAGGGAATTCTATTGACAGACTGATCTGGCATAAGCGCTGTGATATTGCGGCTGCCGGCGCACGTCTGCCTGACCTGAAACGCACAAGTGGTGTGCTGCTTATGGCACACCACTTGTTTTATTTTGCTTCTCGATTTTTGTACATTCCTATGAAGTGGATCATGTGTCCACAGTTGCCGGGTACCGGGCCTGGTCTGTTGAACTCCCGACATCGAGCCCTTCTGCCCTGCGTCACTTGTTCCTTTTATCCGGATCGATGCTGGGGCCGATCTGCACAATGGATGATTCGGCCTCATATGTATCTGTACTGATCAGTTCGTCGTTCCTGTACACCCTGACAGTTACCCCTTCTTTCCCGGGGTCCAGAACCACTTTCTCGCCTGGTTTCAGGTCCCTGTTCTCAACATAGTATACCGGCGGTGATGACTTCTGTACGATCTGGGTCCTTATAACGCTTTTGTCCGTCCTGTCATCGCGGTTGCCGGCGATCGCCACCGTCACGACACTTCCTTCTTTCACTGCGTAGATNGCCACTTCATTGTCGAAGGGATTTGAAAATTTGAGATCGTATGCATCCTCGGCGACCNCCGCATCCAGTCCCGGCTCGATATAGTCCACGGCAAGTTTGTGGGNNAGTCTTGTTATATTTTCAACTGGTATCCCTGCCTCAAGGAGTGCTGCGTACATCGTCGACGCCACCTGACAGAGACCCTCGTCAAAGAAAATGTCCGGCGCACCCGACAATATGGCCTCGACGAATGAAAACTCGCTGTCACCAGGAGCGTCGCCTTTCGGAGCAACCCTGATGCCGTTGATCGCCTTCACAGCCTCACCTATGCTGATTGCCAGTCCCTGGTCCTTGACACTGGTCGAGTATTCGCCCAGCACCACCTGTATCTCATCGAAATCCTTCATCGTAACATCTGCATAAACTATATCCAGAGCGTTTCCTTCCATGAGATCTATCTCACCGAAAGGATCAGATGAAAGCTGCTTGCGGATGAGCTCTACAGCATTATTGACATTCAGCGATATCCCGGGATCGTCAGGTATTTTTTCAATAAGTCCGTCCTTATAGAATATTCGCGCATCGACAGGAGCTTTGTTGATGTCATCGGAAAGCTCGATCAGCTTCATTCTCAGTTTGCTTTCATTGAAGTTTATCACAGGAGCAAGAACTGTGGTATGATTCCCGAAATGTGTACTGATCAGACGTGGAATGTCCCCGATCCCCTCCAGGGTCTTGAGCGGCTCTACCGTGGCCTTGCCGTCTACAAATGCTTCAATGCTCGTAAAAGGTATCTCGTATATTTTTCCGTCATCAGCCTTCAACCGTATATGCTGCGATCCGAATCTGGCTTCATAATCCGCTTTGATGGCTTCGGCAGCTTCTTCGTATCCTCTTGCCCCTATGTCCTGTCCGCCTGCATAAACATTGACCGGGATCTCCCTGCCTGAGGCATCAAATAAAACAGCAATCCCAACTGCCATTGCCAGCAGGCTTTGTACCAGTATGAGCGAAAAAATCAGCAGTTTGCTACCGGTTTTTTTCACAAGAAACAACTCCGTATGTTTTTTCTTTTGTTATCCGGATCCCCGGACATTATCAAAAAAGTATAAAGCACTCAGTACTTTATACTTTTCATTTTTCTCATGCCCTGTTGTTCATCACCAGCTCCACCAGCCTGCCTTTCTTCTTCGCCTCGTCGATCACTGCATCATCGATCTGCATTCCCTCGCTGATGATCACATTCCCTTCGCTGTCGGTTATGGTCCTGGTTGCATACCTGCCTTTCAGGTATTGTCTCTGTCTTTGCTCGAACAGGACCGATGCATCATCCCTGCTGTCACTCTCAGGCTGATCCGCAGCCTCCGGTATAATGGTCGCATCAGCAGTGGTCTCCGGTTCAGCTGTTTCGCTGACAGTAACTGCTGCTTCATCCAGCATGCCGGCCAGATCGTTACCTGCCGCTTCACCGAATATGTCTGTTTCTGCTGGCGGCACTGTATCCTGTGTGCTCTGTTGTCCTTCTATATCAAAAATATTTTTTTTTTCGGATTCAAAGGCCCCGTCGGAGGAACCGAGCTGTGAAGGCGTGTCAAGCAGTTTTGATTCAATATCCTCCGTCACGACCGTAAGGTTTTTGCCAAATGTTATGACCGAATCCCTGGGTATCAGGCGTATCTGCTTCTGTGTGATATCCGCTATGAACTCCAGGCCGGTTATCTTGCAGCCATCATTCTCATCTACATATATGTCACCGATCTCTCCTATCAGACTGCCCTTCTTGGTGAGCACCTTTGTACCCTTTACTCTTATGTCATTCTGAAGGAGCTGTATCGCGGAAGGTATCTTACTGATATCTGTTATGACATCTTCATTCTCTATGGTCAACGCATATTCCCCGATACCCAGTATATCTTCCGTGGGTATCACCCTGGCACTGAATATCTGTATCCCGCTGTCGACAACAATATAGTCAATGGCACCTCTGTCAGCGTTTATTATGATGCTTTTGACTTTCCCGACCTCCATACCATCGGAAATGCTGATTATAGGCAATCCAAGGATTTTTTGAGTTTTTTTCATTTAAAAATACCCTCCTTAATATCGTAGCAGACCATATTGTCCGTCAAGCGCTCGTATCAGTCAGGCTTCTGATGATCCCATCTCTGGTCTGATCGTCCATCATGTCGCCATAAATATCATAATAGCTGTTAAGTATCTCCAGTGCCAGGTCCTGCTGTCCAAGTGATTTATACATGACGCATATATCGATTATTATCCAGAAGGTAAGTTCTTTTGGAGGCTTTTTGTCGAGAGCGTACATGAAATTCAGTATCGCTCCTTCGAAATCACCGGCTTCCTTGAGCCTGAAAGCCTCTGTTATGCATTCCCCGATGGTCATAGCTTCACTATCATGAACTTTGTTTTCTATACCCATTTTATCAATAATTTCTTCACTGTCAACAGATTTTTCTGTATTGCCCGCAATTACGTCAGTTATTTCACTGTCATTTTCCTGCAAATCTGTTTTTTCGTCACCATGAGCCACATAATTCAGATATATCTGTTCTATATAGCTGTCTCCGGCAACCGGATGTTCCTGGGTTTCAACAGCAGAGTCGGCCACATTATCTGTGTTCTGTCCGGTGTCAGCACCGATCAGCTGCCCATCCGTGTAAGCCGTCTCCTCCTGTGCAATGTCTGCATCATGGTCAGCTGCCTCAGAGGCAATCATATCATCAGCCGGGTCCAGGTCTGACGATGCGAGAGAATAAAGCTCAGCATCGAGGGCATACTCTTCATTTGGCTCTTCTGTCGACTGTCCGGTCTGATCCACTGCCGCCATGTCTTCAGTTATTTCTGCCACCGCGGCATCAGCGGTTTCAGGCATTTTTCCGGTGTCAGCAGCAGTACCCGCCGGCTCATCCCCGCCAGCTGATACAGCCGGTTCCTGCTTATCCAAAGCCGGATCCCCGGAGGACACATCCTCTTCCTGTCCCTGAGCTGAGGCTGCGGTCTCCGCCTCAGAATCCTTATCTTCCTTTGCTTTATCAGACATGAAATAAAGTGCTCCGATCTGCTCCAGCACGGACTTCTCACGTGCGCCGCCATCGGCCTTGCCCTCATCGGTATCCTTTTTATCTTTTTTCGCAGGTTTTTTGTCATTCTTCCTGGTATTTTGGGAACGATGAGCGAGATCAATATGCTTAGTATCAGTACGATGATCACATATGCAATAAAAGCACCTATCGTTACCATTATAAGCACAGTCGGATCAGCTTTCTCCGTGTCCCCGCCTGACAGTGCGCTGAATATAACCGGCATGATTATCGCTGTGATCAGAGAAGCCAGTGTAATGGATGCGACAGTTCTGAAGTTCAGCACCTTGAGACGGTGGAATACTATCAGCAAAATGATGCCGCTTACCGCCACTGCACATATAACAGCAATCATGTATACAAGCATCGTTATCCTCCTGGTTCCTGCTTTGCGCTGCAGTTCGTAGAAAACCGCCCTGCTTCTGCAAATGCCTTAGTAAGTAGACAGATAACATTCCTTACATAATTCGATACTATATGTCATAATTCCTTCAATTTATTTATATTTTTTAAAAGCTGGCTGATAACGCAGGCATTGCAGTTCATATTTCCGGGAACAATACAAAAGACGTTTCTGCAATAACAGAAACGTCTCTGATAACAGCCAATGAACCAGCTACATTTGATGGGTACTGCTCTGTTCATCCGCAACGGTGTTTTCCTTCGTGAGCAATACGGATCCCTGGTCTTTATCCCCGTTCCCGAGCTGCTTGCGGCTCTTCTCTGCGGTCAGCGCTGTATTCAGCACAGTGTCCATTTCATCGACAAAGATGAAGTTCAGCCTGGACTTTACATTGTCAGGTATGTCGTCGACATCCTTCCTGTTTTCCGAAGGCAATACTACTGTGTCGATGCCTGCCCTGTGGGCAGCCAGCACTTTTTCCTTCACACCGCCTATGGGGAGTACACGCCCCCTGAGCGTGATCTCACCGGTCATTGCAACATTCTTTCTGACAGCCCTTCCCGTAAGGGCGGATACCATCGCCGTTGCCAGCGTGATGCCGGCCGAAGGTCCATCCTTGGGTGTTGCTCCCTCAGGTACATGGATATGGATGTCATACTTCTTATGGAACTCCGTATCTATACCCAGCAATTCAGCCTTGGAGCGTATGAAGCTCACCGCAGCCATTGCCGACTCCTTCATCACATCTCCGAGCTGTCCGGTGAGTTCCAGTTTTCCGCTTCCGTCCATGATGGTGACCTCTATTGCCAGCGTATCTCCGCCGACAGGTGTCCATGCAAGTCCGGTTGCAAGACCCACTTCATCCTTTTCGTTGGCCTTGTCATACCTGAATCTCCTGGTACCGAGATACTTCTCGATGTTCGACGGAGTGATCGTCACAGATTTCTTGTTGCCGGATACGAGTGCCCTGGCTGCTTTTCTGCAGAGATTGGCTATTTCTCTTTCCAGGTTTCTGACACCGGCTTCTCTTGTATAGTAATTGATGATACTCCTGATGGTGTCTTCACTTATCCTCAGATTCCTTTTCCGCAGTCCATGGGCCCTGAGCTGCTTTTTCAGCAGGTATCTCTGTGCTATCTGGACCTTTTCTTCCTCGGTGTAGCCGGATATCGTGATAACCTCCATCCTGTCCAGCAGTGGGCGCGGTATCGTATCCAGCGTGTTGGCCGTAGTAAGGAACAACACATCGGACAGATCCACGGAAAGCTCCAGATAATGATCCCTGAAAGCGAAATTCTGCTCGGAATCAAGCACTTCCAGCATTGCCGATGCCGGGTCTCCCCTGAAATCGCTGCTCATTTTGTCGATCTCGTCGAGCAGTATCAGCGGATTGGATGACCCCGCCTGTTTGAGTGCATTTATTATCCTTCCGGGCATTGCTCCCACATAGGTACGTCTGTGGCCTCTTATTTCAGCCTCATCCCTTACACCACCCAGGGACATCCTGACATAGTTTCTGTTGAGTGCCCTTGCTATCGATTTCGCTATCGATGTCTTGCCGACACCGGGCGGACCCACCAGGCAGAGTATGGGACCTTTCAGGTTGTTTGTCAGCTTCAGTACCGCCAGGTATTCCAATATCCTTTCCTTTACCTTCTCAAGGCCGTAGTGGTCCTCCTCGAGTATAGCACCGGCCTTGTCCAGATCGATCATAACCTCAGTCTTTTTGCCCCAGGGCAGATCGAATATCCAGTCCAGATATGTCCTGATAACTGCGCTTTCAGCTGAACCTGCCGGNGTCTTCTGCAGGCGGTCCAGCTCCTTCCGGACTTTATTTTCCGCTTCTTCCGGAAGATCCATCTTCTCCAGCTTCTTCCTGTATTCCTCCACCTCACCGGCAATACCGTCCTTGTCTCCCAACTCCGACTGTATCGCCTTGATCTGCTCCCTGAGATAATACTCGCGCTGCATTTTGTCTATCTGCTTGCGTACACGCATGCTGATGTCCTTTTCCACCTCTAGTATCTCTATCTCGCTCAGCAGCAGCTCCAGGAGCTTTTCCATCCTCCTTCCGGGATGGAACTCATTGAGTATATCCTGCTTTTGTTCGATCCTCAGATGCATGTTGGAAGCTACGAGATCTGAAAGCTGGCCGATTTCCTCGATGGATGAGATCGAGGAGACCGTTTCAGGTGAAATTTTCCCGCTCAGCTTCGCATATTCTTCAAAGGTGCTTACGACCTTCCGCCTCATCGCTTCGTCTGTAATGTTCTTTTTCCTGCCTGCAGGAACGCTCCTTTCAACGACCTCAGCTATGAAAAATGGCTCCGTCTGGATATAATTCGTCACTTCAGCCCTGGTGAGCCCTTCCACCAGTACTCTGATAGTATTGCCGGGAAGCCTCAGGAGNTGCTTTACCCTTGAAATAGTTCCTACATTATATATATCATCCACATCAGGCGAATCATCCTTTGCATCCTTCTGGGTGGTAAGGAAAATCAGCTGATTGTTCATCATAGCCTCGTCCAGNGCATTGATGGACTTCACTCTTCCCACATCGAAGGTAAGGATCATATGAGGAAACACAGTCAGTCCTCTGAGCGGAAGCAACGGAAGGATCCTCTTCTTAACCGTTTTTCCTGATCCAGCCATTTGACCATCCCCTTACTAATATAAATACAATTTGCAATGGTCTTTATTATATCTTGTNCAAGCTGTATTTTCAATTGTTTTATATGGTATACCAGTCAAACTTAACAAAACATATGTTCACATTCCGGGATCAGCTGCACTGCCCGGCAGCTTACGTCGATCTGCCCTTTATTGCTTCACTGGCTTTTGAGTAATATGCCTCAGCCCTGGTCAGCGTTTCCTTATCCGGCACAGTCCCGCCGTAACGCACCCGGTCATATATCTCGGTAAACGGGTGCAGGCTGTTCAGATCTTCAGCACATGAGGCCCTGACGAGTATCTCCCCGGTAGTATCGGTGGATCGGGGTCTTATACCGCGTACCGGAAGCATATCCAGTATCAGGCCGTACATATATCTGATCCTCTCAGCAGGATCCTTGATTTTTCTGAGCTGCCTGGCTGTTCGCTTTCCCCTGCCTCTGCTGCGGGCTGCGGGTTCCTTCTTCTGTGGAAGGACTGTCTCCGTCACATCGACATAGTCGGATTCCACGTAATCGCCTTTTGACTTTTTGATCCTGAACAGCTTCTTCAGCATATCGGCCAGCTTTGCAGCAATCGCCGGGATATTCTTAATGATCACCCACGCCAGTTTGTATGTCAGATAAAGTACGACTGAGTATTGCAGAATGTTGAAAATCAGGTTCATGTATGGCGACGGCGGCTTTACATCCATCAGAGCCGGGGCCGCGGGCTCGCTCATACTGCCTCCCTCTGTCACCACTGTATCCGTNGATATCTGATCCAGGAGCCAGAAAAAAGCCCCGACAACTATGCCGATAAGTCTTCCCGCCAGATAAAGCAGTTTGGAAACTACAGCCCTGAAGTTGGACAAAATCAATATCACAAGGAAGACAAAGATCACTGAAACTGTATTGAAACGCCTGAGATTTTTGGGCAGTACCGACTTTTCCACATACTTTTTTTCATATATATTTTCATCAATATCCTCCTGATTCCTCACTANCAGGTATATAAAGATCAAAAAGTAGAGTGCGCCGAAAAACCAGGGGCGCAGATATGCAAGCCTGTCTATCAGGAATGGCAGCTCCAGACATACCCCAAGTATGAACAAACCGGCATATAAGCTGCCATCGCTCATTATGTCAGCCGGCGCCATCTGGGTATGTTTGAGCGTAATGATGTATGCACAGCAAACTGCCGCAGATTCATACAGGAGCTTCAGGACTCCGTATTCCCAATGGAACATGATGACTGCCGCCGCAGGCACGACGATGATAAACCAGGAGGTCAAAGTGGCTATTGTCCGGTCCATCCTCCTGATACCCAATGCATATGCTATGAATCTGAATGCCTTCGTCCCGGCCAGCCTTCCGGCGAAGTACGGCGTTTTGCTGTTTAGCAGGCTTCCAGCCAGGTAAGCAGGCAAAATACTGCATGCATACAGCATCACAGATGTGAAGCCGCCGTCATCGTAAAACAGGATAGTACGGATAAAAGCAAAACCGGAATACACATACATGTTCACAGCCAGCGAAGAAAGCAGTCGCAGCAGTATCATACGGACACCCGGCTTTGCTTTATTTGCCTCCATCCCGCTGCTCATGTTTTCCCTGTTTTTCTCTGTTTTCTCTGCCTGTGCCTGTATCGGCTTTTTCAGCATGCTTCATCATGTCGTCGTACCATTTCCTCTCATAACCACTAACGATATCTCACGGGATCAGGCCAGTTTCGCGGCCTGCTGCCTGATTCGGCCGGACAATATGTACAGATCCGCAAGTCTCGGCTCAGAACCCTTCTCATATACGGTATCGAGCAGTATGATGCGCACGTCATTGCCTTCGGATACCATCCGGTCAGCCAGGCGGCTTATCTCCACAGTGAGATAGGCAGTGATAATGACTGCCTCGGAATTGAGTATATCCGGCAAAGCATCCTCGAGAAGATTTCTGAAATCCTTTACATTTTTCATCCGCAGACCTGCAAGGATCCTGAAAAGTGAAGCTATGTGGTCTCTGTCTGCAGCTTCACCGGTCACAATCGGCTGTTTGGCATCAGGTTCAGTACATCCGTTGGTTATAAATCTTACAGGGTTTCCTTCTCTGAGCGCCCTGTCGAATAGTGTGGCGGCCACCTTTATGCCCAGCTCCGCCATGGATTTGTCCATCGTGTCAAAAAGTTCGTAGTGCTGGGACTGCATGTTCAGTATCACTGTCAGATTTCGCTGCGAGCTATGCTCATTTTTCCTGACCATAAGCCTGCCGCTTTTCGCTGAAGCCGGCCAGTGCATTCGACTGAGCGGGTCGCCCGGGGCATACTCTCTCACCCCTGCCACTATGAAAGGATCATCGATGATCCATCTGTTCACGACCCTGTCGCCTTGCTGGAGGCTCACAGGTACAAACAGCTCTTCCAGTTCGATTATCTGGGGATAGACTATAAGCGTGGCATTGACAGGCATGGCTTCAGAAACATTGCTGAAATTCAACAGGTCACCGCTCACCAGCGTTACATTTTCGGTATGGAAAACCCCTCTTTTCAGGCATTTGAGCTTCCATTTGCGGGTGATCTTCTGATAGCTCCTGAGTACGAAGCTGCTGGTCACATGCCTGTTTTCCTGGGCTATAACAGAGCATGTCCCGGCAAATTCAAGCCATCTTGAGGTGTGGATGTCGACTCTCAGCCAGGGCACAGGGAGCAGTTTNCCGTTATAAACAGTTTCCACCAGTGTTATGGTGTCTCCCTCATGCGCTTCAGGAACACTGAATTCGCATCTGTACTCAAGCTTTTTGAACGCGAAGCCGCACAGGATGCGCATCTGGAGCCACAGGACAAAAGCCAGGATAAGCAGTAATGCTATCAGATCCATCAGATTTCCTCCGTTGCCAGAATGTCCTCCGTCGGCACAGGAACCTTGCTCAGAATATCGCGGACGGTATCTTCTGCATTCTCAGTATCGCTGAAAATGGCATGACCTTTTATTATCAGCCGGTGAGCCAGTACAGGTACGGCCATCTGTTTTATATCGTCCGGCGTTATGAAATCGCGCCCTTCCAGTACAGCCTTCACCTGTGCTGCTTTCATCAAAGCTATGCTTCCACGGGGGCTTACTCCGAGCGTTATCCTTTCATCATGTCTTGTCGCTTCGATTATATCTATTATGTATCTGGCCGATGCATCCGTAACCTTCACCGATGTCACTGCCTTCTGCGCACTTATTACCGTTCCGGCATCCGCCGCAGTTTCCAGTTCTGCCAGCGGATCTCTGTCTTTGAACCGCATCAGTATTTCCATACCCTCTTCAGGATCCGGGTACCCCATCCTCAGACGCATGAAAAACCTGTCGAGCTGGGCCTCAGGCAGCGGGAAGGTGCCGCGCGTTTCCACAGGGTTCTGTGTGGCTATGACAAAAAACAGGCTGTGAAGACTCCTGGTTTCCCCGTCGACAGTCACCTGTCTTTCTTCCATGCATTCAAGCAGGCTCGACTGTGTCCTCGGTGTTGCCCTGTTGATCTCATCGGCAAGTACTATGTTTGTGAAGACAGGTCCGGGTCTGAATACGAACTCCTGCCTTTTCTGATCGAAATAATTGATCCCGGTAAGATCGGATGGAAGCAGGTCGGGAGTAAACTGTATCCTTTTATACCCGCATTCGAGAGATCTGGCAAGACATTTTGCCAGCATCGTTTTGCCAACGCCCGGCACGTCCTCCAGCAGTACGTGCCCGCCGCACAGCAGTGCGATGAGCACGAGGTCCACGGTATCCCCGATGCCTACCAGTACCTTTGATATATTGTCCTTCACTGTGGCTGCCAGTTTTCTCACATCAGTCAGTTGCATTTTACGACCCCCATATTTGCTTTGTGCGGTTTTTGATGCCGCATCCTGTATTTTACCTGCAAAATCGTATCAAACAGTGGACGGTGCCGCTGCTGCCTGATTCATGGTACGTTGACACTAACTTCACCTGTCCCGCTTTCCCCGCTCCGGTTCATGTTAGCGTCATGCTTGTGGACCTGCTCCCATTTGCGCAGTGCTTCCATGTCATCACGGAACTGCGGTATGCTGAGTGCTATGGCCAGGATCAGTATGACAACCACTGCAATGATTTCTCTTATAGTGGCTGGTTCAAGGTTTCCCAGCCTGTGCTTCAATCGTCTGAACACCGGCAGCCCGCTCCCCTCGTATGAAAAGTCCAAGCATCCAGGAGACACCTTCAGCAGGTACCAGGAAACTTCTCATCCCCGAATGCTTTCATGCCTCAGGGCTGTATCCCCCTGTCCTATTTATGTTATCATCCAGAAGCTGCTAACACAAGGGGACATTTCCTGAAGAGCCGGTAAGGGACACTCTTCGGACACCATGAGAGATACTTCCGGTGCACTGGGAGGGACGCTTCTCAAAAGCAGAGGATATCCCTCTGCCCTGGCATTTACTTAAGTGTGTCTATGTCCATTGCCTGCTTTGAGGAATATCTTCAGCCCGCCAGCAGAGCCTGCTTCGTCATATCAAAAAAGGCCCCCATATGTGAGCCTTTTTATACCCTGGTTCTTTTTCACTCTTTCATCGTCTTTGCAAAGCTTTCTCCAAAGGCTGTGCATTCCGCCAGTTCTTCCCCTGATGGTCTGTACTTCACCTTTATCGGCTCCAGCGGTACTTTCAGNCCGGCTTTCTCCAGTGAATCACTTATCACCTTCGGCGACTCACCGCTCCAGCCGTAGCTTCCAAAGCCAGCCCCCAGTTTGCCCCTGAACCTGAGAGACTTTATCACCTCCAGCAAACCGGCAGTGGGTCTCAAAACAGTGTTGTTCACCGTACAGCTCCCGATCAGGACTCCTTTTGCCTTGAATACTTCTGTTATGACATCATTCGGATCTGTGACGGCGGCATTGAAGATCTTGTATCTGACTCCCTGCTTTTCCAGTCCCGAAGCTATCGCTTCTGCCATCGTCCTGGTGGCATTGTACATGGTATCGTAGATTATTACCGCATGTCCCTCATTGTAGTCGTCTGCCCATTCCGCATACTTNCCGATTATTTGCAGCGGATCCTTGCGCCAGATGGCGCCATGGCTGGGAGCTATCATATCTATCTGAAGATCCATCGCCTTTATTTCCGCGATCTTTTTCTTTATAAGCGCACTGAAAGGGGTCAATATGTTTGCATAATATTTCATCGCTTCTTCATACAATTCACACTGGTCCACCTCATCATTGAACAGCTGAGATCGCAGCATAGTGCTGTCCGAAGGCATCATTCGAAAAAACTGTCCCTGCTCCCTTCACATATGTGAGCATGCTGTCAGGCCAGTGCATCATCGTCATCTCGACGAATACCAGTTCATATTCACCGATACTTACAGTATCTCCGGTCTTTACAATGACCAGATTCAGATCATCTCTGTGGTAATGTCTTTTCAGAGCTTCCGCGCCATTCTTTGTGCAATAGATGGGTATATCCTTCGCCGGCAGCCTGTCAAGGAGATAACCCAGGCTTCCGCTGTGATCGGGCTCTGTGTGGTTGACGACTATCATATCGATGTTGCCCAGCCCGACGTGTTTCTCAAGATTGTCCACGAAATCCTCCTTATAAGGGTCCCATACCGCATCAATAAGCACTGTTTTTTCGTCTTTGATGATATATGAATTGTAGCTGGTCCCCCTGTGTGTCGAAAGCTCATGGCCGTGGAAATGTCGAAGCCCCCAGTCTTTTATGCCTGTCCAGTAGATATTCTTTTTTATTTCCGTCATGTCGCCGTCTCTCCTTTACAAGAATATTTTGGTTGAGTACGAGTTTATTATTACCCAACCAGCGCAAAAACAAAACACGGGGAAAAGGTAAGGGGACACTTCTCAGCCCGCCGCTAACTGCGACTGAGAAGTGTCCCCTGCTCATCCGGGTTTGTCTCTTGCGTTATTTATCCTTACTCGATTATTGCTGTAACAGTACCGGAACCAACAGTCCTGCCACCCTCACGGATAGCGAACCTGAGTCCTTCTTCCATAGCTATGGGAGTGATCAGCTTGATGGTCATTTCGATATGATCACCAGGCATGCACATCTCTACGCCTTCCGGAAGCTCAGCAACACCGGTAACGTCAGTAGTTCTGAAATAGAACTGAGGTCTGTAGCCGTTGAAGAACGGAGTATGCCTTCCGCCCTCTTCCTTGGTCAGAACGTAAACCTGTCCCTTGAAATGAGTGTGAGGCTTGATGGAACCGGGCTTGGACAGAACCTGTCCTCTTTCGATCTCGGTTCTCTGGATACCTCTGAGCAGGCAGCCGATGTTGTCACCAGCAACAGCCTGATCAAGGAGCTTTCTGAACATCTCGACACCGGTAACGACTGTCTTTCTCGCTTCGTCCATAAGACCTACGATCTCGACTTCATCACCGACTTTGATAGTACCTCTTTCAACTCTGCCCGTAGCAACAGTACCACGGCCTGTGATGGAGAATACGTCCTCAACAGGCATAAGGAACGGTTTGTCTGTGGGTCTCTGAGGCTCAGGTATATAAGCGTCTACCTGCTCCATGAGATCCAGTATGGGCTTGTATTCAGGAGCATTCGGGTCAGTNGAGNTGCACTCGAGTGCAACCAGAGCTGATCCTCTAACTATCGGAATATTGTCTCCGTCGAATTCGTACTGGCTGAGAAGCTCTCTTACTTCCATCTCAACAAGCTCGATGAGCTCTTCGTCGTCGACCATATCGCATTTGTTGAGGAATACAACGATATAAGGAACGCCGACCTGACGTGCAAGGAGTATGTGCTCCCTGGTCTGGGGCATCGGACCGTCAGCTGCTGAAACAACGAGGATAGCACCGTCCATCTGAGCTGCACCGGTGATCATGTTCTTAACATAGTCAGCGTGACCAGGGCAGTCAACATGTGCATAGTGCCTGTTCTCTGTCTCGTACTCAACGTGTGAAGTCGATATCGTGATTCCNCTTGCTTTTTCCTCAGGAGCCTTGTCGATCTGATCATATGCTGTAAAGTTAGCCTTGCCCTGGAATCCCAATACCTTGGTGATAGCTGCTGTCAAAGAAGTCTTGCCATGGTCAACGTGACCGATGGTTCCAATGTTAACGTGGGGTTTTGTTCTTTCAAATTTGGCTTTACCCATTTCAATTCTCCTCCCTTGTTCAGTTAGATTACTGAATGTTTTTATTGAATTTTTTATTTCATATGCCGCAGCTTGTCTTTTTT